>TARA_R110000751_G_scaffold97795_4_pt1 | contig 13938 bp, 4 predicted proteins | sample TARA_R110000751 | Tara Oceans TARA_R110000751 (sample SAMEA4398001) | marine metagenome | biome: Polar Biome; feature: [MES] marine water layer (ENVO:01000295) within the mesopelagic zone...; material: water (ENVO:00002006), including particulate matter (ENVO:01000060) such as...... | reverse complement strand
TATAAAGAGTGGCACTCTCCTGGAAAAAGGATCCAGCACCAGTATCTCCTTTTGGGCGAATGATAACGACACTTATTTCTGTACCGTACCGGGACATCGCGCAGCAGGTATGGTGGGTAAATTTGAGGTCGTGGAAGGTGACCTTTCCGGACCATCCATTGCAGGTGTATTGCCCACAAAAAATGGAAAAAATCTCAACCTAGGCTTTGAATCGGGTTCGCTTCTTGATTGGACGGCCACAGGTGATGCTTTTAAAGCTCCTCTTTACGACCAAGACCCTTCCCCAAAACACGAAGCCAATGCTAAAATTTCCTTTGATGGTAACTATTTCCTAACAAGTGGCGGCAATACCAATTACAAACTTACGGGCACAATTACTTCTGTCCCTTTCAAGATTACAGAACCTTTTGCTGCGTTTAAAGTGTCCGGTGGAGCTTTGGCCGATACCCGTGTGGAATTGGTACTTGCTGAGAACAATACCGTTATTTTTAGTTCCACCGGCCAAGGTAGGGCTACCCTTCAACCAGTGGTAGTAGCACTTGAGCCCTATTTGGAGCAAGAAATCTATATCCGAATTATTGACAACGAAACCGGTATTTCCCAAATTCCCTATATAAAGGATGACCAATGGGCGCATATCAATTTTGACGACTTCCGGTTCTACCCCTCTCGCCCCTATTTTCCAAATGAATTGAACAAAGACGATATTATTGTCCTGCCGCCTTTGGACCCCATTTTAAATTCCGGACTCTCCGGTAAGGAAGCCGCCAAAGCCATGACCTTGCCGGAAGGTTTTAAAATAACCCTGGCCGCCTCCGAACCGCAGGTGGTAAGGCCCATTAGTTTTACTATGGATGCCCGTGGGCGACTTTGGGTCGTAGAAGGGCATACCTATCCTACCCCGGCCCCGGAAGGCAAGGGAAAGGACCGAATCCTTATTTTTGAGGATACCAATGGCGACGGCACATTGGATAAGAGAAAAGTATTTGCGGAAGGCTTAAATCTAGTTAGCGGTATAGAAGTAGGTATGGGAGGTGTATGGCTGGGAGCTGCCCCTTATTTGTTGTATATTCCCATTGATGCCGAAAAAGACAGGCCTGCAGGCCCACCACAAATATTATTGGACGGCTGGGGCCAGGACGACACCCATGAAGTATTAAATAATCTGCGATGGGGCCCGGACGGTTGGCTTTACGGCGTGCAGGGCGTATTTACCCATTCCAATGTCGGTAAGCCCGGTACTCCGGATGAACAAAGGACCAAAATTAATGCAGGGGTCTGGCGCTATCACCCAACACAACATGAGTTTGAAGTATTTGCCGAAGGGAGCAGTAACCCATGGGGCATCGATTTTAACGATTACGGTCACCCATTTATCACGGTCTGTGTAATTCCGCACCTCTACCATGTAATCCAAGGGGCACGATATCAGCGGCAGGCAGGGAACCATTTTAATCCGTATACCTATAACGATATTAAAACCATAGGCGACCATGTACATTGGCTGGGAGACCGTGGGCCCCATGCCGGTAATTTTAGGTCGGCAGCAGCTGGTGGCGGCCATGCCCACGCGGGTGCCATGATATACCTGGGCGGCAATTCCTGGCCCGAAAAATATCGCAATACCATCTTCATGAACAATATTAATGGATCCAAACTTAACAATGACCAACTTACCCGATCGGGTTCCGGATATATTGGCTCCCACAATCAGGATTTTTTGTCCATGAACGATTCCTGGTCCCAATGGCTCAATTTTAAATACGGTCCCAGTGGCTCCGTATATGTCATAGACTGGTACGACCAGAACCAATGTCACAGCCCCAATCCTGATGTACATGACAAAACCTTGGGACGGATCTTTAAGATCAGCCATAAAAATGACCAATGGGTCAAGGTTAATTTAAACAACGCCTCCAACCTGGCGCTGGTAAATTATCAGCTACATCCCAACGAATTTTATGTAAGGCAGGCCAGGACCATCCTCCAAGAGCGGGGAGGCAATCCTGAAGTCCATAACGCACTTAAAGCAATTCTAGCCGATAATCCGGACATCACCAGAAAATTAAGGGCCCTATGGACATTACATGTTACCAATGGGCTAACGGAAAAGGAACTGGACCGCTTATTGACCCATGAAAACGAATACATTAGAAGTTGGGCCGTACAGTTAACGACCGAGGATAAAAAGGTGTCATCGACTACTATGGAAGTATTTCTGGACATGGCCAAAAATGACACTTCTGCCCTGGTAAGGCTATACCTCACCTCTGCCCTGCTCCGTTTGGAGCCCGGCCAACGCTGGCCAATTTTAGAAGCTTTGGTACAGAAAAAGGAGGATATCGCCGATCACAACCTCCCCCTAATGTTATGGTACGCCACCGAACCGCTTATTCCATTGGATGCGGAACGCGCCCTACAATTGGCCACAAAGGCAAAGACCCCTAATTTGTTAACCTATACCATTAAAAGAATAGCCGCATTAAAAACGGTGGCATCCCAAAATTTATTAAAAACTTACAGGGAACAATTGAAGGCTGGGGAATCACACGAAAAGCATGCCCACATCATACAGATTGACAGTATATTAAGTGAATAATAGCATACCATGAATAATTGTAATGTCCAAAGGCTCCTCCCTTTGATCAAAGGTGGATTCGTCAGGGCGAATACGGAGGAACTATTTGCCCAGACTTTTGCAGCTAAACCGAAATTGTATTGAAGCGTACAGATTAGATTGCTTAATCTCCCCGTCCCGCCCCTTCTTTTTAAAAGAGGGGAGCTTTTATATGGAGTTACCGATAACTAGCAGTCGTTTTTAATCCTTGTTTACCATTAACAATGAAAAAACAACTAATTTTAATATTGTAATCGATCCAAAAAATGAAAAGGAAGATGATACGAACTATTATAAAGTCCATTATACTAATTTATTTCTGTTGTGTTTTTGTGTCCTATGGACAGGAAGCATCCTTGGAATTCAAAAAAACCATCCTAACCCGCGATTTTATTTCTGAGGGCGTAGCCGTTGCAGACCTCAACAAAGATGGACTAATGGATATTGTTGCCGGCTACTATTGGTTTGAAGCACCCACTTGGAAACGCCATGAGATGGCTCCCTCCCGTACCTTTGATCCCTGGAAGGAATACTGCGAATCTTTCCTTAACCTGGGCATGGACGTAAATTTGGATGGATGGGATGACGTAGTGATCATAGATTATCCCGGAAAACCAGGTTTCTGGTTTGAAAACCCTAAGAACCGGGCCGGGGCATGGAAAAAGCATATCATTGCCAATGGAATGGGCATCTCCAATGAATCGCCCGGTTTTGTGGACATGGATGGGGATGGTAGGTTGGATATTCTTTGCGGGGATGTGGACAAAAATCAAATTGTTTGGCTTCAGGCTCCAACAAATCCGGGCGACACCCACTGGAAGCGTTTCCCCATCAGTGCCGAAAATGTCCCGGGAACGGAGCGATTTTCCCATGGAATTGGACTTGGGGATGTTGATAATGACGGTTTGGAAGACGTGCTAATTGCAGAAGGCTGGTTTAAGGGCAAAGCCGACAAGACGGAAGGAAATTGGGAATTCCACCCTACCAGCTTAAGCGAACCTTGTTCCCATATGCAGGTTTTGGATGTAAATAATGATGGTAAAAATGATGTAGTCACGGCATCGGCACACGCGCTTGGAATTTGGTGGCATGAACAAGTAGACCCAAAAAACTTTAATACACATTTAATAAGTAATACCACTTCCCAAACACATGCTACCATCATGGCCGACCTAAACGGCGATGGCAAAAAAGAATTGATCGCAGGCAAGCGGTACTTGGCCCATAACGGCAATGATGCCGGTGATAGTGACGCCCCTATACTTTTCTACATAGAATTTACTCCTGAAGAATCGCCCTATTTCCAGGAACACATTATAGACCATGACTCGGGTGCCGGACTCAATATTGTTGTAGAGGACATGAACAAGGACCATAGGCCGGATATTGTAATTGCCAACAAAAATGGGGTTTTTCTTTTTGAGAATAAGATAAGGGAACATTAAGGTTTGGCCATAAAAAATATACTATTGACCATTTCAAAAAGACGAAACATCTTGAAAAATCAAAAAAAGCCGTCCCAATTTTTGAGACGGCTTCTTCCGTTATGAAATTAATTTTAGATTCTATACCAACAAATAAAACTACTCATTTTATTGTTGCTGTGCCCACCATAAAGGAGTAAACACAGATTCTTCTCCTCCTAACAACTCTACTGCCTGTTGGTATCCAACCGGTACATTGTTCTCCAAACTACTAGGATATTTCAATCTCTGAGGAAAGAATGCCACTGAACTGGTCATATAATTTCCACTGGTAAGTGCCGGTAAATTAGGTAACGGATTTTCAACCGCAGGGTTTTCAAAAAATGGCAATCCTAACCTTCTATGGTCACTCCATGTTTCTAAGGGCAACCATGGGGCTTGTGCGATAAATTTTTGAGTTATTACCTTGGTCAACAAATCGTTCTTTACAGCCCCCCCCTCATAAATGGTATTATCGGGATAAGAAAATGAAACTGTTCCGGTTGCGTTGGTATAACCATCTACATAGTCCATTGTTACACTGGCAGGTGGCTCAACAACATGTGTCCAACTTACTGAGGTTCCAGCTCTGTTATAATCATCGGAGGCCAAGTATGCCCCTAGGTACTGTGAAACGCCCCAGTACTCAAAGCTTTCTCCAACACCAGCTTCATATGCCGCTTGACCGCCCATTGGGGTATTCCACCCACGAACTGAAGCCTCGGCTATCAGAAAATAACTTTCCCATGAAGCAAAAAAGATACGCTCAGATGTATTGTTCCTAAATCTATTGGCCAATCTTGGAACAGTTCCCTGCCAGCCATAAACTTGGTTCCTACTTCCTTTTTCCCCCCAACTACCAATTGTTGGAGCATTCCAGGTAAAGGCACCCTCTATTTCCTTTACAACATTGTCATTGTTATCAAATAAAGATCGTTGTGTAGTACCTGTAGCGTTTAAATCCCAAGATGGATATCGGTTCATTTCAGGGTTATCAAAATCCCCGGGAACAACAAAGGCTTGATAGGCCCTTGGATCAATCCTTTCGTGTAAACCGTCAAACCAGTATCCCGCAGAAGGATCATTGGTCCTTGTTGTGAAATGATCGTCCAATTTAAGTCCCATATAATTGGCCGGCTTTACATATGCGGCATAATCAGGATTCTGATCGGCAGTAAGGATTCCGCCTAAACCGATCATTAAATTGTTCATAGTGGGAGATAGGTATTGTGCATTCCATTCCCTGGTCATAACACCGGATAGATCGTCCCAACCCGGTCTTTCCGCTACTTTGAAATTATCATCCGAAGTTGCAATAAACTCCCCAACGGCAACTGCAGCTTCAAATTCCTGCTGGGCCTTGCCCGGATCCACCTCGGATAAACGCATTGCCAAACGCATTCTTAGAGAGTTGGCGTATTTCTTCCAGCTTGAAAAATCATACCCATAGGCCGGATCCAAATTACCAATATTCTCAGGAACAATAATGTCCACATCCAACTGTGCCTGCGCATCCGTCAATTCTTCCAAAATATAATAATACACCTCCTGTACACTGTTAAAATCTGGATTTACTCCCTGAAAACCATTTAAAGGTACTGGTCCAAAATTATCGGACATTTCACTCATCAGATAGGCCCTCCAAATTCTGGCAACCTGTTTTAGGTTTTGTGTATACTCCTTTATGTTGCCAGACTCAATTTGCTTGTCCGCTATATCTATGGCATTGTAAGTATGCCTTAACCAGGTAGACACTCCATTATAGTAGGCAGTGGTCCAGCCATCATTGTAGGTACCTACTGGCAAGCTGTTGGTACGGTCCTGTCTCCCGGCCGCCTTCCAATAAAGCACAAAGGAACGCTCGGAAATATCAGGATTCATTTGGGCACCGTTTATAGAATTATTGATGAAATACTCCACCTGCACTTGATCTTCAGAAGCGGCGATTGGATCTTGGTTAATTTCCTCAAAATCGGAACAAGAAGTAGCCAATACCCCTACGCTAAAGAGAAGTCCTAACTTATTATATATTTTATTTTTCATTTTTTTTATTTTATTGTTTAGAAGCTAATTGATAAATTAAAGAAAACCGACCTGGAAGTGGGAGCAGTTAGATTTTCAAAACCAACAGCATTGGTGTTTGTAGCAAAAACAGATTCAGGGTCTACTCCATTCAACTTACTATCTATCATCCATACATTATTACAGGATACTCCTGCCTTTGCTCCTTGGATCGGCATCCCTTTAAGCCATTTGGCAGGTAAATTATAGTTTAACTGTACATTCCTTAATCGAATGTTGGTGGCATCGTACACATTCGCCTCAGTAATACCTAAATTCCCAGATCTAGTACCTATTGTTGACCAGTAAATTTGAGGGGATACCTCTGTAGTATTTTGCACATAGTTTCCATTTCCATCATCCACAACACCATCTACCACAATATTTCCCCTTTCACCATTAACAACCGTAGCAGCACCTGTTCCGGCCGTATTAATAGCCAAATTGGTACCTGAATATATTTCCCCACCAATTCTAGCATCGATCAAGAAACTAAGCGAAAGATTTCTATACCTAAAAGTATTGGTAAATCCAATAAGGGCATCCGGTTGTTGATTACCAAGCCTTTCCCTTTCAGATGTTGCCAATGGAATTCCATCCCCATCCACTATGATACTGTTGAAATTTGGACTTGTCTCATCCTCAACACGCTGAAACTTGGTACCATAAATTTCTCCATAAGGAGCACCTGCAACTGCCAATACAGAAACATTGTCAAATCCTCCTAAATTATATTGGGTTACCTCGTCGGTCAATGCTATGATATCATTCTCATTTTTGGAGTAATTTAACATCATATCCCAGCTAAAACCTTCAGGATTATCCAAAAGTCTGGCATTTACCATAAGCTCAATACCCTTGTTCTGAATATCTCCCGCATTGGCCTTCATTGAATTGTAACCACTTAAAGGATTCAAGGGAAGGTCGATCAATTGACGGGTTGCATTGGACTTGTATAAAGACAGGTCAAAAGCCAAACGGTTGTTAAAGAATCGGGCTTCCAAACCAACTTCGTTCGATTTTATCAACTCGCTTCTCACATCGGGATTGAACAATACCGGATTACTACTGGCAGTGGTATGGCCATCAGGATCCTTTCCAATACTAAAGTTATTATATAACTGATACCTACTCAAATCATTACCTACCTGGGCATGTGAGGCCCTTACTTTTAAATAGGTAAACCAATCCGGAAAGTTACCTCCCACCTTATCTACCATATCCGAGATCACCAATGAGGTACTCACGGAAGGATAAAAGAAAGATCTGTTCTCCTTACTAAGTGTTGAAGACCAGTCGTTTCTCCCGGTTACATCCACAAAGAAGAATCCGTCATAATTAATTTGAGCGGTTCCATACAAAGAATTGATTCTTCTTTCACCAAATTCCTGACTCACCGTTGGCAGATTTACGCCATTGTTCAGGGAAAAGAGATTAGGAACATCCAATTCACCTGAATTGCTGCTCAATCCTCCGTTTTCCTGGGCCATCAGGTTACCACCAACTGTTAAGGCTCCTCCAAATTTACCAAAAATATTATCTTTGGATGCACTTAACAAAGCACTATAATTACTTTCCACAAAAGTCTTTTTGCCCAAACTATACCTTCCGTTTGCAGAAAGAGGACTTCCGGAATATAGTTTTGACTCTGTAGTGGTCGTATACATATCCGAACCCACTTTTATTTCGGCAACCAACCAATCGGTCAATTGATTTTTAATGGAACCGTTCAACATAAATCGATCTCTGGAATCGTTATTTGTATTGTACTCAGCTCCCCAATAAGGATTCACCGCATTGGATGGAACAAACCATCTCATATTTCCAAACTCGTCCACTGGATTCCTAAACTGTGTTACATCCAAAGACCTTGGCAAAAGGTACATGGTACTAAAAGAGTTGGAAATATTAACCCCGCTCAATGGCCTGTTTTGGGCAGACAACTTTATGTACTGTACTTTCACATCCGTTGTCCAGCTATTATTGTTCCCAAAATTGGATACTGCCCTGGTCATTAAGTTCAATCGGTCCATGGAAGCTCCCGGGATTTTACTGTCATCACTAAAATATGAGGCCGAAGTATATAAAGAGGTAGCATCACTAACTTGCTGTTGAAACGCTAGGCTATGGTTTACACTCATACCCGTCTTAAAGTAATTGTCCAAATTATTGTAAGCCCCTAAAGACTCTTGACTACCATCCCAAGTGGTTACCTGCTGCCCTTCTATTTTAGGACCCCAACTGGATAAGGATTGAGGATCAAAATTACCATCCGTACCTTGACCAAAATCGTTCTGAAGTTCGGGGGAAATAAAAATATTCTCAAAACCAGTAGTTACGGAATAGGTAATCCCTAATCCTTTCTGACTTGTTCCTGTTTTAGTAGTGATCAAAATTACACCATTACCGGCACGGGATCCATAAAGGGCCGCAGCCGAAGCGCCCTTTAAAACCGACATACTCTCAATATTCTCTGGGTCTATATCCCCTAAACCGTTCCCCATATCCGCAGGTGGGTTCCAAAAATCGGCAGACCCCCCGTTAAAGTTATCCATAGGGATACCATCAACTATTATTAATGGTTGGTTGTCCCCCGTTAAGGAATTATTACCCCTAAGTACAATCTTGGAAGAACTTGAAGGACCATTACTTCCCCTTACCACTTGTAAACCTGCAACTTTTCCAGACAAGGTATTGGAAAGGTTACTTTCCCTTGTTTCTACCAAGGCCAAACCTTTTACCTCCTGCATGGCATAGCCCAAGGATTTTCTTTCCCTTTTAATACCCAAGGCAGTAACTACCACTTCACCTAATTGTTCAGCATCCTCCTCCAATGATATGTTGATCGTGGATTGACCTGATACTGCCATTTCCTTGGTGGTAAAACCCAATGAAGAGAAGACCAAGGTGGCATTGGTGGACACCTCAATGGAAAAGTTTCCATCAAAATCCGTAGATGTTCCGTTGGTTGTACCCTTTTCCACCACGTTCACACCAGGTAGTGGGGTACCCATATTATCGGACACCGTTCCCGAGACGGTCTTGTTTTGTGCCATCAATCCCTGAGCTAAGAAAAATGCCAACATCATAAAATAGTAATAAAATTTTTTAATCATTCTTATAATTTTTAGTTAGTTAATTGAGTTTCCTGGGAGTTATCCCTACGTTAATTAATTCCTAAATTTTCGTTTTCTTAGGTTAGTAAGGAAATTAATTCGACTAATGACGGCACAGAAAAGTCCAATGACATACTTTTGAAAATATTTGGATTACGAAATCGCAATAAAATTTTCATTTTTTTTGCATAAAAAATAATCTGCCAAGTACAAATACTATCAAAATATGGGGGATTTATTTTACCCCACCCCTCCCATATCGGGACTGTCGAAAAGGCATTCCAAACCCCCGCGATATTCACGGGGCGGGCTCTCCCAAGGATAGTTAGAATCGGCCGTACCGGCGGACCTGACTGAAGGCTCAGAGAAGCTTTAGAGTTAAACTTTTTGTGCCGAAGGAAAAAATGAATGGTTTTCATATAAAACATGTACTAAAGTGTACACCTGCCCAACTTCGTTCAGTTGGGGTTTAAGACATTAAAGAAGATCACTAAGATATATGGTACCATCCTTGGGTATACAAGAGGAACCGAACTTAAAGGATGCCATATACCTTTTTCCTTTTCTATAAAAGGCTGTGCTGTCTATGGACAATTGGATAAAAGTTTAATTAATTATAATCTCATCCGCAAAGAGCCAAGAAGGCAGACCTGCCGCATGGTGCCAATATGGTGTTTGGGTATTCTTAGCCCTTACCTTAATGTATCTGGCATTTCTTTTGTCAAAATCCAATTTAAAATACTGAATGTCGTTTACCTTGCTTTCCTTGGTTAAGGGCATCGGATTATTAATGGTCCCGAAATTAAAATAATGTTCATTGTCCAAAGATCCCGAATACCCCACCTTTGAAGGAAAAAATACAATGTGGTTCGTAACCTGTAAAAAGGCCAAAGAAATGGTACTTATGGCCATAGGCTTCCCTAAATCTATAACCACCTCCATATCCGTACCCTCGTACCCCAACCAATTGGCATAAAAACTACTGCCCCCCAAAGCACCATCGGTCAATGTCAATGGATCTTCATTGGCGTACTTTTTGGGTTCACTTATCGTTATCACTTTCTTCCCCCTGGCCACATTGGGCATTCTTATTACCTGGAGGGCCGACATATAATTTGCCAGGTATTCGGTTACGGTAAAACCCATCTCGTTCATTAAGCTAACATTATTGTCAGCGCAAGTTTTCCTAAAATTATCCAATAAGGTGGTCACTAAAGGATTTATTATTTTTTTACCCTCGTTATTGGGAATCAAAAGTCTATAGGTATCCGTTAGTTCTTTTCTACAGGCTTCCAAAATAGCATAATCCACTCCCAACCGCGCCATTTTTACCCTTGCCAACAATTCAGGTTTTTGGGCCACCGCATTTTCCGCCTTATCGAACAATTCCGAATACTCCGAAAGCATGGCCGGACTCAAATAGGATGAAAATGCCTCCGATGGATCCCCATATAAAAACAAGAAAAAATCAGGATCCTCCTGTATCTTGGAATGAATTTCGTCTACATATTTTTTTACAAATACCCCTGCTTCCCCATAATACCCATCGGTGAAATCGGTTAGGAGGGAATCTACATTTTGATCCGGGTTCCAAAGTAATTGGGCCATAATATAGGACCTTAGCTCAAACAATTCGCTTGGCTGGTTACTGTGCTGCTCAAAAACCCATTTGGCGTTATTGTCCCTAAACAATTGAATATTGGGAAGTAAGGTTTTTATATTTGGGAACGGGGCCAAAAAATTGGTAAACTGCGTAGTATAGTCCCAAATCCTAATATTTTTCGTGAGTGCGCCCCATCCCCTTAAATCATTGGCGAAATCGGTACATTTTTCTGCAATGGGAGCACTTCGGTCACATTCAATGGAACAAAGTGTGATCAAAACATTATCCAAAGGCTTGGTCTTGGACGGCCGCCGAGTATACTGATAGGCCAAAGTGGAGATCATCCTGTCGGGAAAATCCGCAGCTACCTCGTTTACGAACCTGATCATTGTTCCGGACGGACTTCCTTCTTCCAGATCTATCCTACTACAATTATCGCACTGGCAATATTGCTGGTTATCATCCTGACTTACGGATAAAACCTCCGCCTCGGGATATTGTTGAAATAAGGAAGCTACGGAATCCTTGACAATGGCAAGGACATCCGGGTTTGTTAAACACAATTGTGTAGGCAATCTTTTATCGCCCCTTAAAGCATAATATTCGGGGTTGGATAAATAAAACTGTTCCTCAGGTAGAAATTTATGAAAGGTATGTACGCGGGCAGAGGGAACGTAATTCGGAAATGATTCGTAGGTTACTTTTTGCTTATCGGCAAATTCGGGATTATCATAAAACAATCTGGAATGGACCGTTCTTGTGGTGATATCCGGATGGTAGCGAAAATCCAGAGCCGGAAGATCAATAGTTTTGGAAACGGGGATCTTTTCCGCTCCCGGGGCATACCATCTACAATCCAAGTAACGTTCCAGAAATTCATACACGGCATATTTTGTGGCCCTATCCGACCCTCCATAAATAAACAAATGCTTGCCTTCCGTTCTAATGACAATTTCTTCCCTGCCCAAATTTTCCCCTTTTATGTTTCCAATATAAATCTTGTTCCTTTCCGGGTTCTGGGAACTTTCATCTACCAAGCCCAATTTGGCCCCGCCAATTAAATAGAGATAATGTTGTAGCGATTCCGCAGATTTATATTGGCTTTCGGTAGCATTTCCCATATACACCAGCTCATAATCCGTCTTCCCCTGATCTACCAGTACAATGCCATCATTATTACATGACAGTATAATGGACATTACCAATAAGAGGCCTATAAATTTGAATTTTGTCCCTAAAAATTTCATCCTTTGGATTTATCCCTACTCCTTTAATATGAATTCCAACAATCCTCCCTTTATCAATTCATCATGCGATATAAAGTATTCCCTATGGGGTCTACCCTGAAGGTCAATATGATCAATATACCTATTTTTCTCCGAAATATTGGAAGTGATCACCAATTTTTCCTTTTGATAATACCGGCTATCCAAATGTATGGTTATCCTATTGAACCGAGGAGTGGTTAGGGCGTAAATTGGATTGGCGGGACTTATAGGGTAGATCCCCATCATTGAAAAAACCGCCCAGGCGGACATGGTCCCCGTATCGTCATTTCCCGGGAGGCCATCGGCCGAATTTTTATAATAGGTATCCAATAAATCCGAAACCATTTTTTGGGTTCTCCCCTCCTCTCCCTTCACATAATTGAATAAATAGGGGTAGGCAATATCCGGTTCGTTGGCCATATCAAAATGGCCCTTGTCAAAAACATCCTGCAACCTGTTTACAAAAGGCTTGGGCCCGCCCATAAGCTTCATGAGACCTTGGGTGTCATGGGTAACCATAAAGGAATATTGCCATGCATTCCCCTCTATGAAACCTAAATTCTTCGCGAAATTGGCCCCGGCTTCCGGATTATAGGGAGATAACCATGATCCATCATCGTTCCTGGGTCTCAAAAGATTAAATTCCCTGTCGAAAAGATTTCGGTAAGAAACGGACCTTTGGGAGAATCGTTGATAATCTTTCTTTTTACCCAAGGCCTTGGCCAATTGGGCTATGGCATAATCCGAAATATTGTACTCCTGGGTGGTGGATACCGATCCGCTATTGGTAGTTTTGGTGGTAAGATAGCCTTTTTCCAGATAATCCTTAAGCCCTGGGCGTAGGGGATTAGCTTCTATCTGATCTGCACTTTTAACCATTGCCGAATAGGCCTTCTCCACCTCAAAGTCGCGTATCCCCTTTAAATAGGTATCGGCAATAACAATACCCGCAGGATCACCTACCATGGTAGTGGTTTCCGTGGCATTCAATTCCCATTTTGGCAACCAACCGCTTTCGTCATAGATCTGGAGCATACTCTTTACCATATCGGATTGTTGCTTGGGATACACCAAGCTCATCAATTGATGCAGATTTCGGTAGGTATCCCAAAGCGAAAAAACGGTATAACGCGTATCCTTTGTTTTTAGGACCTCCCTGGTTCCCATTTTGGGGTAATCCCCATTAAAATCATTTAGGGTACTGGGATGAATCAAAGTATGGTACAGGGCAGTATAAAACTTAACCTTATCATCCTCACTGCCTCCTTCTACCTCTATCTTGGACAAATATCCGTTCCAATCTTCCCTGGCCTCTGCCAAAATTTGGTCAAAACTTTTCGTTGCGGTTTCCTTTTCCAGATTTTCGCGGGCATTTTCAATGCTGACATAGGAGATACCAACCTTCATTTCCACCACCGTGGGTTCTTTAAAATTATACCGCATATAGCTACCTATACTATCGCCTACCACTTCCATGGCATAGCCGGGCATTAACCGTGTCTTTCCATTGTAGCCCATCCATTCTGCCTCGGCACCTTTGTAGGTGGTCGGTTTTTTCCAAACCCCAAATTCGTCCGCAGGCCGGGAAAACCGTGCTACAAAGTACACCGGATATGCCTCCTCCGGCTTATAATAACAAAACGAACCAACAGAACGAACCCCTTCAACTTCAGTTGGCGAAACTACCCTGATAGAGGCTCCTTGTTCATTGGTAAGGCCCAAGCCTAGATTTATAAGAATATTGGCATCCCCTTTAGGAAAAAAATACTTGCTTACTCCTACTCTAGTTGTTGCTGTGGCCTCTACTTTA
>TARA_R110000751_G_scaffold171517_4_pt1 | contig 13989 bp, 16 predicted proteins | sample TARA_R110000751 | Tara Oceans TARA_R110000751 (sample SAMEA4398001) | marine metagenome | biome: Polar Biome; feature: [MES] marine water layer (ENVO:01000295) within the mesopelagic zone...; material: water (ENVO:00002006), including particulate matter (ENVO:01000060) such... | reverse complement strand
ATTGTCTCCTGCATCCATACATCTTTGAGCCATGTTGATTCCGTGACCACTGACATTGGGGTTATTGTTTATGTCTCTCACGGGCACAACTGGACCCGTGTAAAGTCCATTTCTTAAGCCTATATCTTTGCTCTTATAACATTTTTTACCTACGTCAACAGCGCATTTGAAAGCGGCGTGAACGCTATTAAAGAAGACGAGAGCCATTCCGTCTCCAGTCGGAAGAACGATCAGCTTCCCTTGTCTTTGGGCCTGCTGGTAGCCTAGAGTCCCTTTGACTATGGCTATAAGATCATCCATCACTTTCTTTTGCATGGGTGTGCTCTTTTTCGAGTACCCCACTATATCCATAAAATATGTATAAGATTCGCAGGGGCTATCGTACGTAATAGAGTCGCCCTTACAAGAAAATGGATCCTCTCCCCATTTCCATTTTATAACCCTAGATTTCTTAAGGCGCTCTTCTTCTTCCTTAGCTTCGTCGGTGGCCTTTTGTATGCGAGAGTTTCTTTCTGCATGTTCTTTCTTCGACGCTTCTTCCCTTGTCTGTCTGTCGGATTTAGATTCTGTCATTTTGCCCCAAAGACTGGTCGGAGCCTTTTTAACATCTTGGAACTCCATAGGTTTATATTCTTTAGGCCCGTTGTCTCCGACTTTTATGATGGATGTATTAACTGGGTGTTTTTTTAAGTTCCTGTTGGTGTTCCTTTGGCAGCCTTTAGATTTTAAATAGTTTAGCATTTCTTCGTCGTTATTGTCATTAGCTATTTCATATGCGTTTAGTTGACCGCCGTAACAAGAGCCATTGGGGTTTGCTTTATGTTCGAATAGTATTTCGCAAATGTCTTTATTACCCGATTCGACTGCGTAGTGAATGGGCATCCATCCTCTACTGTCTCTTCCGTTTATTTTCACGCTTTCATCTTCGACGAGAGATTCTATCTCGTCGATGTCTTGCATTTGTACCGCCTGATGAAGGCTTACTTCGTCACCGTAAAATTCGCCTCCGTTTTTTATAAGGTGTGATAATATTTTAGTACGATTTGGTCCTTCGACGACATCCATAGGGTAAACTATAGGAGCTTTTTTATTACCGTTCTCTTCAATGGCGAGATTCCAATCATTTTGTTTTTGGCCTTTTGGTGGATTGCTTTTTATATTTGGAGAGACTCCAGCCTCTAGGATGACTTGTACGGCCTTGGCCTTGCTGCGGTTAGAGGCATAGTGTAAGGGGCTCCAGCCAAGGTCTTCGTCTAGAGACAAAAAGGCCTTCTTGTTTTTAAGGGCAGCCTTTATCCCTTTTATATTGCCATTTTGAGCGAGTACGTGTAGATCACCCATACTTTAGTGATTACACAAGAATTATATTAGTGCTTTTATAATAGCAATTATCTTCCTCAGAAGTCCCTTGAACAAAGAGTGGATTTTTTAAAGCATAAGCGTTTAGAGTAGGCATAAGCTCGAAAGACCACATAACATCTACAGGCATACCTCCTTTTTCAATATTAGAACATAGTCCGGCAACTACCAGCTCTAAAGCCTTTTTAACAGATTGTATATTAAAAAAACATACAGCATGAGAAGAAGCCATTATTTTAAGTTTTACTAAATGTGGGTAGCCTTCTACTTGAGAGAATCTATCTTTTTCCCCGAGAGTATCTGCCGATACTCCATAATAAAGAATATCACAATTTTGCGGAATGTCAAATTTGAGGTTGTAATCATCAAGAAAAGGTCTTATTTGATTGGCGTCGCTTTCTAAAACAAGTACAGGAAGGATATCGTTGTTTTTATAATAATCTTCACTTATTTTTACTAAAGCTTTAGACCAAGCTAAGTTGGTCCCAGAAGTCTTAGAAACTCCATATACAGGGGAGATTCTTTCGTAATCTAAAGACGGCTCTTCTGTTATCTTATAAATTTTCATAAGATAAAGTTATCTGTCGAAATGTATCAACAGCTATTAGAATCCAGAGCCAGACGAGCCATCTGAGCCATCTGAGGGAGCAGGGGTTGGCGCTGGGGTTGGTGCCGGAGCACCAGAAGAACCGTTGCTACCATCTGAACCGTCAGAACCATCTGAACCATCTGAACCGTATATGTGATTAGTTGTCATCGTTATTTTCTTGAATTGCCTAGAGTTTCCAGCGAAACCGCACTCTGGGCATCGCCTTTTTCTGCTAAATAGTTTTCTGAACATATTGAACATAACCTTTGTTTTTTATACGATTTTTTTTTATAAAAGACAAAAAAAATTGATATAACCTCTTAGATGGCGAAAAAAGTTATTATCACATGGCACGCTTCTCATGAAGCGGTAGTAGGATTGACCTTCGACGAAGATATCGTAGTCAAAGAGTTTGAAAAAGAATTAAATGAACAACCCGACGCTTCAGATCCAAATGGAGCTTTAGTGAAGATAGAGCAGATGACTAGGGACAATAAGCTTGACTTTCAAAACATGTCAAATGTTCAACTTAAAGATTTTAAGGTAAGAGAAATTTAATTACTGAGTATCCTCTAGTTTTCTAGGTGATCTTCTGGGTATTTGAAGATTGTGGATCTTTTCTAACTTAACTTCTATCTTATCAAATCTATCATGTATGACGTCTATAGCATGAGTCAAATCAGTTTTTGTAACATAGTTCTTAGGCAAGTCAATCGCTAATTCAGTCATCCTTCTCGTCATTTCGTCATGCTTAACCCATAGGTCGTCAATGCTTTGAAAAGATCTTTTAACAATAAGGCCAACGAGAAAACCTCCGACACCTAATATCGCCTCTATTACGTAATGAATGTTTTCCATGCTTAGCTCTTAGTAATACACTTCTTTTTTATTTTTCTTCTGGTAATTTTGGGACTTCTTTCATTTTGTCTCTTATCGCTCTTTGTTCTTCGTAGCCCTGCTCTCCGCCTTTATGCAGATAGTGAAAGCCTCCATTTAATGGTAGCTTCTTTTCTATTATTAATAATTTTAATCTATCATTGGGTACGATCATTTTAGTCCCGCGATCTGTCATATAGAAAATCGTTTTTAAAAATCCGACTCTAACTATACGTGCTTGGCGACCGCTTATATATAGAACGTCGTCATTGCAAAAATCTTTTCCAATACATATCAAAAAACCTTCTACGGCTTTATGTATCGCATCTTTAAAAAGCATACCAAAGAAAGCTGCAATTATTAACCAACCATATGATCCTATTAATTGCTCTGCGACCTGTTGCATTTCAGGGCTTACAAGTTCTTTGTTCATTTAATATAGTTAATTACACCTCTATTATAATAAAATCTGTGTAATATGTTTTATATGGAAGATCAAATCGCTAACGTCGGTCAAAATTTTATCGGCGAATACGGTTGGCTACTCGTCGCGGGAGCGGCGGGTTTAATTTTTAAAGAGACTATAACTAGCTTTGCAGCTGCTGTGTCCATGTCTCTTTTCGGAGGAATAAAAACTGATGATGTCTACATCATGGGGAGTAGAACTTGCAGGATCGTAAGGGTCGGTATGAGATCTACCACTTTCTACTTTGGTGACTCTAAAACTAGAGTAGATATAGCAAATGAAGACATTAAGGGTCTAAGACTCGAAAAGAAGATAGCGCCTATGGACGAAGAAAGAGTAAAGTAAGCTAGTTATAGATTATGCCTAAAGTTAAACTTAGCCAATTGGCCACTTCTTTAGAAGATTTGGATAACCCTCAAGGTAGAGTCCTACAAAGAGAACCCTTAAAACATAGAGAAAAGTTTCATATAGAGAACTTTAATTGGACAGATAAACAGAAAGACTTTATTAAGATTGCTCTAAATAAGCAGTCTAAGATACTTTTTGCCAAAGGTCCAGCGGGGTCCTCTAAAACCTTGTTAAGTGTATATTGCGCCCTTCATTTACTTAGTGAAGGAAAGGTCTCTGAGATAGTATACATAAGATCTGCAGTAGAGAGCTCTGACTCCAGAATGGGCTTCCTTCCGGGAGATGCCGATCAGAAACTTCACTTCTATAACTTACCCTTCTTGCATAAAATGGAAGAACTCATATGTCCCAATGTAATAAAAAAATTACAAAAAGATGAGAGAGTATCTACTTATCCTGTTAATTTTTGCAGAGGTATGAGTTGGAACTACAAATGTTTAATATTTGATGAATGCCAAAATAGTACTGTAAAAGAAATAGTAACCGTTTTAACTAGATTAGGTATGGGCTCTAAATGCTTTATCTTAGCTGATCCTGCTCAAACAGATTTAAAAAATGGAGCTAGAGGAGGGTTCGAAAGAGTAGAAAGATTATTTTTAGATAAAGAAAGCTCAGACTTCGGAATAAACACCTTTGAGTTTGATGAGACTGATGTAGTAAGATCAGAGCTTGTTAGATTTTTAGTAACTAAGTTTAAAGGCTTAACTACTATTTCTCTTTAATATGACCGCTCCATTTTGACGATGGTTCTGTCGTTACTGTTTGTCTCCAGCCGTCTTTATGTAAGATGTTTGTGACTGTGCCGCAGAATCTCCTTACTTCTTTTTCGGATATGTCCCAAAAGAAAGCATGGAATATCTCCTCTAACATTACAGCCATCTCTCTCTTGGGTGTCAGATCTGGAGAAACATGTATCTTAGGGCTTTTGTAGTCTGGCGGGTCGCATAGTCCGTCAGCGTTATAGCTGTAATGGGGCTTCTTTCTTAAGATCTTGTACTTTACTCCGTTATTATTTGTAAAAGTTTTATAGTCGGACATAATATTTATTATCTAAACTCGCTGATTAGTTGTAATAACTATTTGCCTAGTTTTAAAAAGTTATGTCGAAATATAATAAAGTTACTTATTGCAGAAGCTGTGGAGCCTCAAACAATTGGAATCTTGAAAAAAAGACGTCCCTTCTTAAGAAACCGAAATTTTGTAGTTCTTGCAGATCTGACTTAATTACAGGTAAAGTAATAGAGAAGAGAAGAGGAAAGTCAGAAAAGGTAGAGGAAAAAGATTTCGTAATGCCTACTAATATACCTCCCTTGGAAATAGATATAGGGGCTTCGTATTTTCCAAAATTAGACTCTCAGTCTTTAGGTAACTTAGTTTCGCCCAGCTTTAAAGAAGACGAAGAGCAATCAACGGATGTCAACTAAGAAAAAACTCACAAAAAAAACTAAATTAAAATTTGAAGACTGTATCGACGTAATAAGCGAAGAGATATCTAAAAGAAAGAATAAGTGGACCCTCACTTCAATTTCTTGGATGGATTTTGAAGATATATCTCAAATAGTTACGATACATATATTTAAAAAGTGGAGCTTGTATGACCAGAGCAAGCCTTTGCTACCTTGGCTAAATAGGATTATATCTAATCAACTTAAAAATTTAATAAGAAACAATTATAGTAATTATTGCAAGCCTTGTCTTAGGTGTGCCGCAGCAGAACCGGACTCATCTTGTTCTATATATGGGTCTCAAGATGGAAGGTGCCCTCTTTATAAGAGATGGCTATCTAAGAAGAAGTCTGCTTATGACGTAAAGATGGCCCTACCATTAGAAAGTCACAAAAGCGAGATACAAGAAGACTTAACTTATTGTTCTAGCATAGAAGTTGGGATAACCAAACTTCATCAAAAATTAAAAGAGACACTAAAGCCAAGCGAATGGATAGTGTATGAAAGCTTTTACATACAAAATAAGACTGAAGTAGAAATAGCTAAGAAACTTAATTTTAAGACAACAGAGAAGAATAGATCCCCGGGATACAAGCAAATTAAAAATATACAAAAATCTATTTTAAACAAAGCTAAAAGAATATTAAAGAGAGATGAATTAGACTGGTTATGAGTAAAGATGATTTAGTTTTAAGCCCAGAGCAGAAATTTGCCTTAGTTTCAATTAAGGACAGGTTTTTAGCTGGAGAAAAAGTAGATGTATCCTTAATGCATTTGATACAAAATGTAGCAGGCTTTGAGGGCAGGGATGGTAGAAGTAAAGAAGGTAGAGCTGTTAAAGCCTTCTTAAGCGAGATAGATTTAAGCGGTGTCCCTTCTAATAAATATCAAAAAGTCTACAAGCCAGAACTATTAGGAGAGCACAAAGAATTCATTCGTAATAACAGAGGCACAATGAAATATGTAGAGATGTCTCGTATATTATTTAGTAATGAAAAACTAGCTAGCTTAAGCGCCGAGACTAGGATGATCACAGAATATTGTAAAAGTTTAGAAGGGGAGAGCTTCGAAACTTCCGAAGAAGAGGGTAGCTACGAATATAAATCTCCAAAACATCGAGATAGAGTTTTAAGCAGAATTAATAGATTCATCCTTGATAGCGGTATAGATAAGGATAAGGTCACTCCTAGGCAAAAAAAAGATATAGATATGTTGATGGGCTATCTCCATACTTTTCGATTTGGTCATCAGATGACTAATTACAATAACGGAACAGAAAGAGAGCTTTTTGAGTCTTCTTTTGTTAGGTATACCTATAATAAACCTGATTTAACCCAAGAAGAGGTTGACCAATATATTGTTCTTTCCGGAGAAGTGGTGATAGCATCTAATATACAAAGAAGAGTTGGGAGGCTACAGAATCTTTTAGACGAAACCGCTTTAGACAATGAGGGTAGGAGAATTTCTATGAGTTTAGTCGAAGCTATCAGCACCGCTCAGAACGAATATAATTCGTGTGTTAATAGGCAGCATAAATTACTGAGCGACCTTAAGCAGAAGAGGAGCGATAGGTTAAGTAAACAGGTCAATGACAACGCAAGTATTCTAAACTTAGTCGAAACTTGGAAGGATGATGAGAGCCGAAAAGAGTTAATAAAAATGGCAGAATTAAGGAAGAAGACGATCAAGGACGAGATAATTAAGCTGTCTACTATGGACGACGTCAAAGCAAGGATATTTGGCATTTCAACAGAGGAGGCTTTGAATGGTTAAATGCAAAGTTGACGGAGAGGAGTTTGCGACAGAAAAAGAGTTGCATATGCACCTGCGCAAACATAAACTCAGAATGGCTGAATATTATCAAAAGTATTACCCGCGTAGAGATTTGCTAACCGAGGATTTAATTAAATTCAAAAACAAAAATCATTATTTTTCTAATCACTTCAATTCTAGAGTCAATATGCGCAAGTGGTTAGAGCAAGCGCCGAAAGAGGAGGCGAAAGAGTTTTGCGTAAAGATATTAAGAGAGAGAATAGAAAGAAGGGGAATAAAGTATTCCCCAACTCAGGTAGAGATGAGGACTTCGATGATGCCTCCTATATTTTACTATCAACAGCTTTTTGGCGATTTTTATGACGCTTGTAAAAGCGTTGGCTTGATTCCTAGATTCACTAAATTCGCAACTGAGCATATAGAAGAAAACATAGAAGAAGGTTACGAAATAGTTGTAGATACTAGAGAGCAGAAACCTCTTAACATAAACTATGGTACAAGAAGAGAGGGGCTTAAGTTCGCCGACTATTGGTTAGATAAAGAAGATAATAAATGTTATGTAGAAAGAAAAGAGACTAAAGACTTCATAGGAACTTTTACAGGGGGCTGCGAAAGATTTTCTAGAGAGTTAGAAAGAGCTAAAGAGAAGGATGCATATGTTGTAGTAGTTGTGGAAAACTCTTTAGATAATATGATGAAGTTTAACTACTTAAAATACGTAACAAAAAAGGTGCAAGTAACGCCTGAGTTTGTAATGAGGAATGTTAGAGACATAATTCAGAAGCACGACAATGTACAGTTCCTTTTTGCCAAAGGTAGGACCGAAGCTACTAGACTAACAAGGAAACTATTCTTCTGTGGAAAAAACTACAAAGACGTAGATCTACAGTTAGCTTATGATTTAAAATTTTTATAAAGGTTTAGGTTAATATGTGGTCAAGTCCAGAGAAATACGAGAGAGAAGTCGATAACGTAAACGATAGGTTGTCTAGGCTAGAAGGCTTCCTTGATGATAAAAAAGCAAAAATTACCTTAGCAGAGTTTCTAAGAAGTAACCTATACTTTACGACGTATCTTTTAACCGGCATTAAGCTGGCTCCGTATCAAGAGATAACGCTGAGAGCATTGTTTAATAGGAACTTCAGTATGTGCGTGTGGGGTCGTGGCTGCGGCAAGTCTTTTATAGCTTCTATATATTGTTTTCTGCAATGTATTTTTGAGCCTAATACTAAAATACTTATAGCTGGTCCAACTTTTCGTACGGCAAGATTCATTTTCAACAACATAGAGAAAATAGTAGAGACTAAGGAGGCCGCCCTACTAGCCCAAGCCTTCGGAGCTAAAACAAAAAGAAATGACCAGTACGAATGGAAAATAAATGGAGGCACCATAACAGCCATTCCTTTGAGTGGAGAAAAGATTCGTGGTTTTCGAGCTAACGTACTTGTACTTGACGAGTTCCTTCTTCTACCAGAAGACATAATTAAAAATGTTTTAATGCCCTTCTTAGTCGCCCCTCAAGACATGACAAGAAGAATGCAGGTTAAAGAAATAGAGGATGAATTAATACAGCAGGGGGCAATGGAAGAAAAGGACAGGACTAAGTTTGCTAACACCTCTAAGATGATAGCCCTGTCTTCTGCGAGTTACACTTTCGAAAATTTATATAAGACGTACCAAGAGTGGGTAGGCAAAATAGAGACTAAAGAAAACAAGCAAGAGGCTAAATACTTTGTCTCCCAATTGGGATACGAGGCACTACCTGAGGAAATGATAGATAGAACCATCATTGATGAGGCTTCAGAGGGGGGTTCTTCTCATTACTCTTTTCAACGAGAATATTGTGCTCAGTTTACGGATGGTAGTGATAGCTACTTTAGCGCTAAGAAGATGGATCTATGCACCTTAAAAGGTGATGAAGAGCCTTGTACTTTAATGGTCGGCAGATCTAGTAAACGTTACGTTCTAGGCATTGACCCTAATATGAGCGACAGCCCTTCTGCGGATTATTTTGCTATGGCCGTAATGGAAATAGATGACAGCTCAGGTCGGGGAACTTTGGTTCATAGCTACGCAGGTTTGGGTAGTCTAAATAATCATGTCAAATACTTAGCTTATTTAGTCCAAGCTTTTAATATTGTTTTTATATGTCTTGATAATGCTGGTTCTGATACTTTTTTAGATAGTTGTAATGAGTCTCAATTTTTTAAAGACGTTAGGGTGAATTTAAAAACAATTCCCTTGAATGCAGATGCAGAGGGTCTTGAATATCAGAAATCCTTAAAGCAAGCAAAAATAAAATATAATTTAGAGAATAATCAAATTTGTTTTAATCAAGTTTTTACAACTACTTTTATTCGTAGAGCTAATGAGCATCTTCAAGCCTGCATCGATTATAAGAAAATTTGGTTTGCTTCAAGAACAGCTTCTAACGAAACCTTTTTCAATAGAACTAGCTCCCTTAGACTCCCTAACCCTAAGAAGATAATTTTTACTGGAGATAGGAAAGACTGGAGTATGTTGGACTTTATAGAGCACCAAGACGACATGATCCACCAGACAAAAAAACAATGCAGCCTAGTGGAGCATAAGGCGACTTCTAGGGGGTCTCAAAATTTTGACCTTCCTCAACACCTCAAAAGATCCACTTCTCCTAACAAAGCTAGAAAAGATAATTATTCAGCATTAATGTTGGCAAATTGGGGTCTTAAGCTTTATAACGAGATAACTAAGCTGGAAGTCAATAATAATAAAGAGACTTTCGAGCCTGTTATGCTTTTTTGAGTGTAACTAATGTTAAATAAGCTGCTATGCCGTCAAAATTAACAACCGGGCAAATAGATAAAGATACTTTTACTCAGTTTTTTCATAAGAGAACTTCTGGGTCAGCTACAAATACTAGTGGTTTTTACTCTTATAGTAACCCTTTAGGTTTCGTACAAACGAGTGATTTTACTGGGTATAGTGGGGTATTGTCTGGGCAAACGACTACCAAAATAAACGCAGTAAGCGGAGCTTTAGATAGTAGTGGTTCTCTATTATTTTCTAAATCAGAAAGTGTCTCGGGGCATGCTGAGACTTTTGCTATCAACGTAAGTGGAAGTCTACAAAGTAATATAGAATTAACCTCGGGGCAATTTTCTTCAACTAGTGGGGAGTTTTTAAAATCTGGCAGCTTTTTCCATACAGGGTCAGGGGACTTTTCAATTTCTGCGGAGTCAGGAGCTTTAGCTTTTTCTTCCGGACATAATGATACGCAAGGTCTTTTTCTCGCAACGGGAGACACATCAAATAAGGATGGTTGGGTTAAAATAGTAGATAAGCCGGAAATGACTGGGTTTGTTTCTATTTCCAGCGGAGCCCTAAAGACTAGCTTAAACACTACGGGATCGAATTTAAGCTCGTCTATATCTAACATATTAAGCGATACTTCTACAAGCTTTTCAGCAACTAAGACTTTCAGCGCCGGGATAAAGACTAATAAGATAGAATTAAGCGGAGACGGAGTAACGCTCAGGGTCAACGCAAACAACTCTGTAACATTTGATGACGTAAGCGGCTCATTACTTTCTATGTCTCCCGGTTATGGCAACGACTCCCCTGTCTTCTCCGTTACTGACAAAGCTGGTTTGCCTCTCATGGATATCTACGATGACGATAGGCTAAATTTTGGTCCTTACGGCACGAACCCTTTAAATATTAGTGGGGAACGCGTATACTTTGGGAACTACAAATCTTATATAAGCGGAAGCACTATATCCCTTAGTGGCGACCCTTTGACAATAAATGACGTAGTTACAATTAGTGGTTTGTCTGGTGGGTATATTCTTTTAAACAATTTACCAGAGTGGCCTAATATAGGCGGATTAAATAGTGGTACGCTTTTCAGAAGCGGCAATCCGGGAGTAGGTCCCGGCGTATTATGCGTTATCTAAAAAATGACAAAGAAAACAAATAACAAGAAAGAAGATGTCCGGCCGATGATGACTAGCTTCGCTGCTTCGCCATACACAACTGTTGATCAATCAACTAGGTCGCGTAGGAACGTTGGGGGCCAAATAAATAGGACCAACAAGTATGAAAACATTGAAAATGGCTTAGTTCCATACAAATATTCTAAAGGAGTAAATAACCAAAGCTCTTTAGACGTACGTGATATTGTTATTCTTTGTCAAAAAGCTTATTATAATTTTTCAGTCTTTAGGAATGTCATAGACTTAATGACAGAGTTCTCTGCTACAAAAATTTACTTTACTGGTGGTAGCAAAAAGTCACGAAGCTTTCTTGACGCGCTGTTTAGAAAAATAGATTTGCAAAGTTTTCTGGACAAGTTTTTTAGAGAGTATTATCGTTCTGGAAATGTTTTTGTTCATAGGTTTGATACGAAGATACAGCCAGATGACTTGAGGAAAATTACTCAGACTTACGGAACTAACTACTTGAAGGCCGATTTGGAGGAAAGCACCTTACCGGCTAGATACATAATTTTGAACCCTGCTGATATACAAATGGGGGGAAATATATCTTTTAATTCTGGATCATACTATAAAGTTTTAAGTGACTATGAGCTAGAGAGGTTAAAAAATCCCAAGACTGAGGAGGATAGACAGGTCTACGAATCCTTAGATGAAGAGACTAAGAAAGCTTTGAAAGGAAGAAACGTTGGAGTACTAACTATACCGTTAGATCCTGAAAAATGCAGTCCCGTATTTTACAAAAAGCAAGACTATGAGCCGTTTGCCGTGCCTATGGGCTTTCCAGTTTTAGAAGACATAAACTGGAAGTCTGAGATGAAAAAAATGGATATGGCTATAACCCGAACCACCAATCAAGCTATATTGCTTATCACGATGGGTTCGGAATTGAAAGACGGAAGTCTGAATATTAACCAAAGAAGTATCGAGACAATGCAGAAGCTTTTTGAGAACCAATCTGTTGGAAAAGTTCTAGTGTCAGATTACACAACCGAAGCTAAGTTTGTGATTCCTGATATTGCTGGCATTCTTGACCCTAAAAAATACAATGTTGTTAACACTGATATACAAATGGGCCTAAACAATATTTTAGTTGGAGAAGACAAGTTTGCTAATACAAGTATTAAGATTCAGGTATTTATAGAAAGGCTTAAGCAGGGTAGAGATGCATTCATCAATCAATTCTTATCTCCAGAAATTAAAAGAATTTGTAAGTCGTTGGGTTTTAAAAATTACCCCCAAGCTCATTTTCAAGAGATCGAACTGAAAGACAAGAGTACTTGGAACAGAGTTGTTGCTCAGCTCTTGCAGTATGGAGTCTTAACTGCAGAAGAAGGGCTTGAGGCTATCGATACAGGACGACTTCCAGAACCAACTGAGTCTATAGAGTCTCAAAAGAAATTCAAAGGACTAAAGGAGGAAGGCTATTACGCTCCGCTCATAGGTGGTGGGCAACAACCAGAAGGTAGGCCTGAAGGAAGTAAGTCTCCGCAGACAACGAAAAAGGTCACCCCGGTTGGGGAGAGTACTAGTGGCTCTCAAAAGTTCAGTGTAGAAAAGATCAAACAAATTTTATCTTTAGCTGAGAAACTTGAGTCAGAGGTGCAAGAGCATTTAAAGTTAAAATACGATAATAAAAGGGTTACTAATAAAATTAGAAACCTTACCAATGAGGTATGCAAGGTTGTCATGGCTAATGAGCCAGCAGAAAAATGGTTGGAGAAAAGTAAGAAGTATGTGGATAACCCAACAGATACTAATTCTAAAAAAGTTGAGGAAGTACAGAGTATAGCTTATGAGCATCAAGTAGATGATTATTTAGCTAGCTTACTCTACGAAAGTAAAATTTAATAAAATGAGCGAACAAGATAATATTCAAGATGTCACTCAATATATGGGCGCGGCTAGTATAGATATAATCGTACCAGATATACCATTACCACCGGAGCCAGAAGAAAAAAAAGAAGTCGAAGATAAAATAGAAGGAGCTTTTAAGTTCGCTTTTATCGGAGCAGGTCAAGGAGGATCTAGGATAGCAGAGACCTTCCATAAGCTAGGTTACAGGAAAGTAGGAGTCGTTAATACAGCTCAACAAGACCTTAACACTATCAACGTGGATAATAAACTCTGCATAGGCTCGGGAGGAGCCGGTAAAGATAGGTCCGTAGCAGCAGAATGCTTTAAGGAGAGAAGAGATGATGTTCTTGATTTTATGCGTCGGTCTTTTGGGGACGATGTAGACAGAGTATTTGTTTGCGCTGGAGCTGGTGGAGGATCTGGAGCAGGCACTCTAGTCCCTTTGGTTGAGACTTGTCAAGAGCTTCATGAAGCTATTAATGCTGATAGTAAGAAGGTTGGAGTCATTCTAGCTTTGCCAAAATATTCAGAGGGGCGTAGAGTTAATGCTAACGCTTTTGAGACTTTAAAAGAGGCGTGTAGTTTAGTGGAAAAGGGGATCGTATCTCCTCTCGTGATTATCGATAATGAAAAGACTAGCAAGATATACTCTAATGTATCTGTGACCAATTTTTGGCAGACAGCTAATATGAGCATGGCTGGGGTTTTTCACTTGTTTAACATGACGGCTTCGAAGGATAGTTCATATTCATCTTTCGATTCTAGCGACTACAAAGGCGTGCTTGATTCTGGTATCGTAGTTTTTGGAGCTACTCCAGTTTCGGATTGGAAAGACCCAGTAAATATTTCCAGAGCAGTAAGAGGTATCGCCCAAAGCGGCAGCATGTCAGGAGGTATAGATATATCTACTGCCGATACAGCGGGCGCTATTTTAATCGGAGGTAAAGAGGTTCTAGACAACATTCCCCAATCTAATCTCGATCAAGCTTTTGATCAGCTCACTAGGATTCTCAGCTCAGGGAGCACAGTACATAGGGGTATATATAGCGGAGACAAGGAGAGTCTCACTGTCTTCACTATTATTGGTGGAATATCTACGCCTCAGGAGAAATTAAATGAGCTAATGAAGCTAGGAGATTTAGAGGAAACCCCTTGAAGAAAATATTTCTAAAAATAGAAAAAACAATGTAATTGATTGTATATAATAGGAGAAATTCAAAATGGCAACAGTAAGTAAAGACA
>TARA_R110000751_G_scaffold2075_7_pt1 | contig 14006 bp, 17 predicted proteins | sample TARA_R110000751 | Tara Oceans TARA_R110000751 (sample SAMEA4398001) | marine metagenome | biome: Polar Biome; feature: [MES] marine water layer (ENVO:01000295) within the mesopelagic zone...; material: water (ENVO:00002006), including particulate matter (ENVO:01000060) such as...... | reverse complement strand
GCCCCCTCGGTGGGATCAAACGGTGCATCAACATCATCGGGGGGCGCAGCGGGATTGCTCGCCTCTGCCGCCAGAACGAGGTTGTCCAATTCCATCAGTTTTTCCCCAGATCAAGTTCAAGAGCCTTAATCCGATACAACGACCACTTGTTACCCTTATCCGGGTTCTTCGCATAAAAGACCATACCGGGGGCCAGAGCAGCTTTCTCCTCCTGTGTCCGTACAGATGGAGGTACGGCCAAGGCGTGTCGCAGTTCCCATATACCGTTCGCGAGGGCTTTGGCTTCTGCACGGGCTTCTGGGAAGTTCGCGGCGCTCATCTGTTCGATCCGTTCCGCTGCCTTCGCCCGCTGGGCCAACTGGATATCCAGTTGCCGCAACATTATCATCCCCGCCTCTTTCTGCTGGAAAATTTGGGGGGTGAACATTGGTTCTAAAAGCGCCTTGATCTGCTTGTACTGAGCAGCCAGAAGACGGCCGCTCGGCTTTGACGCCTCTATGGTAAGGTTCATTAAAAAATTTGCTTGGGTCACAACGGCCACAGCCTGTTGTTGCCCTTGGGTCATCCCTGTCTCAAAAGGTAGCTTCGACACGGCGCGATCATACACAGCGCCTAACCCATGGAATTTGTTCACGAGGTTAAAGAAGCCGTTGGCTTGGGCGACCGGATTAACATCCCAATCCCAGGTCTTGGAACGGGGGATATCCACAAACTGCTGTGGCATTTCAGGGTAGGGGGTGTTCGTCGAGTCCAGTATATCTTTCATGGCGGGGGATAATTTCGGGAAGTGTGTGGTCTTGTTACCAGAGTTATCGACTGATGGCTGACCCGCCACCATATTCGCCGCAGCCACTCTGGCTTCCAGCCTGTCATTTCTGGTCGGGATGTACCCGTTCTGGTTCACCACCTCCGCGTATTTAATCAGCCAAGCTTGGCCTATGCTGGCTGAGTTGCCGGAAAGCGCATTTATGGGACTGCCCGCTGGTAACCCCTGGGATTTCCACTTCGCCACCATTGCCTGTGGCGGGTCGGCTTGTTCGATCTCCTGATACAACTTGGTGCGGTCGTAAATGGTGTTGGACTTGTAATCTACCCCCACATACACGGCGGCGTTCTCACGCCCTTTCTCCGTGAGGCCCTCACCAAACGCCGCCTCGAACTTCTCTATGACTAGGTCGATGGGCGGGCGCTGTATCACCCCAGACAGCTTGTTGTATACGCGCTTTTCGTGATCTGGTTTACTCTCCCACAGTGCTATGCGCTCTGGTGTTGATTTCCCATCGTAGATGGTATCCAGCCAGTTTTCCATTGCTGTAGCGTCCTCAGTGGCGAGGCCTTTGTTAGACCAAGCCACCCGCCCTGCATCATCCTGGGCGTTCCACTTGGTCTTCTTATCTGCCAACGAGACATCACCGCCCAGTGATGCAGCGAACGCCTTGAAACCTGGGTTGTCGTAGTGGTCATAAGACGGAATGTCGATCTTACCACCTGACATGATCGCGGTGACCACGGCGTCGTTAACGGAATCGGGCGCGCGTTTAGCAGCATCCGTCCCCAGATAATCCGCCACAATTCCTAGCTTGGTCTGCGGGCGGTCGGCCCCAGGAGCCTTCCGGTACTTTTTATTTACTGCTTCAAGCACGGCGGCGTCCACTTCCGCTGTGTTTGTCACGCCAGCCTCTTTGTAAGTCCGCCGGACGATCTGAACGAAAGATAGGTCCTCGTTGTTCCGGGCTTCCGCCCCTCTGATTTCTGCTCGGATTGCTGTCTGCTCCACACCGCTAAACCTTGTGGCGTACAGGGAGTGGCTCAAGACGCTGACCATCCCGATTGTGTCGCCATTTTCGGCGAACTTACTGATAGCCGTCCGCATGGCAGTTTTCTGTCGCCCCATCAACTTGTTTTGATATTTTGTGGGGCCGACACTGTCTTCCTTGGTTTGCAGAGATTGGACACCCACGTCCATGTATCGGGACCAATTATGGGGATCATTTTTGATCGCGGTCGCCATCCCGTTTGTGTTCTCATCGATCCGGCGATCTAATTTCGCTGCCTTCTGGGTGTTGTGCGCTCCGACGATATCCCCGCGACGTGCCGTCCCTTTTTGGCGCAGCGCCGCCCTGGCGTCCTGCAAACCAGCATCGCTACCCGACCATTTTGATAGAATATCAGTCTGTGCAGACTGAGATTCCTGATCCACCCCCGCCAACTCACCTGGAACCGTCAGGTTGCGCTGGGTATGGTTATCCATGTTGTCTTGGCTCCACCGGATGTACTCATCCTCGGCTTCAATCACCGCCAACGTATCCTCACGCGCTACCACACGCGCCTGCGCGGCGGCAACGCGGTCCATCTGCGCTTCAACCTTATCACTGGCGCGAGAAAGTTGTGCGCCAGCGGCCTTCGCGCCCGCCCCTGCGTTGGGGTCGATGGAACCAATATGCCCCATCTGGGGTATCTGGGTTGGAACCTGTATTCTAGCCGCCATTATGATATCCTCAATGGGTTGCCCTTGGGCAGTTTTTGCGCCTTACCGATGTAGGTGGAGGCCCCGCCCAGTGCAGCCCCGCCAGCGGCAAGTAAAGACGCCGACTGGGCTTGCTCACCTTTAAACAGCCCCAACGCACCCTGCGCCCGGCTGTTTTCCGCCGCAGCCAGATGTGCCCTCGCGGTGTTCTCCCCGGCAGTCAGGATGGAGAACTGCTCCAGTTCCTCATCCAACATCGTTGACGCGAAGGCATCCAGGCTTAGATTGGGGCCGCCTTTAGCACGGATCGCGCCCATGCGTATTCGCTTCTCTTTATCAAAAATCTTCTCGTTTGACATCGCCGTCTGACGGACTAGAGCCGCTTGGTTCTCACTGAGCCGGGCGTTGCGCGCCGACAGAGCAGCATTATAATCAGCGGTGTCCTTCGCGGCCTTACCTTCTTGGATCGCCCCGACGACTGCCATCGCCGTACTGGCGACTGACATGATCAACATCATAGTTGATGCAGCAACCATTATTTTATCCTCGCATACAGAGACACATCGACCAGATCGGCGGTCCACGCTCGCATCCGCTCTGCCTCTAAGGTGAACCCTAACAACTTGGCCCAGCGGTGCCCGGCCTCAAAGTCACATTCCACGGTCATCTCCAGGCGGGGGATGTAACATCCGTCCAGATAGGACTTCACCGCCCGGTGAACCAAGATGAACTTCCGGGCTGGCATGACCGAAAGAAAGGCCCACGCCATACCCCGGTGGGTTCCTTTATCGGTCAAGACACCGGCTGCACCCACCGGCCGTCCCTCGTCCAGGGCCGTGAAGGATGATTGTTTTTCAAGCATCACCGCGAGTTCTGGAGATATCGCCGCGCTCATGCGGGATTGCGCCGGTTGGGCTTCCAGCGTGTGCAGATGCTCTGCTATGAAGGGTACAAACTCCATCATCGATCCTGCGTATTCATCTGCGGCATGATGGCTTGCACCGTCATTGGAAGCGGCTGATCTTGGCGGATCATAACGTGAGCGTCAGAGCTATACTCTGCGTCCCACTCCACCTCCGTGTCACCGCTGAACAACGGTACCGCCGTATCCATCGGGTCACCACCCTCGCGTAAAACAAGGGTCTCAAGGTTCGAGGCATCCGGGCCGATCTTGCCACCGACCGTCTGGAAGAACCGGACAATAACCCGGTGCATTCGGGCAAACTTACCTTGAGCCGTGCCGTCTTTAGCACCTGAATCGGGGCGCAGGGTCTCCAGATCAGAGGTGTAGGCCAGACCAACATGGGCTTTGGTGGTGGCGATTGTCAGTGTTATCTGACCCGACGCCACGGTCACAGGCGGGTGGGTTGCCCCTTCAGAGAGAACCGATACGACCTCCCCCTCAAGATGCGCCAACCCCGTCAGGGTTAAGGTCGATCCGCCAGAGTAGGTCAGGCCACTATCGACATAGAAGGCGTCCGCAATGGCGTTGGTTGCGTCCCAGTATGGCTCCAGGTACTCGATGAACCGCACCGTTGCACCGTTGATGTAGCGGTTCACCACAATGTAAATTTCATCAGCCGTCCCAGTGGGGTTTGGGATCGATGCCACACTTTCGACTTTGGCTTGAACGGTCTTGCCGCTATCGCTGTATCCGCCGACAACGTGCCGGTGCCAGCCGACAACCTGCTGGTTCCGGTCATAGGTCAAACCGACCAACGTACCATCAGCGCGGACCATCCACACGATACTTTGCGGTTCTGCTTGGTAAGCTAATTCTATGATGCCACCTCTGGTGACATGCTCCGAAATCAGAGACAGGTCGGGGGCACGGAAGCCGTCATCCTCGAAGACATACGCCAGTTCCCGGAGCTTACGTTTGGCGCGTTGCATGAACAGCAGAGCGCGACCGGCCCGGAGTGGGGATAGGTTGGCGCTGCCGTAAGCGGAGGATCGTTTGGCCTGGATGTTTGAGGGCGTCAAGATGCCGCCGGTTTCTGTTGGTCGGATCACCCATTCACCGCCGACCGTACCAGCCAGCAGACCTTTTTCGTCATCTGCCAGCCACCGGATGGCGTTGACGTTATCGGCTGAGAGGGTGACCGTGAGGCCGTGGTCGTCCACAACAGTGCCATCAGGGTCTGTGGGTGCGTGGTTCTCAAAATCACCTGTGCGGCTAAGATTGACCCGCTGGGTGGTGTCCACACCACCACCGAACGCCAATCGATCCTGGTGGAACGAGGAACAGGCGGGGTAGCCGGTCTGCGTGGACCAAATACCCAGTCGCCAGTCTGTGGTGGCAGTGGTGGCAGAGGCGTCCGCGCCCCGGATCAGAGCCGTAACGATGGTGGTTGATGTCCGGGCGGTGATCTCCAGCCATGTCCAGTTTGCCGCAGCGTCCTTCCAGCGGATCAGCCGACCAATATCAGCGGTCTGAAAGCCGGTGCCTGAGTTGATGTGGGTGATCGCCGACGCCGTGACCGATACGGACCCTGTGGTCCCGCCCAGGGTCAGGGTGGTCGTCTCAACATTGACGTTAAAATACGGCCCGTCCAGAAAGTCGATGTCCGCAATCGTCCACGCAATGTGTGAGGTCCGCTGGAGTTTACGCGGGGGATAGTTTGGGTGCGTGATGTACAAAACATCCGCGCTCTGTGAAAACTTCAGGTCGAACAGATCGGCCGTGAGGTAGGTGGTTGCCAATTCGACGGGGGAGCCACCACTTTCGATCTGCCCGTGGTCCTTGATGAACCGCATGTACTGATTGCCGACCTCAAGGATGTATGCCTGGGTGGTCGAGAACTCAAACCGTACGGCCCTGGTGGCCGTGGCGCTGGTCTTCACCGCGACGATGTGATGAGTACCTGGGCGGCGCTCGACCGGGCCTTGGACCAACGCCACAAAGTTCTCGCAGGTCTGCAAGCCAGTCTTGTACTTGTCAAGATCGGGGCGACCATAAAGAAGTGGCGACACCTCGCCGCCGTTAAAATTACCCTGTATGGGGGCTGATTTTGCCATCAGACGCGCGCCACCACCCAATCATCCGCAGGAAATTCCTGGGGTGGGCGTTCGAAAGCGTTGGCCTTCTTAGCTTTCATCATGGCATCGGTGTAGCGCAATTCCGCGTTCTGCTTCTTGGTATTGGATTGCGTGACCTTCTCTGCAACGTCCATGGCAATTCGTGATACCAGAAGGTCGGTGAAGAGTTGGTCAAATTCGTTGGGGTCGGTGATCTGCTGGAGATAGACGATCTGCAAGGGCGCACCGTCATCTGTGAGGATGTACCGACCTTCGATCTGCCAATCAATACCGGGGTCGATCCCGCCCAGGATCAAGCTGTTTGTGGCGACATTCCGCACCGGCAATAGGCGGATAAAACCCGCTGGCAGTTGAAAACGCAGTGCGTAGCCGAAGATAGGTGCCACGGCGTCCGCAGCCAGAGATGCGCGGGCGCGAGCAAAACTCCAAGGGTGATTGCGAATTTCGCTGTCACGGGCATGAGCGTAGACGCGGTTACACTCGCGCCCCGCCGTGCTGTCCTCGTTCAGTGCAGAAATGGCCTTGGTCCCCAAACGCTGGAGTGCTAAATTGCAGATATCAACGTCAGAGGTCACTTGGCTCTCCTGTTACTCTAGTGTGATGCGGTCGCTCACAATAGCGGCGATGATGGATTGTAGCGTCACCACCGCATCATTCTTGGTCGCGGACTCATCGATAACAACCCGAACACCGTTGGTAACCGTACCGGCGGCTGTGTGGGTAATGTCGCTGATGTCAGCATTCATCACGACATCAATCTGGGAGTTAGCCATAGGGTCGTCCTTTCAGTAAGAGGAAGTGGCGGAAGCGTTTGCACGCTCCCGCCAATCTACCTAGTCAAGCACCCAGGTGCAAGTCAGTTCGATGGTGCCTGTAGCAGCGGCACCAGCCAACACGACCGTGATCGGAATACCGTCCTCATCAGCATCAACAACGCTGTTGAGGCCGAGTGCAGAGGTAAGCGCCCCGCCCACGGTGACGATGCCAGTAGAGGCCGCAGCGGCCTTGTACTCATCAACGTCAAGAGCGACAACCACATTTGCCGAACTCACATAGGCCGCGTGGCCGAGTGAGAGCGTGGTGGAGCCGCCGAGCGCGTCATGCACAAGCTGCATGGACAAGATACGCGCCCCGTTGGGAAGGTTGAACATCTCGATGGGGCCAACAGCAACAGCCGCAGCCTCATAGAGAGCGTAGGAACTGCGGACCCGACCACCATGTTCATTGGGCTTGATCCGCGTCTTGGGCGTGTTCTGGTCCCACTTGGTCTTTTGAACACTGTACGAAGTAGCCATGGGTTAGGCCTCCGAGCAGGTGATTGCGACGACTTTTTTCTCCTCGACGCGGGTGGCTCCGAAGGTGCCCTTCAGATAGACCTGCGTTGAGTAGGATTTGTCATCACGCTCTGTGATTCGGGCTGTGATATCGTTCCACATCCCAAGGTGAAGCCCAGATTTGGCCCAGCAAATTGCCGTGCGATCCGTGCCGGTGAGGGCCAGACGTTGGCTATCAATGAAATTGAAGCCCATGAACGCCTTGATACGACCGTCAACAAGGACCGGCTTGTTGGTGTAATCCATGCTGATAGCTTGGGTTTCGCCCAACAAATCGTCATGCTGTTGTGCGCCAATGGCGCAGTACAGCTCCTCGTTGTCCACATCCACTTCAGCCGCCAAAAGCAACTGCATCGCTTCCCGCAACTTAGCAATCGTCATGCCACCAGCCGTGGTGCCAGCCGTTTGCCCTGCTGGGAACGCCGTGGAAGTGGTGCCATCCTCGCCCGTCTTGGACGTGGCCGTAGCAGCCAGGATGATTTCATCATCCATTGCCCGACCAAGTGCCATTGCGCCGTTAATGGCGTAAGGGGAGGTGGGGTCGGCCACAATACGCAGCTTGTCCTGATCATCGATCAGATCGGCCCATTCGTAATCGCTGGGATAGACCCAACGCTTATCATGGGGCGTCTCGATGAGCGGGGTGTCGCTGTGACGTGTGGTTTTCTTTTGTGCGTTTACGGCACCAATTTGGTTAACCGCTGCGCCGGATTTACCGTGGTAGGTATCTTCCATGACGCACATGCGAAGTTTTGAGCCGCGCTGTTGTAGCAACGCCTCAACTGTAGACTTATAGTCAATTACTGACCAGTCTAGGATTTCATTAGACATTTTTCAGTTGCCTTCCTTCTATCGATTAAAATAGCTGAAGGCTTGTCCAATGTCTGGGGCCACTACTGAGATCATTGTCTGGCCCCGGAGGGTTATCAGACGATCCGTTCGACACCGTGTGGTGCGCTTGGGAGACAATGGTAGGGCATTAGTGATCCTGGTGCAAGTTATGTTTTACGGCGCTGCCGCCGATAGGTTTGTGCCGCTTCAGGCTCCCCTGGCGACTCCTTGGGCGCGGTCCCATGCTCAATAAATGCAGCAAAGGCCCCCGCCCGCTTGATCATCACCGTGTACTCACCCCCGATAGCGACCGCCAGCTTTAACGCCTCAAGGCGGGACTGCTTGCTCACGCTGCGGCCCCTGACATCTGCCGGGCCAGAGAAGCCTTCTTCTCAACGGCGGCGTTATGACCGGGGTGGTTTTTATTCAGCCACGCAGTCATAAACTCATCGTTCATGTTCAAATCCTGCAAGGCCACACGGGCTTGATCAGGGGTCAGAGCGCCGCCCACCAGGGCCTCGCCAGTGTCCACGGTATCCTCACCCATGCGTTGTCCCAGACTATGGATGAATTGGGCTGCACCGGCCCCACCCATGGCGTCCCGCAGAGACACCAGATGATTGTCCGACATGCCAAGCTGTGTGGCGAAGTTGTCAAGCTGCATCATGTTCTGGTCGTAAGCCGCGCCCCAATCCTTTTTCAACTGGGCCGACGCGTCAACATTCTGCGCGTGTGTGGCGTCTGCCTCACCCTGCTTAGATGCCCCGACGTAGCTATCCCACTCTCCCTGGATCATACTGGCCTGGGCTGCGCTCAGTCCGGCCTTGTGGAAGACCCCGGAAGCCCAATTCGAGAAATCCGCGCTCTCCCCTTCAGGTGGCGTAAAATTATACCCGGAAGCATCATCTGGCCGACCCAGCTTGCTATAATACTCGCCCATCTGTTCAGGGGTGGCATCATCTCCCAACAGGGTGACGGTGTTACCGGCCTTTTCAGCCCCCATCATCTTCTCTAAATTTCGGTAGCTCCCCAGGACGTTCTCGAACGAACCGTTCTGCAAGCCTTTACTCTCCGCCCATGTGCGGGTGTCGGCATCAGCGACACTGTCGATCCATGGTGCTGGTGCCTGTGGTGCCGCTACGGGAGCAGCTACTGGTGCTTCAGCGGGAGCCTCTGCTGGGTTTCCCGCGTCTACGGACCCTGTATCTTCGGTCATTCTAATCTCCTGTTGGGTTGAAGTGCTGTTGTAGTTCGTCTTCGGTCAGATTGAGATGTTTGCTGATACGCAGCCACACCTCACGCCGCCCCTGGAGGATACCCTCTGCTCTGGGGTCGGGGCTGAACGTACTCTCGTTCGCTCTGCAAAACTTGGCCAGATCGGCCAGGACGACCTCCGCGTGGACACCCTGAAACAGCCGGGAGTACGCTTGGCCCCTATGTCTGAGGAAGTCTATCATTCTCCGAGAATGTCTCCGATCCGCTTGCCCTTTGGTGTGCCCGTCTTAAACAAATGCTTGATGGCATTTAACACAGGGACGATCTTAGGGCTTCCACGTTTCCTCGCTTCAATTTCGGACCCCTCTGGTAACAACAGGTGCTGGACTATGCCGTCTGCCCAATATGTGCGAAGGAAGTTGTCAAAAGTGGCGAAGTTTGAACCGGACTTCTTACCCTGGAAATCCGCCTCGTATCTCCTGCGAGCCAACGCTAACTCTCCCTCGCTAAAATTGCTGACCAACTCCCGTTTCAGCTTCTTAAAATCTGGTGAGAACTCTGACGCTGCGTGGACTGAATCTGCGATGATGGTGTTGGCCACCCCCCGTTTACGCGAGTTCGCGCCAATCGTGATTGTAGGGCGTCCGGGGATGGGGTTATCGGGACTGTCTGCCTCAACATACTCACCCATGCCCCCTTTGTTCTTTACCCGCGTTGGTGCCACATTCACTTTGTCGCGAAACTGTCGTAGCAACGGGTACCGGGCCTCTGCATCAGCGCGCTCCTTGGCGAACTCCATCACTGGTTACCCAATTGCTTCATTACGCCAGCAGCAGCGGGGGCTGCGTCAATCATCTGTTGCTGTTCTTGTTGCTGGGCACGACCTTCGCGAATCGCCTTGATGGCGTCTTCGCCGCGCATCCAACTGGCGGGCACCGCATTAATCTCCGCGAGTTGCGGGTAGATCACATCCGTGTCGAACTGATCCAAGACACTGAGGTCTTGGGTGGTGTTAGCGTAGGCGATAGCTGCTTCAAGCGTCCGCAACCAGCCCGATGCCTCTTCCGACCGCTGGGATCGGGATAGGGGGCTGTCGTAAGAAATCTCAAACTCCCCCGCTGCCTCGATCAAGATCGGCGGCATCTGGGGGATCAGACCCTGGATGGTCATCAGGTCGATCTCGCGCTCAATCATCGGACCAAGCAGTTCTGACTGCTGACGACCCATGGTCGGGCTGAGTAGCGCACCCTTCTCACGCGCGCGTTCTAGAACCTCAGTAGCCGTCATCGTCGGCGTATCAACCAAAATCTGGAACAGGGTCACGAGAAAGGCATCGTTAATAACGCTCTTCTCCATGTCCATCAGTTCCTGACCAGCGGCGAGGGAGCCGACCGGGAGGGCCTGGATCAGGGCGCGACCTTCAGCACTGACCCCGCCGGGGTTCATCGATCCCGGCTTCATGGAGAAGCTGTCCATCACCCCATCATCATGGGACAAGAGGACCGGGTCCACCGTGCGGTGGCCTTGCTTCAGCATGGTCTTCTTCTGCTCGTTCAGCACCTTAATAGCAGGGAGTGCCAACATCGCGGGGGACCGGCCGTATAATTCACCAGGGCCGGTGACGTATCGGGCGACGGGATATGGGAAGGTGTTGAAACCCCCCTCCGACATCAGGTGCTTGCCCTCTACGCTGACGTAGTAACTGGCAAACCTCTTCCCTCGATGATCGAGCTTACGGGTGTCCACCTCTACACGGGGACGCACACAATGGATGATTTCGAACCGCTTGTCGGGTTTATCCTTGACGGCCTTCGACACCTGCTCCGGCAGGGAATCAAACCGCCCGCTGTCCATGCGCTGCTGCATCTGCCGCGCTGATAGAGAATACTTCCGATAGCTGGTATCAACCTCGCCCTGGTGGCTCATGTCGAAGAGCAACTCACGCAGGTCGATAGACTGATACCGCAGACCGCCACGATCATGGGCGTCTGGGAAAATAGCTGATGTGCCAAACGCACCAAGGCCGACATAGACCTCGTGCTGCTGGCTGGCGTAGTTGGCTGACGGGGCGTACCGATACCGGAACAGGCTGTTGGTCAGTTCTTCGAAGAACAGCTTCACGGAGCGATCCTTGACCAGTGCAGGATGAACCACCTGAAGCCGGTGCCATTTCGAGTTCCGTGGCGTCAGCATACTCTCCATAGCCGCCGCGAACCTCTCAAGGCCCAGAGCCGCCGTGGCGTCGAACATGTGGTTGGTGCGCTTCTCGCCTCTGGTAATGCTGCTGTCGGGAGACTGCATGGAGCGGCTATACCGGGGGAGAACACGCTCTGCGATCTCCTCCCAGTGCGCTTCCCAGGTTCCGCGTTCGCCTTTCAACTGGTCCCAACGCTTGATGATACCTTCTGCAATCTTATCAGCCATCATCTTCCTCGCTGGTACTCAGCAATGTCTTGCTTGCCGTCTGTGTGTGTCGGGGGCGTTTCTTTTTCAGGTCGTTGGGCAACGCGTTGAGCGTCATCTTCCCCAAAGGCCCTGGGTCTTTATCAAGAATTTTTGACGTTATGGGGTCTATCCTACCCGGTTTAGTGAAGAAACTCGACATCTAGGCGCTCCCTAACTTCTTAACCTTAATGAGGCTGTCATCCTCGCCCGCTCCTAAGATGTTACCGACGCGACCCTTCCTGCTGGTGTTGTTCGTCAACCCCAACGCGACGGCGGCGCTGGTGCCGGTCGTGGGTGATGGTGTGGAAATCCCTGTTGTCGGGTCGGCGGTCCCTAGCGTGGTCGGGACCGGGGCCGCAACTGGGGGCTTGGGCACGGTTGTTGCCGTAGGTTCTGTCGTGGGTGCTGTCGTGGGTGCTGTCGTGGGTGCTGGAGCGAACATGGGGTCAAAGGGAATGGAGGAGGGGCCGGACGCGAACGCATCATAGTAGTTCTGAAGCCTGAAGTTATCATCATAGTAGGTCTGGCCAGCCTCGAAGTTAGTTGCCCCTGCAAAACCGGGGAACGCCTGGGAAAACGATTTACGTTTCCGTAGGCCTTGACTGCCGGGATCACCGCCATCGGCGTCACCTTGACTGCTGGAACCGCCGCCACCTGTGCTGCCGCCACCTGTGCTGCCGCCACCTGTATTACCGTTGCCGGTTGCGTTGCCGGTTGCGCCTGGGGCTGAACCATAGGACATGCTATGCGCTCCCTAATTTCTTCTGTGTGATTGGGGCGTCTTCTTCCACGCCTCTACTCGCGGTCAGGATGGTGGACGTGCGGCCTTTGCGTCGGGCCGCACTAATCCGTGCGTTCTTCGCGTTCTCTTGAACCTCTGCGGTCGAGAGTTCCGGCACCTTGACATCAGTCAGTGGGTCAGACTCGATCTTATCCTCGATCGGTGGAGGTGTGGGCTTCTTGGAGCCGCCGAAGATGGAACCCATAGGTCGTCCTCTCGTTAAGGGAACTCAGGCAAACATATCATAATCCACGTCCCGTGCAACCCGTCTGTTGTGTTGGCGAGATGTCCGGGTATCCTTGCGAGAGACGTTCCGGCTGAAGGTCGCCGCCAGGGCGTCGGCAAAATCAGGGCTGGCATGCCCCCGCTTCTTCATCTTCTCCTTCGGCTCCAGCTTCAACTGCCCCTTGAGGGAGAAGTCATACATCGGGCCGCACAGATCATCGATCAGCTCCTTCTGATCCTGCAACGATGCGTCGGTGATCCAATCCCGCATCCGGCCCCAAAGTTCCGTGCGGTGGTTCATATACATATCCTTGTCCTGCGCGCCGCCGCCGACCTTGACCTCAATCACCCTGTAGCCGTTGTGCTTGAGTACATCAGCCACACCACCGCCAACACCATCCCCCTCAATGAAGCATGCGTCGGGCTTGTGGCGGTCTATCGCCTTGGCGCAATGCTCCGCGAGTTCAACGACAGAACATTTTGCAAAAAATTGCAGGGGTATACTCCGGGCGTCCCGACCGTGCCGGAAGGCGATGACCGCCTTGTCATTACCAAAGCGGGCCGGGTCAACTCCCATAACAAGCGGGGCACCGGGGTCAAGATGGGTCTCCCTGGTGATGGCGTCCTCCACGGGACCACGTCCAATGAACTGCTGATCCCCTTGACGAGGGAACTGGCCATACACCTCAACGCGGGCCTGATCGCTATCCTCACCATACTGGGAGATGATGGACGTGTACAGACCATGATCATTCTCCTCGACACTGCGCCCGTCGATGTTGGCATGGTCCCACTGGTCGCGGTTGCCGTGAAAACATTCAAAAAATTGTCCAGAGGGGTTCCGGGGATTGGAGATCGCCACCCAGAAGCGATGGGTTGTGGCGTCGGTGAAATAACCTTGTGCGACGGGCCAGATCACAGAGGGGATACCACTGGCCTCATCGAACAGCACAGCCATCCCCATCTGAGAGTGGACGCCCGCGTAGGCATCCGGGGCCTCCTCACTCCAGAGCCGAGCCTGGATGTACCAGTACGCACTGTCATACTTCGTCGTCTTCTTCAACGTGGCGACCAACCAATCGGCGGGCTGGAGAGACATGGCGTTGTGTTCGAACCAACGGTTGTGAATGGACATGGTCGCCCACTTCCTGATCTCAGGGAAGGTGGTGGACTTCAACTGCTGTTCCGTGTTGGCGCTGACAATCACCGTACTGGACGGCATGGTACTGAAAAGCCATAGTGCGATCCAGGCCAAGAAGGCCGACTTACCGATACCGCGCCCAGACGCCCTGGCGATCTTCATCAACTCCGGCTTCAGCCCCTGTAGCTCACGGTTCCGGTTGTTGGCGATGTGAACCCGCATCTTCTCCAAGGCCTCAAGCTGCCATGTCCGGGGTCCGGTGAACCTCGCGAGAGGCGACCCGGCCTCACCCCAAGGAAACGCGTACATGACAAAACCAAGCGGATCGTCAGCAAATCCAAGGATCGTGTGAATGAGTTGCTGTTCTTTCGGGTGTGGTGCTTGTTTAGCCATTAACTGCTTCCGGTTGATTAGTTGGTTTTATTCATCGAGTATTTTTTCTCGAAAAATTTTCACGGTGTCGGGGTCAGGTCCGCAATCCTCGGCGCGCGGCAGCGAGCCGGGGTGCCCCCCTGCCGCCCCCCCACT
>TARA_R110000751_G_scaffold138868_3_pt1 | contig 14078 bp, 10 predicted proteins | sample TARA_R110000751 | Tara Oceans TARA_R110000751 (sample SAMEA4398001) | marine metagenome | biome: Polar Biome; feature: [MES] marine water layer (ENVO:01000295) within the mesopelagic zone...; material: water (ENVO:00002006), including particulate matter (ENVO:01000060) such... | reverse complement strand
GGTCTTTTGCTCTCTCCCGCAAGGTAGCCGTGGTGAGACGCTTACCCTGAATACGTCGCATGCCGTCAGCAAGAAAATCGTCATCTTCAACCAGGTCGTCGCGGTAATCTTCCACCTCGGCTGTTGGTGCAGCATCAAATGAGATTTCATAAGAGGTATTCGGCTCGACCATACGATCTTCATTCGAGGGTGCTTGGCTGGAAGACTCACGAAAACGTCCAATCCGTGCATTGGTTGTCTGTTTTCGCTTCTTGGTCTTGGCCGTTTCCTGAATAAGGTCGTGAATGTGTTCTTTGACTTTCGCAAGTTCAGTCGGATCAATCTTGCGCGCTCCCATTTTCCGAAGGCACTTGCGAACAATCTTGTGCGGCCATAGCCCCAGCCCTTCCGCGTATTCGGGATTCAATGCCGGGACCTCGAAATAGGTATTGGTTCTCGGATCACGGACATGAATGCGCCCCATATTGGTTGGGTCGAACTTCATATCTACCTTAAGACTTTTGGCAGAGCTGTTGCGGAGCTCGGTCAGCGCCTTTGAGCTATACCAAATTCCTTCTATGACGATTCCTTTGGGGTGAATTTTCCGAACTTCTTTGAAGCAAGAAAGAAGAACATTGAGGTCCTCCTGATCGGAAATAAGTCGAGGTGGAAACGTCTCCACACCTCCAGCCCATCTCTCAAGCGGTATTGCTTGTATACCCTCATGCATCTTCCTGGCATGAATTTCCACAATCCATTTACACAAGACGTGCTCAAGAAGCGCGACAGGAACGCTAGCCTCTCCAACCGCATCATTCTCTGAGCGTGCGTCCTTGTTGTGAAAGGTTTTTCCCGGCGCATCACACAGCAGAGATCGGTTGATCTCACCAAAAATCCTCTCCACAACACCTTTGGTCCATGGCGACTTCACTTTGGTGTGCTGAATGGTGATACCCAGTTGGGCACACGCGATTTCCAGATCCTTGGAATGGAATTCAGGTCCATTATCCGTAACAAGAACCTCGGGCACACCATAACAAGGCCACGTGCCTTCAATGTCAGGGTAGCGCTCGTTTACCCATTCCTTGGTTCCAATCGCGTTGCGCAGTGCCATCATTACACTTGCAGAACCAGGCGCTTCAAAGCCGAGATAAAAGCCCAAAGGCATACGTGAAAAATGATCAATGATCATTGTCAAAGTTGGTCGCCCGAGCGGAATGTCGAGTTCCGGATCGTAGGCGATGATGTCGAGTAGAGTATGGTCGATCTCAACCCGCTCAAGCGGCCGACAGGAGAACGCACCTTTTCCCACGTGTCGTGTTTCCTTGTCGGCAATGTATTTCCCGTATCGGCCCTTTAAGTATGTGTAGGGCTCGAGTTTCTCAATTTCTCGATAGAGAGTTCTAAGCGTCGGAACAGCGAGTTGATCAAACGATGGTCGATATGCATTCAGTCTTTCGATCTCGACGACGACAGCAGAATAAACATCCGTCGGCCTGGGCCTGGACGTAACCAGAAATCGCTCATTAATAACGCTCTGGATCACCTCGAGCACTTCAGGAGAAAATCGCCGTTGTCGATTCCCGCGCCGCTTTGTTTGTGGCACCAAAGCGACGGGGTCGCCGCTAGCCTGACAGTAAAGTTTGCACCAGTTATAGAGAGTTGCCACTGACGGTGGTTTAAGGTCGTTGAGTTGCGCCGCGCCGATTTCGATGCTGGCTTTCACCAAGGCTGCGCCATTTTCTGCAACCCTCGGCTTCTCGACTAATTTTACATAGACAAGCCTGCGACGAAGCTCATCGCGGTCTTTTTCGGGAAGGGCACTCAGATCCTGGCGTTCAAATACTTTGCGCTTGCGGTCACCAACGATGATTGAAGCTTCACCATTAGCCACGGAAGACGCCAACTCAGGCCTTGGGATTTTCACCAATTGACCATCGTCTTCTGATTCAAGCTGAAGAATATCCCCTGCGAGGCAACGGCGAACGGCATAGATCGTTTCACCAACGGACACCTCAGTTCCCATACCGATGCGAACAGCAACCATTACGAAGCCCTCCGCAACCAAACAGGTGTATCGTCGTTGTCGATCGGTTGATTAATATCGACGCCAAGACTGCCTTGAGCGATGAGTGCGTAGACGTGCGAGAACGGAACGCCATGCTCTTTCAGATCGTCGAACAACCCTTCAAGAGTCTGAACCCCGCTATCAATGAGATCAATAACAACCTGCTTGCTGGCGGGATTTACGATTTCGCGCTGATACCGCAAGACTTTAGTGATGTTTGAAAGTCGCGGTTCTTTTCGAATTTCGCGCTCAGTCATTACGAGGAAATCTATGCCTTGCGCAGCGTAGTGCTCTCGGAATGCCCCCAGTCTCTCTTTCAAGGGGCTTGTTATGGACTGCTCGTATGGCTTCACTTCAAAGACAGTTACGCCACTCGTCATCTGCGCGATAAAATCGGGTGTGTATTTACGCCTTTTTCCGCTCTCGAAATACTTGATAGGTTCTGGTTGCTCCCGATATGACAACACCGCCGGATCAAACTCCAACAAACGTATCATGTCGCGCTCGAGCTGGGACTCCCAGTGGACGACCCGACTGGATTTCAAGCTTGGGAAACGCCCAACAATGCGATGCGTTGTCCGACGGACAACCTTCCTGCTTCTTTGTGCATGGGGATCAAACATCATTCACAATCCATTTTATGATTCGTGACATATTATGATTCGAATCAAATTTGCACAATCGAAAAATTCTGCTATGTGTAATTGAAAGATGTTTTAACGCAAGGAAATCTCTCCAAGATGAACGCGCAATCCTTTGACGAACTTCTTTCAAAATTGGACGATGCACGGGGCCGGCGGATGGCCTGGACACAAATTGCGTCGATCATCAACGAGATCGAGAAAACGCCAGCAGGTAAACAATACTCTGCAAATAAAGAACATTTCTGGGAAATGCTTGCTCAGAAAACGCGATACACACGCAACGCATTACAACGGATGCGCTCAACACTCATCCGCGGCAATGCCATCGCAGAGCGAGAAAAAACGAAATTGCAAGAAATTCTCGGAAAGCGTGCATTCGACCCAAATGCCCTGTTTGATGTACTGGGTCATTTTCACACGGCAGAATTGTTCGCGCGTATTCACAGTGCCGACCCGGACGCCGCACTCAATCTCCTGGCGCAGATGCGCGACGAGAGGGTCCCGGTCGTTCGCATCAAGGAAATCCTCAGTGAAGTAACGAACCGAAAGTACTCTTCATCAGCCGCTCCATCGTTCTTGATGCCAAAAGATGTCCTTCACAGAGAACAGGCGCTTGCTCTGATTGATGAACACAAGTCCCTTCTGTACGGCAGTGACGATGTCAGTATCTATTTCAAAAGGTATGCGTTTGAATTCGTCAGCATTGACGCTGTTGGCATTCGCTGTGGCGATGATGGTGCCTTGCAGCTAGTTGACGGCTTCATGTTCATGACCGGTTCACCCGCAAAACATAAACTGGCCTTTCAGAACTTGTTGTCGGATATCGATTATCGCTCGAGCTTTTTCCGCCACGTTTGGCTTTGCAGAACCAGCTCGTTCCGTTGGCCATCAAAAGAAATTAATTCTGCAATTGATGCTCTGGGCATTCAACAAGTCGGGATCATCGAGTTTGATGAAAATAGCGGGGATCTAAAGATTCTTCGTCGCCCAAAAGGAGATAGCCGACCATTGCGATACCCTTTAACCCTTCGCGAAATCATGCGTCAGGGCATACCAGATTTTGGCATGGCGTAACGTCTGATCAATTACTTGCCTACCAAACGGTATTTCGTCGAACGGCCGCGTCCATCGCAAACGCATAAATAGTCTTTGTCGACCAGGTCAGTAAGGTGGCGCGTCGCTGTCGCCTTACTAACGCTGTTAATCGCAGCATATTGTGATGCGCTTATGACATTTTGATCCGTATCATCATGCAGCAACACAAGAATTCTGACTTGTTGCGTCAAAAGTCGATTTTCTGGCTGCATTGTCGCGAGGCTATTCGCTTTAACACTCCAGTTTAATCTCGTTATCGCTCCGTCGAGTGCATTTTCCAACGTTTTGAAGAACCAAACCATCCATTCCGTTATGTCCAAACCGGAAGACTGAGTTCGCTCCAGCACTGTATAATAGGCATCACGGTCGGCTAAAATATATGGTGCCATTGGGTACAAAACAGCGTTCGGGTCTGACTCAAAGAGTGCCAGATCTGCAACTGCGCGTGCAGTCCTACCATTACCATCGTCGAACGGATGGACGGTAACAAACCAGAGATGTGCCAAAGCTGCTCGGGAGATCGGATCTATATTTTTACCGACTCTACTGGAAGAAAACCAACTCAGAAATGTTTCCATCTCGATTGCAACTCGTGAAGGATCGGGAGCCTCGAAGTGAGTTTTCCGGCGGCCCCTGGCACCGGAAACAACCTCGATATCTTCGGCTCTCCATATCGCTGGTTGTCCAGTTTGAATTAATGAGTATGTTTTCTCGAACATGCAACGTTGCCAAGCCCCTAAACGACGCAGAGTAAGGTTTTGAGAAGACTCATCAAAAACGTCTGATATCAAAGCAGCGGCATTCGCCTCCAAGATACCTGTTCGGGGTGCTTGCTCGTCAGAAGTCAACGAGTCAAAAGGTCTTGATAGTTCATCGGAAACATCCATTGCGGTAAGCTGTTCACCCTCGATCGCAAATGAAGCAACGATGTTCTCCGTAAGTGTTTTGGTCGTTAAAGCCCGGCTACCCTTCAACGAGCTCGCTAATCCGGCCACATATCCCTGTTTACGATACATTGAAGGTAAGTACGCTTGGATGTCCTGTCGATTCCAAGTGAAGTTGGGCCAGTCCTTGTACTGCCAGATCCACTTGCCCATCACAAAACTCCCTTATGAGCCGATTTAACATTCTATTCGGCTCAATTAATGATGGGAATACCTAAAACAGGAAAATAAATGTCCAATATATTAGACATTTTCCGCTATTTCAGACAGAATGTCCGAAATACTAGACATTGGTTTGGTGATGGACATTTATGATATTGGTGAGACGATCCGAAATCACAGAAGAGCAAAGGGAATGCGGCAAGTAGATCTTGCAGCAGCAGCCGGTGTCAGCCGTTCAACCCTGAATGCTCTAGAAAATGGAAAATTACATGAATTGGGAATCAGGAAGATCGGGACATTATTAGCCATACTCGGCCTGCGGCTAACAACGGAAGCAGGAACTCCGCGACGACCTACATTGGAAGACTTGATACGAGAGCAGGAACTGGAAGATCAAAAACGGCTCACCCGTTAAGAAGAATCATCACGAAAGCTTTTAGAATCAGATTCAACATGGGCAGGGACTGATAAGAGTATCGGCAACCAGACACCTCATCGCAAAAATCTCAACGCGAAAGAATGGACAGAGCGAACTCATCTCAATCAAATGAACTTGCTCTGCCCGTTCTAATTTTATGCGTCACAGATTCTAATGTTATGTGTCGCGTTTCCAGTTTTATGCGTCAATTCACACGAAAAACAACGATCAAACGTCGAGATTGGCGACTTTCAACGCGTTGGACTGAATGAACTCGCGACGGGGTTCCACCACATCGCCCATCAGGGTCGAAAAGACCTCTTCGGCTTCGTCGGCATGTTCGACTTTAACCTGCAACAACGAACGGACATGCGGGTCAAGAGTGGTTTCCCACAGCTGATCGGGGTTCATTTCGCCCAGACCTTTATACCGCTGGACCGAAATGCCGCGGCGACCATATTCCATCACCGCATTGACCAGATCGACCGGGCCGTGAATTTTCCAGACCTTGTCCTTGGCACCAAATTCGGCACCTTCTTCAAAAGTCTCGCGCAATTCGTCAATCAGGCCCGCCAGAGCCCGACTTTCGGCCGAGCGTAAAATATTGGCATCAATGACATAACGTTCTTCAACACCGCGCAGCATCCGCCATACCATCAATTGATCCAGCGGGGCTTCGCCCTTCCAGCCACGATCAAAATCTTCGGCCAGAACATCAAGATGCGTTGCCAGCGTTTGAGCTGATTCCAGACGTTTCTGATCATCATCGAGCAAGGCCGGGTTAAGCGCACCGGCCAGAACCGCCTGTTCAAGCACCGAAATCGGCAGTTTGAGCGCCAGGGGTTCAAGAAAGCCCTTGGCCTTGCGCGCCAGTTCGACAATGCGGATCAAATCGGCACCGGCATATTGCGTGCCGTTGGTCAGGGTCAAAACCGCATCTTCTGTGCCCTGCGCGGTCAGATACTGTTCCATCTCGCGGTCACCCTTAAGATACTGAACAGAATTGCCCCGCTTGGCGCGATAGAGCGGCGGCTGGGCAATGTAAAGATAACCGCGTTCGATCATTTCGGGCATCTGACGATAGAAGAAGGTCAATAGCAGCGTTCGAATATGCGCACCATCGACGTCGGCATCAGTCATGATGATGATTTTATGGTAGCGGATTTTTTCGATATTAAAATCGTCGCGGCCAATACCCGTACCCAATGCCGTGATCAAAGTACCGATTTCCTGGCTCGACAGCATTTTGTCGAACCGGGCCCGTTCAACGTTAAGAATTTTACCGCGCAACGGCAAAATCGCCTGGAATCCGCGTTCACGGCCCTGCTTGGCCGACCCGCCTGCGGAGTCCCCTTCGACGATGAACAGTTCAGCTTTGGTCGCATCGCGTTCCTGGCAGTCGGCCAGTTTGCCCGGCAACGACGAAATATCCAGCGCCCCCTTGCGTCGTGTCAGTTCACGCGCCTTGCGGGCGGCTTCACGCGCTGTTGCGGCCTCAACAACCTTGCCAACAATCTTGCGGGCATCCTGGGGATGTTCTTCCAGCCATTGCGCCAGCTTGTCATTGACGACACTTTCAACAACCGGGCGCACTTCAGAGGACACCAGTTTGTCTTTGGTCTGCGACGAGAATTTGGGGTCCGGCACCTTGACCGACACCACACAGGTCAGACCTTCGCGGGCATCATCCCCCGAAAGAGCAACCTTTTCCTTTTTGGCGATCCCGCTTTCCTGGGCATAATTATTAATCTGCCGGGTCAGTGCGGCACGGAAACCCGCCATATGGGTGCCGCCGTCACGCTGGGGAATGTTGTTGGTAAAGCACAGCGTGGTTTCGTGATAGCTGTCGTTCCATTGCAAGGCAACTTCAACCGTAATGTCGTCTTTTTCGCCGACAATCGAAACGCATTCCTCAATCTGGCGCACTTTGGAGCGGTCCAGATATTCGACAAAGGCGCGAATACCGCCTTCGTAATGCAATTTAATTTCGGTGGGATCACCACTGCGTTCATCACGCAGGGTCAGGATAACGCCCGAATTCAAAAAGGCCAGTTCGCGCAACCGGTGTTCAAGGGTGGGCAGATTAAACTCGGTCATGGTGAAAATTTCGGCATCGGGATAGAAGGTCACTTCTGTCCCGGTTAGCGGTTTGCCATCCGCGGTGAGCGGCGCATCGCCGACAACAGCCATCGGTTTGACAGCATCGCCGCCCGAAAATTCCATGTAAAATTCTTTGCCGTTACGCCAGACGCGCAATTTCAGCAAGGTTGACAGGGCATTCACCACCGAAATGCCGACACCGTGCAAACCGCCCGAAACCTTGTAGGAATTCTGGTCAAATTTACCCCCGGCATGAAGCTGGGTCATGATGACCTCGGCGGCAGAAACGCCTTCTTCCTTATGGATATCGGTCGGGATACCACGGCCATTGTCACGAATGGTTGCCGATCCGTCGCCATTCAACTGGACCCATACCGTATCGCAATGGCCGGCAAGGGCTTCGTCGATCGCGTTATCGACCACTTCGTAAATCATGTGATGCAGACCGGTTCCGTCATCGGTATCACCGATATACATGCCCGGCCGCTTGCGCACCGCTTCCAGGCCTCTCAGAACCTTGATGGATTCGGCGCCGTATTCCTGCGGATCAATCCCGGCGGTATTCGGAGCTTCTGTTTCGTTGGTCATAGCGTCACAACCTCGGCAGTCACGGATCAAATCTGTTCGGGGAACACGCTGGCATCTTCCACACGGAAGAATTGCGCACGTCCGATCAGACCATCAAAAAGCGCCCGGTCCGTACCTGTCATCCAGGCCTGAACGCCAAGCGCCACGATTTCGTCAAACAAGTCACCCCGCCTTTCGGCATCAAGATGGGCAACAACTTCGTCTAGCAACAAAAGCGGGCCCGCACCCCGGGCCCGGCTTTGCAAACGCGTATTTGCCATCACAATCGACAGCAACAGCGCCTTTTGTTCACCCGTCGAACAATTTGCGGCGGGCTGGTTTTTCGCTTCGTGCCATACCATCAGGTCGCTGCGTTGCGGCCCGACAGCGGCACCTCCATACATCGCATCGCGTTCGCGCCCATCGCGAAGGGCTGCGCGCATACGGTCTTCCACTTCAACGGCCGGAAATTTTTCCAGCCAGTTTTCCAAATCTCCTGCCAGCGCCAAACGCGCGGCAGGAAAAGCCCCGACGGCCATTGTTCCGGCCCGCACCAGCCGTTCCAGCAAGTCGGCCCGGGCAACCACAACGGCAATGCCGTGGCGCACCATCGAATCTTCGATGGCGTTTAGCCATTTATCGTCCACCTTGCCCGCCTTGAGCAATTTGGCCCGGCTGCGCAGACCATGTTCAAAGGCCGCAACACGCCCGCTATGGTCCGGGTCAAACCCGTAAACAAGACGATCCAAAAACCGCCTTCGGGCCGAGGGACCATCAAGAAACAAGCGGTCCATTTGCGGGGTCAGCCAAACCGCTGCGCACACCCGGCCCAGGGCCGCCTGCCCGCGCTGGGCTTCACCATCAATTTTAACCGCCCGGCGTTCGCGCCCCTGACGCAAGGCTTGCGGGTCAAGCCCGGAGCCAACCTGGTATTGCCCATCGGGTGTATCAAGCTGCGCACTGACCGCCCAGGCCCGTAAACCACCCTCTGGTGCCGGTGGTACATTGCGGGCCATTTCGCCTAACTTGGCCCGCCGCAACCCGGTTCCCGGGGTCAACAGCGACAGGGCTTCCAAAAGGTTGGTTTTCCCGGCCCCGTTTGGCCCCGTCAACACAACAGGCCCCGCACCGATATCAAGACGCAGCCGGGCATAACAGCGAAAATCGCCAAGATCGATACGGGAAACAGCAAGACGGCTGGTCATCGGGTCACCGTCTTGCAAAAGATGAGTAGGGGCAAGGGAAGCCACAACCGGGAATCGCAGATCAGACGCGCATCGGCATCAGAACATACAATGCCGACAAATCGTCGGTATCGCGCAGGATCGTCGGCGACTGCCCGTCGGACATCAGAAGATTAAGGGTATCGCCCTTAACCTGCTTGGCAATGTCGAGAAGATAACGCGAATTAAAGCCGATTTCGATATCGTCGGAATCATAGTTGATTTCGAGTTCTTCGGACGCCGTGCCATGTTCGGGGCTGGATGCCGATAATGTCATGGTATTGCCCGACATCACGACCTTGACCGCGCGCGACTTTTCAATCGAGATTGCAGAAACACGGTCCACCGCATCGGCAAAGGGTTTGCATTCCAAATCCAGGCTTTTGTCATTGCCCGACGGAATAACCCGTTCATAGTCCGGGAATGTACCATCGATCAGCTTGGAGGTCAGAACGGCTTTGCCAAAGCCAAACCGGATTTTGGTATCCGACATGGCAATATCAACGGCTTCGCCGGTTTCCTCGATCAGCTTGCGCAATTCGCCAACGGTTTTACGCGGCACAATCACGCCGGGCATGTTTTCCGCACCATCGGGCAGCGGCGCTTCGATTCGCGCCAGGCGGTGCCCGTCGGTGGCAACAGCGCGCAAAATCTTTGTGCCTTCAGCATCGGCGGCATGGAAGTAAATCCCGTTCAGGTAATAGCGGGTTTCTTCGGTTGAAATGGCAAATTCAGCCCGATCGATCAGGCCGCGCAATTCTGCCGCAGCCAACCCGAACGTCACCGGCAAATCGCCACCAGACATCACCGGAAAATCATCAACCGGCAAAACAGCCAGATTAAATTTCGACCGGCCCGCCGACAAAGTCAGCCGTCCTGCACCGGGTTCAAGGGCAATCTGCACCTGCGACCCTTCGGGCAATTTACGCACAATTTCATACAGCGTATGTGCGGGCGTCGTCGTTGCACCGGCTTCGGATACTTCGGCCGTGGTGGTTTCGATGACTTCAAGGTCCATATCGGTTGCGGTCAGCGACAAGGTATTTTCTTCGGCCCGCAGCAGGATATTGGACAGAATCGGAATGGTATTGCGCCGCTCGACCACACTTTGAACATGTGTGAGAGATTTTAACAGAGCCGCGCGTTCGATGGTCAGCTTCATGCCCGTCCTATCCGTCTGTCTGCAGTTATATAACGAATTGATTTTTATTCATTTTTTCGACTTACCCCCACCCCTTTGGGCCGGGTTGGGCGCATTATAACATGGGAGGCCCAAAATCGAAGGATTTTTACACTAAAAAGCCAAGCAAATGAACGGAGTCGTTACATTGGCCCGGCCAAATATCACCCTGTCAAAACAAGCCCCGGTTTTCTGCGGCTTTCAGCACCTTGATGTGGCAAAAATCGCATCCGCGCCCCTCAAAAAACTTTTACAGGCTGGCAGGTTTAAGCCCCAAAGTTCGGCGCAAAACAAAAACCGGCGACAGGGTGGGGGCAGCGCCCTGTCGCCGGTGTGTAAAATGCAGCCGGTTATCTTATCGCGCCATCAGCTTTCCAGCATCCGCCGCAAAAGATCGATATCCTCGGACAGGGATGGATCTGTGGTGTGCAATTCTTCAACCTTGCGCACCGCATGCATCACGGTTGTGTGGTCGCGCCCGCCAAATTTGCGGCCGATTTCGGGCAGGGAATGCGTTGTCAGCTGTTTCGACAAATACATCGCCACCTGCCGTGGCCGGGCCACGGCCCGTGCGCGGCGCGCCGAATGCATGTCCGAGACCTTGATATTGAAATGTTCAGCAACGCGTTTTTGAATTTCCTCAATGGTCACCCGGCGCTCGGACGCGCGCAGCACATCGTGCAGAACATCTTGCACCATCTCCAGCCCGATCTCGCGGCCAACCAGCTGAGAATGGGCAATAACGCGGTTTAACGCCCCTTCAAGCTCGCGCACATTGGCGGTGATCTTGTGGGCCAAAAATTCCATCACCCTTTGGGGCAGTTCAACGCGCTGACGCTCAGCCTTCGATTCGAGAATGCCCAAACGCAGTTCATAGGTGGTTGCGTGAATGTCCGCCACCAAACCAGAACCAAGGCGCGAGCGCAGGCGTTCTTCGATATCTTCAAGATCGGACGGCGATTTATCAGCCGACACAATGATCTGACGGCCCTGATCCACCAGCGCATTGAAGGTATGGAAAAACTCTTCCTGGGTCGAATCCTTGCCCGAAATAAACTGGACATCATCGACCATCAACACATCGACCGAGCGGAACTGATCTTTGAAATCGACCGTATTTTTATCGCGCAAGGCACGAATAAACCGGTACATGAATTTTTCAGCCGACAGGTAAATCACGGTGCGGTGCGGCTGGGTCCGGCGGATATGCCAGGCAATGGCGTGCATCAGGTGGGTTTTACCCAAACCGACACCACCATACAAAAACAGCGGATTAAACGGCACCGATTCGGCCTCGGCCAAACGGCGCGCGGCGGCATAGGCAAATTCGTTCGGCTTGCCGATCACGAAATTATCAAAGGTATAGCGCGGATCAAGGGCAGCACTAATGCCATCATCAGACATGCTGCCAATCGCGCCACGGCCTGCGGGCGAGGGTGCCGAAACAGGGGCCGGATGGCAAGGTGCCCTGCGGGCACCCGGGGCATCATAGTTCGCGGCTGTATACCGCGGATTGGCCTGTGCCGGTTCGTTATGAACAGGTGCGGCCCTGGTGGTTTCATTTTGGCGTCCGGAACGGCTATTTGCGGGCTCGGCGGGGCCTTCGGGTGTTGCCACCACGACTTCGACAAAATGAACATTGGGGTCTTCGGCGTGCCAGAACGATTGAATCCGGTCCAGATAATGCTGCGACACCCAGTCGCGCATTGCCCGGTTCGGCGCCCCAAGGCGCGCGACACCCGCTTCGACCGTAATCAACGCAACCGGCTCTAACCAGTAACGATAGGCCGTTGCCCCAAATTCACCGCGCAGCTTCTCGCGCACGCTTTTCCAGGTTTCCACAATATGATCTTCGAGTGCTGCCAGCTGGTTACCGGGTGTCTTACCCTCGGAGTTACCGGCGCTAAACTGTGCTCCCCTTACGGCGTGCTGCACTTTCAAGACCTTTCCCCGCTGTTACATAAAATCCCGACGCCAGTTCCCGTACAAGACGCAACACAATATAAAGCATTGCCGCGTTGACCAAAAATGACCAACACGCCCGTCTTGCTGCAAGAAAATGAAAGCGTACTCGCGCCCTTGTTTTTCGTTCTTCATTATTCGCGATATGGAATCACGATCGAAGTCGAAACACTGTACTGATGCGTCATGCATCAGGCAAGGCGATCTTTAACAGAACGTTAAAAGGGTTTCGGCCTCAAAACGTTCGCGGAATTGCGCGATTTTTCCACCTTCGCAACTAAGGAACGAAAGGTGAATTTCCGGAATTCCGGCAGCGAAAAGGCCGCGCAAGAAACGCGGCCTTCGACTCGCCATCCCGAAGGATAAAATTAAAGCGCTTTGATGCGAGCGGTCAAACGCGATACTTTGCGCGCAACGGTGTTCTTATGAAGAACACCAAGCTGTGCGCCACGCGCCATTTCCGGCTCGGCAACTTTCAAAGCAGCCAGAGCGGCATCCTTGTCGCCAACCTGCAGCGCGACTTCGACCCGCTTGACGTAGGTACGAATACGGCTGATACGCGCACCGTTAACAACAGCGCGGGCTTCGTTACGGATAATGCGCTTCTTGGCCGATTTATGATGAGCCATTGCGAACCTGTCTCTTAAAACAAAAATGTTACGTAATTCGGAGCGCGGCTTATAGCTCCGTCCCAAGGGGGCGTCAACCCCCGATACCGCCCTCCCCCGCGTTTTCCGGTACTTTCTGACTCAGCGGTCAGAATCACCGGTTCAAACGGGTCTAGCGGTGCTTGAATTCCGGTTTGCGTTTCTCGCCAAACGCTTTCATTCCCTCGGCCCGGTCTTCCAGGGCAAAGGTTGAATGAAATTCGCGACGCTCAAACATCAACCCTTCGGTCAGGGTCATTTCAAAGGCCTTATTGACACTTTCCTTGACCTTCATCGCCACAGGTGCCGAGAATGACGCGATTTTATCGGCCAGCTTCATCGCCTCGTCAATCAACGAGTCGGCGGGCACAACCCGGGCCACCAGCCCCGCACGTTCGGCTTCCTGCGCATCCATCATGCGCCCGGTCAGGCACATTTCCATGGCCTTGGCTTTGCCAATGGCGCGGGTCAAACGCTGGGTGCCACCGGCACCGGGAATCGTGCCAATGGTGATTTCAGGCTGGCCAAATTTGGCCGTATCGGCAGCGATCATGATATCGCAGCTCATGGCCAGTTCACAGCCACCGCCCAGCGCGAATCCGCCCACTGCGGCAATGGTCGGCTTGCGGCACGCCGCCATCCGGGTCCATCCCTTGGTGATAAAATCGGATTTATAGACATCCATATAATCGCGATCGATCATTTCCTTGATGTCGGCACCCGCCGCAAAGGCCTTTTCCGACCCGGTAATGACGATGGCCCGAACCGATTCGTCGGATTCGAAATCATCAAGGGCTGCCGCCAGATCGGCAATCAGGGCATCACACAGGGCGTTTAATGCCTTGGGACGATTAAGGGTGATCAGGCCGACATTGCCCTTAACCTCGGCAATGATGTTTTCGTAAGTCATGGGGAATCCTTTTCGAGCTGCGATTTTCTGCCGTTCTGGCAGGTCCATCGCCTGAAACCATAATTACATACCATTTTACCGATTTTACCGGCGACAGGCAACAATCCTGCCCAAAATCGTCATTCCGGCCGCAATCATGGCGCGCGGGCCTTCATGGCACGCGGCATAACCGGCCCGCC
>TARA_R110000751_G_scaffold159991_3_pt1 | contig 14092 bp, 11 predicted proteins | sample TARA_R110000751 | Tara Oceans TARA_R110000751 (sample SAMEA4398001) | marine metagenome | biome: Polar Biome; feature: [MES] marine water layer (ENVO:01000295) within the mesopelagic zone...; material: water (ENVO:00002006), including particulate matter (ENVO:01000060) such... | reverse complement strand
CTCGACCCCGCCCGCTGCGCCTCGCTGGTGGGCATGGACATCCCCGAGGCCGAGCAGCGCCGCATCCTCGAGGCGCTGGGTTTCGCCCCCCGCGACGAGGACGGGCGGATCATGGTCGGCGTGCCCTCCTGGCGCCCCGACGTGACCGGCGAGGCCGACCTGGTCGAGGAGGTGGCCCGCGTCTCCTCCCTCACCAGGCTGGAAGCAAAGCCCCTGCCCCGGATCTCGACCGGCGTCACGCGGCCGACCCTGACGCTGGGCCAGCGGCGCGAGGCGCGGGTGCGCCGGACCCTCGCGGCCCAGGGCATGAACGAGTGCGTGACCTACTCCTTCATCGCGCAGAAACAGGCGGCGGCCTTCGGCGGCGGCGACGACGCGGTCCGGCTCGAGAACCCGATCTCGTCCGAGATGAGCCACATGCGCCCCGATCCCCTGCCCGGCCTGCTGGCCGCGGCGGCGCGCAACCAGGCCCGCGGCGCGGCCGAGATCGCGCTGTTCGAGATCGGCCCCGGCTGGTCGGGCGGCGAGCCCGAGAACCAGCGCATCACCGCTTCGGGCGTGTTCGTGGGCGCCACCGCCCCGCGCGAGTGGACGGGCGCCCGCCGCGGCCCCGACCTGTGGGACGCCAAGGCCGCGGCCGAGGCGGCGCTTGCGGCGCTGGGCGTCAACGTCGAGCGGCTGATGCCGCTGCGCCAGGCGCCCGAGTGGTTCCACCCCGGCCGCTCGGCCGTGCTGGGGCTGGGGCCCAAGAACCCGCTGGCGGCGTTCGGAGAGCTGCACCCCCGCGCGCTCGAGGCGATGGACGTGAAGGGCCCCGCGGTCGGCTTCACCGTGTTCCTCGAGAACGTGCCCGCCCCCAAGGCCCGCGCCATCGCCCGCCCGGCGCTGGCGGCCTCGGACTACCAGGCGGTCGAGCGGGACTTCGCCTTCGTGGTCGACGCCCGGACCGAGGCCGAGACCCTGCTGCGCGCCGCCCGCGGCGCCGACAAGAAGCTGGTCGAGAGCGCGGCGGTCTTCGACGTCTTCGACGGCCCCAAGGCCGCCCAGTCGCTGGGCGAGGGCAAGAAGTCGCTCGCCGTCTCGGTCCGCCTGCAGCCCAGCGACCGCACGCTGACCGACGAGGAGATCGAGGCCGTGGCCAGCAAGGTGGTCGCCGCCGTGACCAAGGCCACCGGCGGCACGCTGCGCGGCTGACATGGCCCCGGCGAGAGGACAAGGGCCCGCGGGGGATCTCCCCGCGGGCCCTTTTTCGGTCCGCTTGCCGCGGCGGCGCGGCTCTGAGGGCTCTGGTCCATGGACGCCGACCAGGGCGCGGGGGGCGACATCGGGGGGGGCGACATCGGGGGCGGAGGGAGCCACATGGTCTCCCTCGCTCCCCGCGCGCTCTACGCGTGGATGGCCGAGGCTCGGCAGTGGCCGACAGCCACAACGACGTTGCCGCGGCAAGCGCCGCGCCTGCCTTGAGAATGGCTTTGGAATGGATCGTGCGGGCCTGATCGGGGCCGCGCGTCACCGATCCAGGCGCGACGGGCGCCTCTCGGACCGTCTCAGACAGGCGCAGTCTCAGCCAGACTCAGTCTCAGACATTCAGGGATCGCGCGGAGGCTACTCTGCCGGCACCGGAGGGCCATGGTCGGGGTCCGGTCCCGGCGCGTCGGGGTCGAGGGACCCTCGCGGCCACGGGCCGGGCGGATCGCCATTGGCGGGGGGGGCGGTGGCGCGCGCGAGCTGCTCGGCCTTTTCCGCCTTTCGGGCGGCGCGCCAGGCGCGCAGGAAGCGGAAGTCCATGTAGCCCATGAACACCACCGCCCCGATGAACATCATCACCACATAGGCGACCCGCGGGGCGAAGCTGTCCACCGTCTGCGGGACGACGAACAGCGCCAGGCCGCTGACCAGCTCCTGCGGGGAGACGAAGGCGATGTTGACCAGGTTGATCCCGAAATGCAGCCCGATCGCCGCGCCCAGGTTGGCGGTGCGCGAGGTCACCGCCGCCATGATCAGCCCGAAGAAGAAGTGATACCAGGAGAAGCCGAGCCACGCCCCCTCGGTCGGGTGCGCGAATCCGAACAGGATCGAGGGCGCCACCGACCAGCCGATGATCGACAGCGAGCGCGCCGCGAACTGTTGCAGGAGGTAGCCGCGAAACAGCATCTCCTCGGCCGCGCACTGCACGAAGATCAGGGGGGCGGCCAGCAGCGCCAGCCCCAGCCAGCCGCTCAGCGAGGGGAACACCGCGATCTCGCGGCCATGAACCAGGATCAGCGGCAGCCAGGCCGCCGCCCCCACCGCCAGCGCCACCGCCAGGCCCAGCCGGAAATGGCGCCAGTCGATCCGCCCCTGCGGCCCGAACAGCGTGTTGGCCGGGCGCCGGTGGACCAGCGGCAGCGACAGCCACAGCGCCGGCCAGACCGCCAGGAACGCGCCCAGCGTCAGCAGCACCCCCAGCGGCGAATGCACCGTCGAGGCGTCGCGCGCCGCGATCCCGTCGGGACCCAGCAGCGCCGCCGCGATCCCCAGCCGCGCGACCTTCACGAACAGGAACACGAAGCCGACGGTCAGCGCCACGCCCACGACCGTGCGCACCAGGCTCGCGCCCCGCACGGCGGGGGCGGCATAGGCCACCAGCGGATGGGTGAATCGGGTCATGTCGCGCCGCCACGGGAAACGGCCCGCGCGGCGGGCCATATCGCGCTAGAATAGGACTCGCGCGCCGCTGCGTCCAGTCGGATTATTCATTAACCATTCATATTAAAAGCAAATGCGCGCGAGCGTCGCCGCCCGCGCCTCGCCCCCGGCACCCCGGACGCGGAACCCGTCGCCCGCGGTCGCCGCGCTCCCCGACGCGAGGCCGCGCCGCGTCCGCCCGACGCCCGGCCAGCCCCGGCCCGGCCCGGCCCGGCGGAACGCTCCGCCCCCCCCTCCCCGAGGCCGCGCCAGACCCCGCCCGGCGCAAGGTCCCGCCCCGCGCGAGGATGCGCCAGTCCCGGCGACGGGAGGCCGCGGAAGACTCTCCCGGCGGCAGGCCTTTCCTCGTCGCCGACACGGGCGTATCGTCCGGCCGCAATGATCAGGGACGGGCTCGCCGTCCGCCGGGAGGATGACCGTCCGTTTCGGGCCCCCGTTCCGAAGCCTCTCATGCATGCGAAGCCGATGGACGCCAAGACCAGCCTGAAGTCCCGCCTGCCCTCTCGCCACGTGACCGAGGGGCCGCAGCGCGCGCCGAACCGCTCCTTCTTCCACGCCATGGGCCTGACCGACGAGGAGATCCACCGTCCCTTCGTCGGCGTGGCCAGCTGCTGGAACGAGGCCGCGCCGTGCAACATCGCCCTCTCGCGCCAGGCGCAGGCGGCGAAGCTCGGGGTCAACGCCGCCGGCGGCACCCCGCGCGAGTTCACCACCATCACCGTCACCGACGGCATCGCCATGGGCCACGAGGGCATGCGCTCCTCGCTCGCCAGCCGCGAGGCGATCGCCGACACGGTCGAGCTGACCATGCGCGGCCACGCCTATGACGCGCTGGTGGGACTCGCGGGCTGCGACAAGTCCCTGCCCGGCATGATGATGGCCATGGTCCGCCTCAACGTGCCGTCGGTCTTCGTCTACGGCGGCTCGATCCTGCCCGGCCGCCACGAGGGCCGCGACCTGACCGTCCAGGACGTGTTCGAGGCCGTCGGCAAGCACCAGGCCGGCGAGATGTCGGACGCCGAGCTCGCGATCATCGAGCGGGTCGCCTGCCCCTCGGCCGGCGCCTGCGGGGGCCAGTTCACCGCCAACACCATGGCCTGCGTGTCCGAGGCGATCGGCCTCGCCCTGCCGCTGAGCTCCGGCGCGCCCGCCCCCTACGAAAGCCGCGACCAGTTCTGCGAGGCATCGGGCCGCGCGGTGATGGCGCTGGTGGAATCGAACCTCCGCCCCCGGGACATCGTCACCCGCAAGAGCCTCGAGAACGCCGCCCGCGTGGTCGCCTGCACCGGCGGGTCCACCAACGGCGGCCTGCACCTGCCCGCCATCGCCCACGAGGCGGGGATCGAGTTCACGCTCGACGACGTCTGCGAGATCTTCCGCTCGACCCCCTATTTCGTCGATCTGGTCCCCGGCGGCCAGTTCGTGGCCAAGGATCTCTACGAGGCCGGCGGCGTGCCCATCGTGCTCAAGGAGCTGGCCAAGGCCGGGCTCCTGCACCTCGACTGCCTCACCGTCACCGGCAAGACCATGGGCGAGAACCTCGAAGCCGTGACCGGAGAGCCTGACGGCCGGGTGATCCGCCCGATCTCGAACCCGATCACCCCCACCGGCGGCGTGGTCGGCCTGAAGGGCAACCTCGCCCCCGACGGGGCCATCGTGAAGGTCGCGGGCATCGCGGCCGAGCATCAGGTCTTCACCGGCCCCGCGCGCGTCTTCGAATGCGAGGAGGACGCCTACGAGGCGGTCCGCGCCCGCACCTACAAGGAAGGCGAGGTCATCGTGATCCGCAACGAGGGCCCCGCCGGCGGCCCCGGCATGCGCGAGATGCTGGCCACCACCGCCGCCCTCTCGGGCCAGGGCATGGGCAAGAAGGTGGCGCTGATCACCGACGGGCGATTCTCGGGCGCCACGCGGGGCTTCTGCGTGGGCCACGTCGGGCCCGAGGCGGCCCACGGCGGCCCCATCGCCCTGATCCGCACCGGCGACACGATCACCATCGACGCCATCGAGGGGGTGCTTTCGGTCGACCTGAGCGAGGACGAGCTCGCCGCCCGCAAGGCGGAATGGGCCGGCCCGCGGCCGACCAACTACGCCTCGGGGGCGCTGTGGAAATATGCCAGGCTGGTGGGCTCGGCCCGCTACGGCGCGGTGACCCATCCCGGCGCCGCGGCCGAAACGCATGTCTACGCCGACCTCTGATCGGGACGCCTGAGTGACCCAGACCTCCCCGCGACGCCTCTCCCGCGCCGGCGCGCCCGCGCCGCGCGCGCTGCGCCTGCCCGTTTCCGTCTCCGTCCTGGCATTGTCGCTGGCGCTGGCCGGCTGCGTGCCGCCGGGCGCGCCGAAGCCCGGCCAGACCCCGCCCTCGCAGGCCGCCGCCGCGGTCAACGCGGGCGGGCGGACGGTGGTGATCACCCCGCCCACGGGCTTCTGCGTGGACCAGGATTCGGTCCGCCCCCAGGGCGCCGCCGCCTTCGTGCTGATCGAGGACTGCGCCCTTGCCGGCGCAGCCGACGTGCTGACCGATCCCGACGTCGACCCCGAAACGGCCCGCGTCCAGCCCGCGCTGATCGACGGGCTGGTGACCCTGTCGATCGGCGACAGCCCCCTGTTCGAGAGCGCGCCCGAGGCCGGGTTCAAGGCGCTCGAGGTGTTCCTGCGCTCCGAGGACGGGCGCGCCTCGGCCGGGCTCGGCGGCGAGGCCTCGGCGGTGACCATCGTCGAGACGCGGCAGGTGGCCGACACCCTCTATGTGCTGGTCGAGGACAAGGGCCGCAACGCGGTGCCGATCCTGGGCGAGCGCTTCTGGCGGGCCTTCACCGAGATCAACCAGCGCGCCACCATCGCCTCGCTGGGGGTGTTCGACAGCTCCTCGATGCGCGACGGGGCGAAGCTGGGGCATCTCGCGCGGGTGGTGACGGCGCTCAAGGAAGGCAACGGCGACGTCACCGATGCGGCCGAGCAGCGCCTGGCCGCCACGGCGCCCGCGGCCTCCCCCGCCCCGGTCGCGGCCCCCGACGCCCCGCCCAAGCCGGGCGTGAAGGCGGTCGCCCGCGGCCCCGTCGACACGCCCCCGCGCTCCCGCCCCGGCAGCTGACCCGACCCTCGCGCGCCGGGCGCCCGCATCGCGCGCCCGCGCCGTCTCAAGGGTCCCGAGGGCTTGTCTTCCGCGCGCCGCCAGCCGCCGCGCCGCCCGGCCGCGGCCGGGCGTTCGGCTACGGCGCGATCCGGGCGGCCGGGGGGCGGCTCAGGCGGCGCCGCGTTCGGCCATGGCCCTGGCCGCCTCGCGCAGGGCGAACTTCTGCACCTTGCCGGTCGAGGTCTTGGGCAGCTCGCCGAAGATCACCTTCCGCGGCGCCTTGAAATGGGCGAGCTCGGCCCGGCAGTGGGCGACGATCTCGGCCTCGGTCGCCTCGCGCCCCTCGCGCAGCTCGACGAAGGCGCAGGGGGTCTCGCCCCATTTCTCGTCGGGCAGCGCCACCACCGCGCACATCGCAACGGCCGGGTGACGATAGAGCGTCTCCTCGACCTCGATCGAGGAGATGTTCTCCCCCCCCGAGATGATGATGTCCTTCGAGCGGTCCTTGAGCTGGATCCACCCGTCGGGATGCTTCACCGCCAGATCCCCCGACCAGAACCAGCCGCCCTTCAGCGCCTTCTCGGTGGCCGAGGGATTCTTGAAATAGCCCTTCATCACCACGTTGCCGGCGAAGGCGACCTCGCCCATCGTCTCGCCATCCGCGGGCACCGGGGCCATGGTCTTGGGATCCAGCACGTCCAGCGCCTCGAGGGCCGCGTAGCGGATCCCCTGGCGCGCCTTCAGGCGGGCCTGCTCGGCGGGCGCGAGGTCGTCCCACTCGGGCTTCCACTCGTTGATCACGGCGGGGCCGTAGACCTCGGTCAGGCCGTAGACATGGGTGACCTTGAAGCCGGCCTCGGCCATGGCCGCCAGCGTCGCCTCGGGCGGAGGGGCGGCGGCGGTGAGGAACGAGACCGCCTGGGGCAGCGGGCGCTTCTCGGCCTCGGGCGCGTTGAGCAGCGCCGACATCACGATCGGCGCGCCGCACATGTGGGTGACGCCGTGATCGGCGATGGCGTCGTAGATCGGCTTGGCGCGCACCGCCCGCAGGCAGACATGGGTCCCCGCGCGGGCCGAGATCGTCCAGGGAAAGCACCAGCCGTTGCAGTGGAACATCGGCAGCGTCCACAGATAGACTGGGTGCTGGCCCATCCCCGCATGGATCACGTTGCCCGTGGCCAGCAGCATCGCGCCGCGGTGGTGGTAGACCACCCCCTTGGGATCGCCGGTGGTGCCCGAGGTGTAGTTCAGCGCGATCGCGTCCCACTCGTCCTGCGGCCCGGGGCCCTGGAACTCCGGATCGCCGGTCTCGAGCACGGCGTCGTAGTCCTCGGTCTCGCCGGCCGCGGCATGGGTCTCGGGCGCGGCGGGGTCGCGATAGGCCACGATCCGGGGGCTGACCGAGGCGCGGGCCAGCGCCTCGCGCGCCAGCGGGACCAGCTCGGCGTCCACGATCAGCACCCTGGCCTCGGCGTGGTCGAGGATGAAGGCGATCCCGGCCGCGTCCAGCCGGGTGTTCACCGCGTTGAGCACCGCGCCGATCATCGCGGGGCCGTAGTGACACTCCAGCATCGCGGGCGTGTTGAACAGCAGCGCCGAGACCACGTCGTCCTTGCCGATCCCCATCCCCGCCAGCGCCGAGGCCAGCCGGCGCGCGCGGGCGCGCAGCTCGGCATAGGTTCGCCGCTCCTCGCCGTTGATCGCCGCGATGTGCTCGGGGAAGGCGTCGGCGGCCCGGTCGAGCAGGCTGAGCGGGGTGAGCGGTCGGTGATTGGCGCGGCCGCGCTCGAGACCGACGGCGAAGGGCGAGGTCATGGGCGTCCTCCCTGGACAACGGGACCCCGAATACACTCCCGCAGGCGGGGGATGGCAAGGGCCGCCCCGGCGCTCTCTGTCCCCTGGCTGGCGGGCCTGCTTTTTCCATCGTTCCGTTCCGCGCCGCGCAGGGCTAGGGTGCGCGCAAACGTGGCTGCGACGAGGGAGCCGAATGGCGCAGGCGCTGGAGGGGAAGACCGCGGTGGTGACCGGGGCGGGACGCGGCGTCGGCCGCGCCATCGCGCTGAGGTTCGCCGCCGCCGGGGCGCGGGTCGTGGCCTGCGACCGGGACGAGGCCTCGCTGGCCCAGACCATCGAGCGGATCCGCGAGGAGGGCGGCGAGGCGACCGCCTTCGCCGCCGACCTCTCGGCGGCGCTGGGGGTGCAGAACCTGATGGCCTCGGCGCTGGACGCCTACGACCGGGTCGACGTGCTGGCCAACGCCATGCGGATGGTCGAGGCCGGCGACCTGCTGGACATGGATCCCGCCGCCGTGGGCAAGAGCTTCGACATGAACGTGCGGGTGTCGTTCCAGCTGTGCCAGGCGGCGGCGCGGCGGATGATCGCCCAGCGCGGCGGCGCGGCCGAGCCGCCCTCGGCCGGGGCCGGCACCGGCGCCATCGTCAACCTCAGCTCGGTGGCCGCGCGGCGCGCGGCGCCGCGGACCATCGCCTATTCGGTCGCCTGCGCGGCGATCGAGCAGATGACCCGCTCGATGGCCGTGGCGCTGGCGCCCGAGGGGATCCGGGTGAACGCGGTGGCGATGGGCTCGCTGATGACCGCTGCGATGCGCGAGTCGCTGCGCGCCAACCCCGAGTCGCGGGCCGACATCATCCGCGCCACGCCGCTCGGCCGGATCGGCGACGCCTCCGAGGCGGCCGAGGCGGCGCTGTTCCTGGCCTCGCCCGCGGCGGGCTTCGTGACGGGCCAGATCGTGGACGTGGACGGCGGCCGCTCGATCCTCGATCCGCTGGACCTGCCGGCGCTCTGAGCGCGCTCGCCCGGAAGTTGACAGCTGTCAACTTCGTTCAGCGTTGAAACGACCCCACGAGAAACACGAAGGCCGCCCCGGGGGGCGGCCTTCGTTGGACCTCGCGGTTTGCGGCCCGGCCTCACCCCATCGAGGCGACGAAGCGGTCGAAAAGGTAGTGGCTGTCCATCGGGCCGGGGCTCGCCTCGGGGTGATACTGGACCGAGAACACCGGCTTGCCGTCGACCTTGATCCCGCAGTTGGAGCCGTCGAACAGCGAGACATGGGTCTCGTCCACCCCGGCCGGCAGGCTCTGGGCGTCGACCGCGAAGCCGTGGTTCATCGAGGTGATCTCGACCTTGCCGGTCACCAGGTCCTTCACCGGATGGTTGGCGCCGTGGTGGCCGTGGGACATCTTCACCGTCCGACCACCCAGCGCCAGGGCCAGCATCTGGTGGCCGAGGCAGATGCCGAACAGCGGCAGCCCCTTGCCCAGCACGCCCTGGATCGTGGCGGCGGCGTATTCCGCGGTCGCGGCCGGATCGCCGGGGCCGTTCGAGAGGAACACCCCCTCGGGGTCATGGGCCAGCACGTCCTCGGCGGTGGCGGTGGCGGGCAGCACCGTCACGTCGCAGCCCGCCGAGGCGAGGCAGCGCAGGATGTTGCGTTTGGCGCCGTAGTCGATGGCGACCACGCGCCGGCCGGTCCCCTCGCGCCTGGGGAAGCCGCCCGGCCAGGCCCAGCGGGTTTCGTCCCAGCGGTAGGACTGCGCGCAGGAGACGTCGCGCGCAAGGTCGGCCCCCTCGAGACCGGCGAAGGCGCGGGCCTTCTCGACCAGGGCGGCGGGGTCGAAGTCGCCCTCCGCATGGTGGGCGATGGCCACGTGCGGCGCCCCGTTGAGGCGGATCGCGCGGGTCAGGCGGCGGGTGTCGACGCCGCCGACGCCGATCCGGCCGCGCCTGGCCAGCCACTCAGACAGCGGCTCGGCCGAGCGCCAGGACGACGGCGCGGTCGGATCCCAGCGGGCGATCATGCCCAGGGCGACCGGCTCTGCGGTCTCGTCGTCCTCGGGGTTGGCGCCGGTGTTGCCGATATGGGGGAAGGTGAAGGTCACGACCTGGCCCGCGTAGGAGGGATCGGTCATGATTTCCTGATAGCCGGTCATCGCGGTGTTGAAACACAGCTCGCCGACCGATTCGCCCGTCGCCCCGAAGCCTCGCCCGAACAGGACCGTGCCGTCGGAAAGCGCGATGCAGGCCGTGGCGCCCGGCGGAACGGGCAGATCGGCGGCGTCGCGGCGTGCGGCGGTCGGGGTCGCGGGCGACATGGCGGCCTCCTTGCCGGGCCCGCCGCTGGGGCGGACCGCGGGATCGGGTTGCAGGGGTTTGCGAAGCGCGCGGAAGCTATGTCCGGCGCTGCGGCGCGTCAAGGCGCGCCCGTGAAGCATGGCGGGGTTGCCGGAGGAGCCGCAGGGAAGATCGACGCGGGTCTGGCGAAACGGCGAGGATGCTCTAGATTCCGCGCCTCGGGCCGAGCAGCCGAGAAAAACGACGCCGGGCTGGACCAACCCCGGCGCGAAATGCGAGGAGGGCCCCCGCCGCCGCCCACAGGGCGCGGCGAGGACCTCAGGCGACGACCACAGCGCCCGGAATCGGTCCGAGCGCGGGCGCAGAGTGCGACTCGGATGCTGCATCGCGGGAACGAAATGAAATCAAAGGCTTGCCAAATTTTCGCCGCATTGGCGACTCGGCCGGCGCGGTGTAGGATCATCCTCCGTTCAACGCCCCCTACGGGAGCCCCCCATGCGTGACCGTCTCATCGCGGCCCTCCGCGACGCGACCGAAGCCGAGGACGCCACCCGCCTCTGCACGCTTCGCCTGATCTGCGCGGCCATTCAGGACCGCGAGGCCGCCCGCGCGGGCGACGCCGAGGCGCGCGAGGCGCTGGGCAACGCCGAGGTCCAGGAGATTCTGGCCAAGATGCTCCGCCAGCGCGAGGACAGCGTGCGGCGCTATGAGGAATCGGGCCGGCTCGACCTCGCCGAGGAGGAAACCCGCGAGGCGGAGGTGATCCGCGAGTTTCTGCCCCGCCCCCTCTCGGACGACGAGATGAGCGCGGCCATCGCCGCAGCCATCGCCGAGACCCGCGCCAGCTCGCTGCGCGACATGGGCGCGGTGATGAAGCGGCTCAAACATCGCTACGCGGGCCGGATGGATGTCTGCAAGGCCGGGGCCGAGGTGCGCAGCGCGCTGGCCTGACGCCCCCCCCGATCTTTGCGCGACGCCCCGAGGGCCCGGCCGCAACGCCGGGCCTTCGCGTTTGCGCCCCCCCTCTTTCGTCCCGGTCGCGGCGCGCCTAGCCTGCGCCTTCCCGCCCCCCTCGGACCCCGGAGCGCCGCATGTCAGAGCCCAAACCCCGCATCGTCGTCACCCGCCGCCTGCCCGAGGCGGTCGAAGCCGCGCTGAGCGAGCGGTTCGAGGCGGTGCTGAACCCCTCGGACACGCAGATGGAGGCGGGCGCGCTGGCCGAGGCGTTCGCCGGGGCCGACGCGGTGCTGTGCACCGTCGGCGACCGGATCGACGCGGCCGCGATCGGCGCCGCGCCGCGGGCGAAGATGGTCGCCACCTTTTCGGTGGGCACCAACCACATCGACCTCGAGGCCTGCCGCGCGGCGGGGTTGCGGGTCAGCTCGACGCCGGGCGTGCTGACCGACGCCACCGCCGACATCGCCCTGTCGCTGATCCTGATGGCGATGCGCCGCTGCGGCGAGGGCGAGCGGATGGTCCGCGCCGGCGCCTGGCGCGGCTGGACCCCGACCCAGCTTCTGGGCCGCGATCCCACCGGCGCGACCCTGGGAATCGTGGGCATGGGGCGGATCGGGCGGGCGACCGCCGCGCGCGCGCACCATGGCTTCGGCATGAAGATCCTCTACGCCAACCGCTCGGAGGTGGATCCGGGGATGCCGGCCGAGCGGCGCGAGCTGCCCGAGCTGATGGCGCAGGCCGACGTGATCTCGGTCCACGCCCCGGCCTCGCCCGAGAACCGCGGCCTGATCTCGGCCGAGCTGATCGCCCGGATGAAGCCCGAGGCCTACCTGATCAACACCGCCCGCGGCGACGTGGTGGACGAGCCTGCGCTGATCGCCGCGCTGCAGGCGGGCCGGATCGCGGGCGCCGGCCTCGACGTCTTTGCGCAGGAGCCGCAGGTGCCCGAGGCGCTGCGGGCGCTCGAGACCGTGGTGCTGCTGCCGCATCTGGGCTCGGCCACCCGCGCCACGCGCGAGGCGATGGGGATGAAATGCCTCGACAATCTCGCGGCCTTCTTCGACGGGCGAGCGCTGCCGGACGCGGTGGTCTGAGCCCGGCCGCCGGGCGCCCTCAGCCGGTGAAGAACAGGCGGTTGGGCATGTCGACCTCCAGCCGCTCGCGGTCCTCGTAGTCGGGGGACCAGGGGCGGTCGAGGACCAGGCAGTTGGCCGGCTTGCCGAGGATCTCCTTGATCTCGCCGACCGGGTGGGGGCCGGCGAAGGGCGTGGCGTCCCACATCAGCGTCTCGCCGTCGAACTGCACGCGGCTGCGGTCGAGCACGGCGGGAAGGCGGTCGATGCCGAAGATCGCGAAGTCCTGCGCGCCGCTGATGCCGTAGGCGCCGCAGACGGCGGTGCGGCCGGCCTCCTCGCGCAGGCGGGCGACGACGAAGAAGATGCTCTCGTCCCCGCGCTCGTTGTCGAAGCGGATGCCGCCGAGGCGGTAGGCGTTGGTCACGCTCTCGCCGGCCACGGGCTCGGCGAAGCGCCCGGCGCAGGCGGAGACGAGGGGCGCCAGCAGCGCCAGGGCCGCGAGCGCGCCGAGGGCGCGGGCGGAGGGCGAGCGGCGGCGCGGCGCGGCGGGAAATTTCAGCATCAGATCAATCCGGAGTCTGGGTATGGGCCTGTTCGGGGCGGCGTCGGTTGGCGTCGGTTCGGCGACAACCTGCCGGCAGGCCTGCGGGCGCCGCAAGAGTGAACGGCAGGTGACTTTGCGTCGGGCCTCGGCGACGCGGTCAGGCCGCAACCGCAGACGCCCCGGCCGCTGGGCGGCCGGGGCGTCGCGCTGGCCGCGGTCCCGGAGGACCGCGACGGGAGGGATCCGGGCTCAGTAGGTCTTCTGGTAGCCCGGGTAGGACGGCGCGATCACGAGGCCGCCGTCGGCCTCCGACGCGGGCACGGCCGGGCCAACCGGCGCGCAGGCCGAGACGGCGAGGCCGGCCATGAGGATCAGCGGCAGGGCTGCGCGGCGCAGGATGTGAGCATGACGGGTCATCTCGGGGTCCTCTCTGTTCGCACGGGCGGCCGGGGCTCCGGCTTCCCTCCGGCGTCGCCTGTGGCGGGCGACGTCTGGGGAACACGATGACGCGGGGAAACGGCCGCTTTCGGGCGGGAAATCGGACATGCGGGGACGATTTCAGGACGGCGAATGGGTGGATTCGCGGCGGGAATCCGGCGACCGGGATGCGTCCGGCGCGCCCCGGGGCGGGGCCTGTCGTCTTGTCTGCAAGGGATTGAGACGGATGCGGAGGCGATGCGCTCGGCGCGCCAGGGGAGGGCCCCGGCGAACCGGGCGCAGGGCCCTCAGTTCCGGGCGGCCGCCTGCGGCGCGCCGGCCGCGGGCCACTCCTGCGCCACGCGGGCGGGGGCGAGCGAGATGCGCTTGACCACCTCGCCGGGGCGGCCGAGCGGCCCGTGCAGGGCGCCCTCGACCTGAAGCCAGACGCCGCCGGCGTTGCCGGCGCGAAGCTCGGCGCCCGGCTCGTCCAGCGGCACCTGCCAGGATTCGCCCGACTCCATGATCCGCTGCACCAGGATCGAGCCGTCGCGGGCCTTCACCTGAACCCAGGCGGGATCGGTGACCACAAGCCAGACGCCCTCGGCGGCCTCGGGCGCGGCGGCGGGCGCTCCGGGCGCGGGGCGCGGCAGCGTGGCGTCGCCTGCCGAGGCGATCAGCGCCCCGCCCTGGGTCTCGGCCGCGGCGTCGGCGCCGGCCAGCGTCGAGGGGACGGCAAGCCCAAGGGTCCCGGCGTCGAGCGCCGGCGGGCCCTGCACCGGGCCCGCGGCGGGGGCCGAGGCCGGGTCCACCGCGGCCGCCTCGCGGCGGGGGCCGGCGTAGAGGCCCGAGGAGGACGGGTCGATCGAGGCGATCGGGCCGTCGCGAAGCTCCACCACCGGCGGCGCGATCTCGCGCGGGGCGTAGAGCTCGGCCAGCGCGGCTTCCTTCTGGGGGTCCCAGTCGCGGCGGGGGGCGACGTCGAGGCCCGGCCAGCCGCCGGGCGCGGCCTGGGCGTCGAAGCCCGGCAGCGCCACGTTCGGCGGCGCCTCGGCCATCGCCGGCGCCTCGTTCGAGGGGGCGAAGTCAACCCGCTGGATGTCCTTGACCAGCGCCCAGCCGCCATAGCCGAGGCCGCCGATCAGCCCGGCGAGCACCAGCACCGAGGCGAGGTCGGAGAGCGACACGCCCAGGCCCACCGGTCGGGCGCGCCCGACGGGCGCGGCGAAATGGGAGCGG
>TARA_R110000751_G_scaffold937_31_pt1 | contig 14106 bp, 13 predicted proteins | sample TARA_R110000751 | Tara Oceans TARA_R110000751 (sample SAMEA4398001) | marine metagenome | biome: Polar Biome; feature: [MES] marine water layer (ENVO:01000295) within the mesopelagic zone...; material: water (ENVO:00002006), including particulate matter (ENVO:01000060) such as...... | reverse complement strand
AATCTTAGAGCGCAGCGATCTATGATCTTTTCTCGGACATTAGTGTTTATTTAGATACCTTACCAATTATGAAACTTTTCATAATTATTGCTCTTGCTTTAATTTCTGTTACAACCGCAACTTTACAGAGTTGTGAAGAAATCATTGAATTTGTCGAATCAGAAGATTATGGAGTAGTAATCGTTATTCGAATTTGAAAGGATGAATTTAAAAATTCTAGCAGCAGTTGATCATCTATTTTAAATGGTTAATCGAACCAAGAAAGCTCAAAAAATGTACTCTATCAAAACATAAAAAGCGTGTTGCTTTCTTTAGCTTTTATACCGATAATTCTCAAATAGCGTCTTTACTATTCATTGCATTATATAATTCTCAATAAAACCACTTGAAAATTTGATGATTCTCAATAAAATAAAAAACACCACATATTCCATGGGATTTTATTAGGAACAAACCATATAAATCACTTTTTTTGTTACTTCTAAGATAGAAAACGGCTGCATGAGAGCAAAAATTACTGGAGTGGGAAGTCACATTCCTGATGTTGTGAGAAAAAACGAGGAGTTCATGAATCATGAATTCTTGAATAATGATGGAAGTTCCTTTGGTAGCGATAACGCTATCATCATACAAAAATTTGTAGCAATCACAGGTATTGAAGAGCGCAGGTACATGAGCAAAGAACTCCTGACCAGCGATATCGCTACCTTTGCCGCGCAAAAAGCAATTGCAGATGCTCATTGTGATCCAGAAACTATTGATTTTATAATCGTAGCACATAATTATGGTGACGTAAAACCAGATGGCGGTTCTAGTGATATGGTTCCTAGTCTTGCCAGTCGCGTAAAGAACAAACTGGGAATAAATAATCCTAAATGTGTTGCTTATGACCTCTTATTTGGTTGTCCTGGATGGATTCTAGGTGTTACTCAAGCAGACTCTTTTATCAAATCTGGACTTGCTAAAAAAGTGCTGGTCATAGGTGCTGAAGCTTTATCTCGCGTCGTAGATCCTCATGATAGAGATTCTATGATCTATTCTGATGGTGCTGGAGCAGCTGTATTAGAACCTAGTCATGATGAACATGGTATTTTAGGACAGGCAACAGCTACTTATACAGAAGAAGAAACCTATTTTATCTTCAATGAGATTTCTTATAATAAAGTTCTAGAAAACAAAACCAAGTACATTAAAATGCACGGGCGTCGTATTTACAACTTTGCGCTTTCTAAAGTCCCTGAGGGAATGAAAGAAGCAATGGATCAAGCTGGTGTAGATATTAAAGATCTTAAAAAGATTTTTATTCATCAGGCTAATGAAAAAATGGACGAAGCTATCGTCCATCGTTTCTACAAACTCTACGGTATGGAAGTACCTAAAGACATTATGCCTATGGTCATTCACAAATTAGGAAACAGCTCTGTAGCAACAGTTCCTACGGTGATGGATCTTGTTATACGTGGAAAAATGCCACAACACAAAGTAGAAAAAGGAGATGTAGTTATGTTTGCTAGTGTAGGTGCTGGTATGAATATCAATGCGATCGTGTACAGGTATTAGGTTTGTTTTTCTGTTGTTCTGGAAATTCAGCTAACTGTAACCCCTTTTTATCTGTGAAAAGTCATTTTAAAGGAATCCTATTTGATGCAAAGACAGGTTCTAAAACAGGTTCTAAAAATAAAATATTAACATTTATTTAAACCTTTTCATGAATTGGAGGTCTGATCTATAAAGACCCCTTTTTTATGAAAACTATACAGTTGTTTGCATTCCTAATACTAAGCACTTCTTTCATAACTTCTTGCAGTGAAGAATCAGATTATACCCCTATCAACGCGTCCAGTATATTAAACTTACCTGAAGCTCCCTATAATTACACCGATATAAATATACCTAATCACTTGTCCAATAATGTACTTATGGGTATGGGACAAAATGCAGCGATTGATAATGACAATACGCCTACTACTAATCCGACGACTAACGAGGGGGCTACGTTAGGACGGGTTTTGTTTTATGATAAAAACCTAAGCACCAATGGAACTATCGCCTGTGCCTCTTGTCACATACAAGCTGAAGGGTTTTCAGATAGCAGAGTTCTCAGTATAGGTTTTGATATAGCAAGTACAAGAAGGCATTCCATGAGCCTCATTAATGCGCGGTGGTATGCGAGAGGACGTTTTTTCTGGGATGAAAGAGCAGCTACTCTGGAAGAACAAGTCTTAGAACCATTTCAAGATCCAGTAGAAATGGGAATGACCCTAGCAGAAGTTGTGACCAATGTTCAAAATCAAGAATTCTATCCACAACTTTTTACGAATGCATTTGGCACTGAAGAGATCACATCAGATAAAATATCAAAAGCCTTATCTCAATTTATTAGAAGTATAGTGAGTGTTTCTAGTAAATACGATACTGGTAGGGCTACAGTTAATATACCTAATACCAACTTCGCTAATTTTACTCCAAGTGAAAATAATGGTAAGAGTTTATTCTTTAGACCCAAAGCGGCTGGGGGCTTAAGCTGTATAGGCTGTCATTCTACGGAGGCTTTTATTAATCCTAGTGCAGGAGCCACTAATAATGGTCTGGACTTAGTCTCCACTGACGATTTAGGTGTTTTTGAGGCTATAGCTAATCCTCAGTTTTTGGGGGCATTCAAAGTACCCTCATTAAAGAATATTGAACTCACCGCACCATACATGCATGACGGCAGGTTTGCCACACTTCAAGAAGTAGTGGAGCATTATAATAGTGGTGTACAAGACCACCCTAATTTAAGTAACAGCTTGAAAGATCCAAATGGAATGCCGCAGCGTCTCAACCTTACAGATCAACAAATAACAGATGTTGTGAATTTTCTAAAAACCTTAACCGATACCGATATTACTGCAGACCCAAAGTTTAGCGATCCATTTTAATACAATACGGACTAACTTCAATGATTGACCTCCATATACCTGTAGAAGAAGCCTCCCCTATTTTTAAACTAAACGTTGATCCTATCAGTATAACAGGGAAAGAATCTAATAAACGACCTCCATATCTATAAAAATATCATCTTTAGGCCAGTCGCTATCATCCCTCGGCACTCTCGCAATTTGATCTGCGATTTCCATTCCTTTTGTAACCCTACCAAATATGGTATGCTCCTTATCCAGATGTGGCGAGGAATTTAAAGTGATAAAAAAATCAAACGGATCGTGCCAGTTCTGAGGATTATCAATCCATTGTTTGGCACTGCTTAAAGAACCTCTTTCATGCTTCACCCCTGGCAAAAAATGTGGTGGCAATTTATAATTACCCGCACTCGCTCTTTTCAAAGACGGTAAGACTTCATCACTATTTCCAGCTTGTATTACAAAGTCTTCTACTACTCGATGAACATAAGTACCATTAAAATATCCGTTTTTTACTAGGAAAATAAAGCTAGCCCTGTAAATAGGAGTCTCTGTAAACAGCTCCATTTCTATGATTCCATAGGTGGTTATTAAACGTACTCTGGTCTCGGGGTTTTCTTTAGCATACCTCGTAAAAAACACCTGTACACTGTCTTGTGGTATGTACGCAAGCAAGGTGTCACCGCTGGTAGAAATCTGGCGTTTGTATGTTTTTTCTAGAATACGCTGCTCCTTTGTTAATCGTTTTACCGTATCCTGTGCTTTTTCTTTTATGATTTTTTGAACTTGTGGAGTATCTTTACAAGAGAAACAACACCACACCAGTATTAAAACGAGGAAAATTGACTTCATTTGATGATTTTTTGAATCAGCTGTCAAAGCTAAAGAAATTACAACTTCCAGGCATAGAATCACAGCTTAAAATGGCTGCGGTACAACGCTTGGATGAGATGCAGCGCATTACTTTAGAGGATCGCACTCCAAAAGAAGCCTCTGTAATGATGTTGATTTACCCAAAAGGTGATATTCCGCATTTTGTTCTTATTGAACGCACAGCATCTACTGGCAAGCACAGCGGTCAGATTGCTTTTCCTGGCGGTAGAAAGGAGAGGAGTGATCATGACCACAGTGTGACCGCTTTACGTGAAACAGAGGAGGAAATTGGAATAGACAGGAACGATCAACACTTGATCATGCCGTTGACTTCTATTTACATTCCTCCAAGCAATTATATGGTTTATCCTTATCTCGCTTTCGCGAAAGCGGAATTAAAATTCACCCCTCAAATAAGCGAAGTAAAATCTGTGATCGAAATAAAACTTTCAGAATTGCTGAACCATAAAAACCAAAAACGTACGGTATTATCAACCAGTTATATGAAAGAAGTGAGTGTGCCCTGCTTTTACTTTGGGGAGGTTATGGTCTGGGGAGCCACGGCAATGATGTTACAAGAAATAAAAGATGTTTTTATCGCTGCGGAGTTTGAGTAGGCACTGCCTTAATTTAAAAAGCTATTCTTATATTTGTTAATTCTCTAAAATTTAAAATTACATGGGATTATTTAAAGAAAATCCTTTTGGCCATATCTTATTTTTAAAAAAATGGCTTATACGTATTGCTGGAGTATTATCTCACCGTCGTTATCGAGGTTTTAACGAGATGGAAATTGAAGGCAGCGAGATTATCAGAAACCTACCTGAAACAGGGGTTTTGTTTGTTTCTAATCATCAAACCTATTTTGCTGATGTGGTCAGCATGTTTCATGTTTTCAATGCTTCTTTAAAAGGAAGGGATGACAGCATTAAAAACGTAGGTTACCTGTGGAATCCTAAACTTAATATCTATTACGTTGCTGCCAAGGAAACCATGCAAAGTGGGTTATTACCTAAGATATTTGCCTATGCTGGTGCCATTACGGTAGAAAGAACATGGAGAGCAAAAGGAGAAGAGGTGAATCGCTCTGTAAATCCAGACGACACTAAAAATATAGGCATTGCATTAGAGGATGGTTGGGTGATCACTTTCCCACAAGGAACTACCAAACCTTTTAAACCCATCAGAAAAGGTACTGCCCACATTATTAAACAATACAAACCTATTGTTGTGCCTATCGTAATTGACGGTTTCCGTAGGAGTTTTGACAAAAAAGGACTGCGCATCAAAAAGCGTAATATTCTTCAATCCATGGTAATTAAGGAACCTCTTGAAATCGATTATGAAAACGACTCTATTGAGAAGATTGTAGAGCAGTTGGAATATTCCATCGAGCAACACCAGTCGTTCTTAAAAGTGATTCCTCTAGAAGAAGTTGAGGCACAAGAAGAATTGAACAAAATGCGTAAGTGGGAGTATTAGAACGCTGTTAATGATCTGATCGCTTTAACACTAAACTATAGGTATAAAAGCATACTTTCAATCCTACTCTATTGCATCAAATTAATGTCTGCTATACTCTTGATTCTATTGCGTTCTAAAAAGGCATCTATAGTTTCAAAATGTTCCATCACTCGTTGTTGTTTAAATTCAAACACCTTTTCAGAAAGTCCTTGAAGAAAATCACGGTCGTGAGAAACTAAAATCAATGTCCCATCGTAGGTGGAGAGTGCTTCTTTGAGCACGTCTTTAGACTTGAGGTCCAAGTGGTTGGTAGGTTCATCGAGAATAAGCAAGTTCACAGGCTCTAGAAGTAACTTTACCATGGCGAGTCTTGTCTTTTCACCTCCAGAAAGAACACCCACTTTCTTTTCTAGATCATCACCACTGAACATAAAGCGACCCAAAATATTCTTCATTTGAGTGCGTATATCACCTTCTGCTACTTCATCAACCGTTTGAAAAATAGTAAGGTCTTTATCAAGCAACGCCGCTTGGTTTTGTGCAAAATACCCCACCTTAATATTATGTCCTAACTGGCAGATTCCATCTACTTCTATTTCTCCTAAAATCGCTTTTATCATGGTAGATTTCCCTTCACCATTGCGGCCTACAAAAGATACTTTCTCCCCTCGAGCAATAGACATGTTAGCATCCTTAAAAACCACATGATTCTCATAAGACATGGACACATCTTTTACGGTTACTGGATAATCTCCAGATCGAGGTGATGGAGGGAAACGCAGCTTTAAAGCACTGGTATCTACCTCATCAATTTCGATAATTTGTAATTTATCCAACATCTTCTCACGAGAAGATACTTGATTTGTTTTGGAATAAGTTCCTTTAAAACGCTCTATAAAAGTCTTATTATCGGCAATGAATTTTTGCTGTTCTTGATAAGCCTTTATCTGGTGAGCTCTACGCTCTTCTCGCAATACCAAGTAATGAGAATAGGTGGCTTTATAATCAAAAATACGCCCCATAGTTACTTCAATAGTACGATTGGTAATCGCATCAATAAATGCTCTATCGTGAGAGATAACCATTACTGCATTAGCTTTATGGACCAAAAAATCTTCTAGCCATATCACCGATTCAATGTCGATATGATTGGTAGGCTCATCGAGTAAAATCAAATCTGGTTTTTGAAGGAGAATTTTAGCCAGCTCCATACGCATGCGCCATCCACCACTAAACTCGGCAGTCTGCCTAGTGAAATCTTCTTGTTTAAAGCCTAATCCTTTGAGCGCTTTTTCAACTTCAGCATCATAATTGACCTCTTCTAGAGCATAGAATTTGTCTCCTAAATCGGTCACCTTTTCTATGATTGCCATGTACTGATCACTTTCATAATCTGTTCTTAGGGTAAGCTCGGTATTGAGACGCTCCATCTCTTCCTTCATAGCAAAGACTTGTTTAAAGGCTTTGGCAGCTTCTTCAAAAACAGTACAATCGTCTTCAGTGAGCAAATGCTGTGGTAAGTAAGCGATCACCATGTCTTTAGGGGCCCGTACATGTCCACGAGTGGCTGTTTGTTCCCCGGCGATGATCTTCATCATCGTAGATTTTCCTGCGCCGTTTTTCCCCATCAATGCTATTTTATCGGTAGGATTGATAACAAAGGAAACATCGCTAAATAAGGTAGTACCGCTAAATTCTACGGCAAGATTATCTACTGTGATCATGATCTGTTTTTAGAAGCTGCAAAAGTAAGAACAAAAGAAGAGAGAATATATAGCGCTAACTAAAAGAAACGATAAACAAGAGGCGAGAGTAAAGTGAATGAAGAAGCCTTATAGTTTTTGAGAAGTCTAGAATATGAAGTTTGGGAAAGCGCCAACTCTCCAACACCTATGTCACCACAAACACTCAAACTTTAAGAGCCTCAATAACAATAGCTCCTAATTCCTGCGCACTTGTAAAAAACAAATAGTCACTTTCGTGTTCAGAAAACCGGTATTTCTTACGCAGCTGTGCTACCGTTTCTTTGTTGTTGCGAGTGACGATTGCTCTAGCACTTTTAGCATAAAGCCTTTTTAGTATTTTGGGTTTGTTTTGAGAAACCTTTTTAATTTCAAAAACGCGACCAGGAAAATCAAATAAGTTTTCTGAAGTAAATAAGTGGGCATCTTGATCCAACTTTTGCAAGGCATATTGCTGCATTAGGGAATCAAACTGTTGGGATTTCATAACAGCAGCGTTAGGCTCATACAGGTATTTTTGAGGCTTGGAATAAGTAGTACTGTACTGTACTTCCAGAATGCTTTTAAAAATGGGTTGATCTGTCAAAAGGTTGACACAGGTTAAACTGACCTGACTTACCTCTTCCTTGGTTAAAACCCAAAGCAATTCTTTGACTTCATTTTTTACAGCCACGATATGTAAAGAGCTCACTTTTTCTAATTGTAAGATACCTGCGGTAATATCTAGCATGGGAGATGTTTTGATCATGACCCTTTTACCTCTATCGAGTAATAACTCTAAGTTTTCAATCACATTAGGCTCGTAGTCTTTTAACAAGATTGCCTTCGTGTGTGTCGCTGTTTTTCTACTGGGATCTAAGTAAATTAAATCATAAAACTCTTGATTTGCTCTAACAAATTGAATTCCGTCACCTTGAAATGACATCGTCTGAAGTTCTTGTACTTTAAATGAATGTTGCGCGTATTCCTGCAAAGATTTAGAAAGTTCTATATGGGTTGTTGAGGAGCAGGCTTTCGCGAAAGCGGAAACGTCAATACCAAATCCACCCGTAAGATCAATCATGCTATCGATCTGATACAGTTGCGATTTGTAGACAGCCGTTATTTCAGAACTGGTTTGCTCTAAATTTACTTTAGGCGGATACATGATTTGATGATTCTCAAAAAGAGAAGGGAATTTATGACGCGCCTTCTGCAAGCCTACTAATTGCTGTGTGAGTTCCTGATTGGAGACCCTGTCAAAAGGATGCTTCTGGAGCATAAAAGCCGCTGCAGTCTCTTGCAAATGAGCTTTTAAATAAGTGTCTATTTCTGTTCTTATGACAGCCTGATTCATCTATAAATTTTGAGTCAGTTTCTTAACGATCTTGTATTCGCTTAAAAACTCCTTAGAGATCACTTTAATAGCGGTATACGTAGGCACAGCTAGAACTAAGCCTAGAATACCAAATAAAATTCCAGCCACCAGAATGATGATGAAAATCTCTAGAGGATGTGATTTTACACTTTTTCCAAATATCAACGGCTGATTTAAAAAATTATCGATCGCCTGTACAAATCCGTAGCCTATAACTATAATGATTAATTTAGGAAGAATGATATCAGAAAAATTAGAACCTAGATTATCACTAATCACAAAAGCAGACATCAATACATATCCGATTGCAGGACCCAAATAAGGGACTAGGTTAAGCAATGCACAGAAAAAGGCGATAATGATCGCATTCTCCACTCCTACGATAAACAAAATGATGCTGTACAAAACAAATAATATAATGACCTGAAAAACCAATCCTATAAAATATCTAGAAAGCAGTTGCTTTATTTTAGTAAATGCTCTTAAAAACTGACTTTCATTTCCTTTTTTAGAAAACACTAAAACTCCTTCTAATAACAGACGGCTGTCCTTAAGAAGGAAAAATGTAATGAATAATATGGAGAATAGCCCTATTGCAAAACTACCTAAAGTTCCAAAAAAACCATTTACAAACTGTGGAATAAGATCTATGTTCAGATTCTCATAATAATCCATTTGTTGAAGTCGCTCCAGAATATTAACTCTTTGAATACCAAAATAATCACTGATTTGCTGATTGAGAATTTCTACATTTACTTGCAGCTCTTCAAGATCTATTTGACTTAAGTTTTCACTTTGCTCTGTAATCACTGGTATCATCAATAGTATAGCTCCTATAATGATCATAAAGAGTATCAATAGAGTCACTATGACAGCAATTGTATTATGAAGTTTCAACCTATCGCGCAATAGTAGCACAATAGGCCTTCCTATCAATGAAAGTACCGCCGCAACACCTATATAGGCTAGTACTGACTGTATCTCCCACAGGAACCATAAAAGGATTAAGGTTCCAAAAATAATTCCTAAGGCTCTTAGAATACCAAAAGCTATTGATTTTGAATGTAATGCTTTGCTCATAGCTTAGTTGGTAAAAACGTATTTGATAATATTTGCTCCCATATCTAGGGCTTTTTTGCGTACCTCGGGTGGATCGTTATGTACTTCTGGACTTTCCCATCCATCACCTAAATCACTCTCATAGGTAAACAATAAAACTAACCTTCCCTCGTGAAACAGACCTTTAGCTTGCGGTCGTTGGCCTTCATGCTCATGAATTTTAGGCAAGCCTTTAGGGAATTTTACATACGTACTAAAAATAGGATGTGAGGCGGGTAATTCCACTAATTCTTTTTGAGGGAATAATTTAATAAGCTCTTTATTCAGATAAGGTTCCATTCCATAATTATCGTCTATGTGAAGAAAACCTCCACTTAAAAGGTAATTTCTCAAGTTTTGAACATCTGCTTCATTAAAAACAAGGTTACCATGTCCTGTCATATGAATAAATGGGTACTGAAAGATATCTATACTACTGGATTCTACGGTTGCTACCTCTGTATTTAATTGGGTACCAATAGTATCGTTACAATAGGTTATTAAATTAGGAACCGCAGTAGGGTTAGCGTACCAGTCGCCACCACCGTTGTATTTCAATACCGCTAGTTGTTGCGCATAAACATTACTCAGAAGCAACAGGCAGATGAAAAGGAATGCTTTTTTCATAAGTTAGCAAATTACAAACTTATCTGACATTAATAATTAATGTTGATTATTAATGTGTAAATAAAACATAATTTAATATAATCACAAGGTTAAGTTTTTATATTTAACGTTCACATATCCCTTTGTTATGTATCTACTACCATCTTATAAAGTATTTATTCCCCTATTAAGCTTATTTGGAGCTTTTACTATACTGGCATTTCAACATGCTGAAAATAGTTCAGAGCCTATCACAGGGACTCCACAAAAGAACCCAATCGTTTTAGAGCTATTTACTTCTCAAAGTTGTCCAACTTGCGAAAATGCTGACATTCTTGCTAATACCATTAAAGATTATAAGAACGTAATCGTCTTGTCATATCATATAGATTACTGGAATCAACTAGGATGGATAGATACATTTTCAGACGCAAGCCATACCGATTACCAACGCAATTATGAAAGAAGATTTGATCGCAATTCTTACGCGCCTCAGATGGTATTGAACGGTAGATCTGAATTTGATGGAGCAAATGTTAGGTTACTTAACTCTTCTTTAAAAAAACAAAGTACTACAGAAAAACTACGTACTCCTCAAATTAATAGAAATGAGAATAAATCTGTAAGCGTGTCTTATGATTTTTTTACAGAAAAAAAATATGATAAAGCTTACGCATTGCTCATCATAGATTCTTATGATGTAGCGATTGATAATGGTCCCAACATAGGTAAATTGATGACCAATACCAATATTGTTATTAACCGAGCACCTCTTCAACTGGACAGCTCTAAGGGGAATTATACTTTTGAATTAGCTCCCAATGTAAAAGAAACTGATCAATTTAAAGTTGCTATTATTCTACAGGATAACAACTTGAACATTGTAGGAGCCTCTGTATCTAAGATTCAGTAATACTATTAAAAATAGCAGCGGTGTAAACACCTGCGGTCTCTGTACGCAGCCTTTTATTTCCTAAAGATGTAGGTATAAAGCCGTTTTTTAATGCCATTTCTATTTCGATTAATGATAAGTCTCCTTCTGGACCTATAATCATGGTGAGATCTTGATCTTTATGTAAGAGTTGAGAAAGCATCTTCTTATCTGTTTCTTCACAATGCGCAATACCTTTTACTCCCTTTAGATCCGCTTTTATAAAATCTGTAAAAGGAGTAAGCTCTTCTAAAACTGGAAGATAAAACTGATTGCTTTGTTTCATTGCACTGATTAAAATCTTCTGAAATCGAGCTGAATTTATTTTTTTACGTTCGCTATGCTCACATAGTAAAGGGGTTATTTTTGAAACCCCCATTTCTGTAGCTTTTTCTAGAAACCACTCCATACGATCGTTCATTTTAGTGGGTGCAATAGCGATATGTAACTGTGACGTTGGTGGAGGATACGCTTTCGCGAAAGCGACATCTATATTACATTTACTACTGGTCACAAGGCTTATCCTGCCATGGAATAGATTTCCTACTCCATCTGTGATATGAACTTGATCACCTGCTTTTTTACGCAACACCTTAGTCATGTGGGTGGCTTGTTCCTTATCAAGTTCCAGGCTGTTGGATTCTGTAGATATACTGGAATAATAAAATAATTGCATTAGAGCTCTATTCTAGGTGAAGCAGTAGTTTCCATTCCTGCGGTGTAACCTTCTAAAAATTTATAATATCCAGAAATCCCTATCATAGCGGCATTATCTGTGGTATATTCAAATGGAGGGATAAAGGTATTCCAGCCCATTTTATCATAAGACACCAACTTAGCTCTTATTCCAGTATTAGCACTCACACCACCACCTATAGCAACAGTTTTTATTCCAGTTTGCTGCACTGCCTTTTCGACTTTTTGGAACAATATCTTTATTAAAGTAAATTGAATACTGGCGCAAATATCATAGAGGTTTTCTTTGATAAAATCAGGATTATTCTTTTGCTCTCGTTGTATGAAATACAATACAGCAGTTTTAAACCCACTGAAACTGTAATTTAAATCTGGCGCTTTAGGAACAGGGAATGGAAACTTCTTAGGATCTCCTAGTTTTGCAAGTTGATCTATTTGTGGGCCTGCAGGATATCCCAATCCAAGCATCTTACCACTTTTATCAAAAGCCTCTCCTATCGCATCGTCTTGTGTAGTTCCTATCACTTCCATTTCATGGTAATCGGTCACTTTTACAATTTGCGTATGTCCACCACTTATAGTCACTGCAAGAAAAGGAAATGTAGGTTTTTCTTGACCAGTATCAATAAAGTGTGCTAAAATATGACCCTGCATGTGATGTACATCGATAAGAGGTATATCTAATGCCAGCGCTAAAGACTTTGCAAAACTCGTTCCTACCAGAAGACTTCCCATCAGTCCAGGACCTCTTGTAAAAGCAATAGCGCTTAAATCTTCTTTTATGATACCTGCCTTTTTTAATGCTTGATCTACCACTGGAACTATATGCGATTGATGCGCCCTAGAAGCAAGCTCAGGTACTACTCCTCCGTACTGTCGGTGTATTTCTTGACCAGCAACTACGTTGGATAAGACTTGATCATTTTTAAGAATAGCGCAAGCAGTATCATCGCAGGAGGATTCAATTGCAAGAATGTAAGAATTTTGTGTCTGCATGAAGGCTTTAAGGCATAAAAATTGTAATCTTTGCAAAAGTAAAGGATATATCATTAGGAAACTTCTTAAAATACTAATCAAAACCATGATGGTGCTGCTTATATTATTCATAATATTAGCAGTAACATTCTCATTTCCAAGAGTTCAAACAGCGTCAGCACAGTATACCACTTCTTATCTTAATGAGAAATACGGAACCGATATAGAGATTAAAGCCATAGACATTTCCTTTTCTGGAGATGTCATCCTTAAGGAAACCAGAGCTTTAGACGGTCGTAAAGACACGATTATTTACTTTAAAGAGCTCCGATCTTCCATTCTTGGTTTTGGAGACATGATCGCTGGACATCCAGATCTAGGAGATACTTCCATAGATGGACTTTACCTCAACATGAAAAAATACAAAGGTGATAAAGATGATAACCTCAATGAATTTATAAATAAATTTGGAACAAGTCAGGGAAGCTCTTCCACACCTTTTATACTTACCACAGACGACTTAAATATCACCAATTCCAGGATTAGTATCATAGATGAAAATCTTAAATACCCAGAAACATTCATTGCAAAGAACTTGAACCTACAATCTGATGGACTTACCATAGAAGGCTCTGACGTAAGTGCTGAAATAAAAGACGCTAATTTTGACATGTATACAGGTGTCATGAAAGCAGATGCAAACGGCAATAAAAATTTAAGAATTAAAAATTTAAAAGCAGACTTCTCCTACACACCTGCTCAAATTCTTGCTCATGACTTAGTCATCAATACGGCGGGTTCAAAATTAGAGGGGGATCTTAATTTATCCTATAATAGAGAAGATTTTGCCGATTTCATAAAAAAAGTAGCATGGGATTTCGATATTAAAAACGCCAATTTATCTACTAACGAGCTTAGAAAATTCTACGATGAAATTATAGAGAATGATAAGGTGAATTTAAAAGGGCGCTTAAAAGGAACGCTCAACGATTTTGTAGTAGAAGATCTTGTTGCAACTACCTTAGGTGATATTACTGTAGATGGAGAAATGCACTTTAAAAACCTTATCGAGAACGAAGATGATTTTTTTATAGAAGGTGACTTTAACAACCTGCAAGTCAGTAATACCGATCTTAAAAAATTCTTACCTAACATTTTAGGCGATAATTTACCAACAAAGTTAAATCAACTAGGGACTATAAAAGCAACAGGTTATGCGAGCGTTAATGCCAACCAAGTAGTTACTAGACTTTCTGGGAGTAGTCGTAAAGGAAATTTTAATTCAGATCTGGTGCTCAACAATATACAGAGTGGCACTATTGCATACAACGGAAACATAAAATTACAACGCGTTGATCTGGGTTCTTTACTTGGTCTTGAAGAGCTTGGTAAAGTGAGCTTAGATCTTGATGTCAATGGTCGCGGCTTTGATCCTGAAAATGCCAATGCTACATTAAAAGGAAG
>TARA_R110000751_G_scaffold156389_3_pt1 | contig 14122 bp, 10 predicted proteins | sample TARA_R110000751 | Tara Oceans TARA_R110000751 (sample SAMEA4398001) | marine metagenome | biome: Polar Biome; feature: [MES] marine water layer (ENVO:01000295) within the mesopelagic zone...; material: water (ENVO:00002006), including particulate matter (ENVO:01000060) such... | reverse complement strand
TACGCTCAATGAATGCAGCATCTGGAACGGCAACAATCAGCCAGTAGAGCATCCGATTCAACGCTACGAGCATGCCGCGCATAGCCTGGATAAAGGCGAGTACCGTCATTACATGCTCAAGGAAATCTACGAGCAGCCCGCAGCCATCGCCAATACGTTGAGCGGTACGCTAGGCGATGATCATGTGCTCACCGCCATATTGGGCCCCGATGCGGAAGATCAGCTCAAACATATCCGCAACATCCACATCGTGGCTTGCGGCACCAGTTATCACGCTGGGCTAGTAGCCCGCTACTGGATTGAAGATCAGGTAGGTTTGCCGTGCCAGGTAGAAGTTGCAAGCGAATACCGCTACCGCAATGTGGCTGTGCCTGAAGGCACCTTGTTAATTACCATTTCTCAATCGGGAGAAACAGCAGACACCCTCGCTGCTCTGCGCTATGCCAAACAGCAGGGCTATCTAGGCACTCTGGCTATTTGCAACGTGGCGGGCAGCTCATTGGTGCGCGAGGCGGATTGGCGTTTGCTTACCCAAGCGGGCCCAGAAATTGGCGTAGCCTCTACCAAGGCCTTCACCACTCAGCTAGTCGCTCTGCTGTGGTTAACAACGGCCCTGGCTCAGGAGCGCAAGCGCGCGCCCGAGATGATTGCATCTAATGTGCGTGCCTTGCGTAGCTTACCGGCACTGGTTGAGTCGGTGCTGGAGCTAGATGGCGTTATCGAAGAGCTCTCCCATACTTTTGCCAACAAACACCACGCACTCTTCTTGGGGCGCGGCACGCATTATCCCATCGCCATGGAAGGGGCGCTTAAACTGAAGGAAATCTCCTATATTCACGCGGAAGCCTATGCCGCCGGTGAGCTAAAACACGGCCCGCTAGCGCTGGTGGATGAAGATATGCCAGTAGTCAGCGTTGCGCCGAGCGACAGCTTGCTGGAAAAGCTCAAGTCAAACCTGCAAGAAGTACGTGCGCGCGGCGGGCAGTTGATTAACTTTGCCTGTGAGCGGGCTGAGTTGGATAACGGTGACGGAATAACCCATATCAAACTGCCATGGGTTCATGAAAGCGTCTCGCCGATTGTCTATACCATCCCTTTGCAGTTGCTTAGCTACCATGTAGCACTGGTAAAGGGTACAGACGTAGATAAGCCGAGGAACCTGGCTAAGTCTGTCACTGTTGAATAAGTAGAATCCAAAATATACGAGAGTGTCGTGCTTCCTCTCGACAAAAGCAGAGCAAAGCTCTGCTAGTTATGACCAAGGTAACTCATGAAAAAACTAAAGACTCTCTGTGTATTCGGCACTCGTCCAGAAGCCATAAAAATGGCCCCCCTAGCACTGCAACTTGCAGCTGACGACCGGTTCGACGCCAAGGTATGCGTCACTGGCCAGCATCGAGAGATGTTGGACCAGGTTTTAGAGCTTTTTGAACTCAAACCTGATTACGACCTGAATATCATGAAGCCAGGCCAAGATTTAACTGATGTGACGGCTGGAATCTTGACAGGGCTAAAGCCCGTGTTAGCTGAATTCATGCCTGACGTGGTGTTGGTGCACGGTGATACGGCGACTACTTTTGCAACAAGTTTGGCCGCTTACTATCAACAGATCGATGTTGCCCACGTAGAAGCGGGCTTGCGCACCGGCAATATTTATTCGCCTTGGCCAGAGGAGGGGAACCGTAAGCTCACCGGTGCGCTGGCTACCTTACATTTTGCACCTACGGCTACCTCAAAACAGAACTTATTAAAGGAAGGGGTGAGTGAGAGCAGCATCAAGGTTACCGGCAATACCGTGATCGACGCTCTGCTAGACGTAGTGAAGAAGCTAGAGATTGATGACCAACTTAAAAAACAATTCGATGAGCAGTTCAGCTTCTTAAACTCATCCAAAAAGCTAATTTTGGTAACGGGTCATCGTCGTGAAAGCTTTGGCGGCGGCTTTGAACGAATTTGTCAGGCTTTAGTTGATACCGCCAAGGCGCACACTGATATTGAAGTGCTCTATCCTGTCCATCTAAACCCGAATGTGCGCGAACCAGTAAACCGTTTGTTGCAGGGTATTAATAATGTTCACTTAATTGCGCCGTTGGATTACCTACCATTCGTCTATCTGATGAACCGTTCGCACATCATCCTTACAGATTCTGGTGGAATCCAGGAAGAAGCTCCTTCACTCGGCAAGCCTGTACTGGTTATGCGAGACACCACGGAGCGGCCAGAGGCAGTAGAGGCAGGCACTGTGAAGCTAGTGGGAACTGAGGTGAGTGCCATATTTGATAATCTCGACTTATTACTTTCTGATAACGAAGCCTACGAAATAATGTCCAGAGCTCATAACCCCTACGGCGACGGCCAGGCTTGCGGGCGCATTCGAGAAAGCTTGCTGAGTTGGCATGCTGAAAAGTAGTTTATGTTTCAAAGCACTATTTAAATTGATTAAGGAAATATCATGAAATTCAAAACCATATCTATGATTGGTTTGGGCTACATAGGCCTGCCTACTGCGGCTGTTTTTGCGTCGAGAAAAATTAAAGTAATAGGTGTGGATGTTAACCAAACAGCAGTTGATACGATCAATCGTGGCGAGATCCACATTGTTGAACCAGATCTAGATATGCTCGTACATGCTGCCGTGCAAGAAGGGTACCTCAGGGCCACTACTAGCCCCGAGCCAGCCGATGCATTCTTGATTGCCGTACCGACACCTTTTAAAGGCGATAATCATGAACCGGACCTTTCATATATTGAATCCGCCGCCAGGGCTATAGCACCAGTGCTAAAAAAGGGCGATCTGGTCATTCTGGAGTCTACTTCACCGGTAGGCACAACAGAAAAAATGGCGGAATGGCTTGCCGAAGCGCGCGTAGACTTGACGTTCCCTCAGACACATGCTGAAGAGTCGGATATAAGAATCGCACATTGCCCGGAACGCGTGTTGCCCGGTCATGTGTTAAGAGAGCTAGTACAAAATGACCGAATTATTGGTGGCATGACAGTTAAATGCTCTGAAATTGCCTGCTCTTTGTACAAAACTTTTGTTGAAGGAGAGTGCGTAGTAACCAGTGCACGCACTGCCGAAATGTGCAAACTAACGGAAAATAGCTTTCGAGACGTAAATATTGCTTTCGCAAATGAACTTTCTATTATCTGTGATAAGTTAGATATAGACGTTTGGGAGCTAATTAGGCTAGCAAATAGACATCCGAGAGTGAGTGTGTTGCAACCAGGACCTGGTGTTGGAGGACATTGCATAGCTGTAGATCCATGGTTCATAGTGAGCAGCGCAAAAGAAGAGGCACGACTAATACACACTGCCAGAAAAGTTAATGACGACAAGCCTGGATGGGTACTAAAAAAGGTCAAGGAGTGCCTTGCCAACTATTTGGAGCGAAATGAAAACTCTATGCAGAGGGAGTTAACTATTAGCTGTTTCGGAGTCGCTTTTAAAGCAGATATAGATGATTTGCGAGAAAGTCCTTCGTTAGAAATAGCAAAAAATATAGCTAGTTGGCATACGGGCTCTGTATTAATTGTTGAGCCAAATATAAGCGAATTGAAAGGGATGCCTTCGAATTGTAAGTTAAGTGGCGTTGCGGATGGGCTAAAGGCAGACATAGTGGTAGGTTTAGTAGATCATAAAGAATTTAAAGGTATGGATGTGAGTTCAACTGTTTCGGTAATGACTCGTGAATTAGTTTGACTCTGATATGGAATGTTATTAAATAGTTAGATCTGCTTATAATTGTTTACTCTTCCTGCCGAATCATGAAAGTCGAGGTGTTGGTGTTCGCTAAAATTTTTATGGTTGGCACTTCAGGATTGGCAAAACTTAGTCCTTTGTTATTTGGTGCTTATTTATCTACAAAGTACGGCGGAGATTATTATTCTTCATTCGTTTTGCTATTGAATTATGCGGCTGCAGCTTCAGCTGCAGCGACAATGAGCTACACTCCACAAGCTCTGCGCGCAGCTGCTACCCCTAACCCGAAGGCCACTGTATCTATCGCAGCTATTTCATCAGGCCTTATTTTTATTTTGAGTATGGTCCTTTCAGCTATTTATTGGGTCTTTTGGGAGACGGAATCATTCTTTCCGCTACTTAGCATGGGCTCTCGTATGGAAAGTTTGATAATTATCCTTTTTTGCTCAAGTCTTTTTTTTCTAGCTGTTTCACACTCCTCGATGAGCTGCTCGCATAAATGGTTTTTACTAGGTCTTTCGAACGTGTTCGTGTATGTTGGTTCGCTGATTTTAGTATTGGTTTTTTTGTTTTTCATAGGGCCTAGTGATGCTGTCCTGATACTATATAGCGCAATATTTTTCCTTTTCGCATTTTTTTCATTCATTGTTGCTGCAATTAACACTAAATTATTTTCTCTCGATGCTTTGAAAGGGCTTTCGCTCAAGCGTGCGTTATGGGAAGCAATATTTGGGTTGAGAGTTGCAATATTTGGCATGATAACGCTTGCAGGGTATTATTTAATGGCGTTAGTTGTAAATAGACAGCTAACGAGTGAAGAGGCTGCTGTATATAGTTTGTCTTTTCAGCTCTTCTCGATTACGCTATTTTTGCCTAGCGTTTTGGGGAGTTTGGTTATTCCTATACTGTCTCGCACTCCAAGCAATTCCATCGGCATGGAAAAGCTAACTTTGTTCTCCTATTTAGGGGTTTCTTTAACTTTTGCTCTTTTCTTCATATTTTTTTCTGGAAGCATAATGGATTTGTATGGGATTAAAGTTAGCGATTCTAGTAAGCTGTCGTTGTCAGTCTTTCAGGTGGCGGCGATCTTGGCTGCTCTTGGAGCATACTTCGTTCAACGTCTAATAGTTGGCGGACGGTACTTGGTCCTTGCATTCGGAGCAATAACTTGGCTTATGTTTGTATTGTTAGGGCTTCTGCTGTTAGATGATTTGCTGATGTTTTCGATTAGTTTGGTTTTTTCTTACATGGCTTCAAATATAATCTACGCTTTATTTGTTAATCGACAATGTCGCGTTTGGCGACGGATCAAGTTTAGAGATTAAGTTAAAGTTACTCGCTTTGGGGTTGTGATTATGATTATGGCTTTTGCGCCATTAGTTGTTGTGTTACTTTTAATGGCAAGCATTGCGTTAATGTCTCTGTCCGATTATTCTTCGGTGGTTTTTATATCCGGCTTGGCTTGTATTGTGCCTTTATTTTGGTGTTGCAAAAAATACGGGGTGTTTGATCCTCGAAGCTTGTTAGTGATCATGGCTATACCATATTTACTTGCTGCGCCAATTGATATTTTTATCTTTGGCAACACCTCCAATTTTGGTATTGATGCAATAGCATGGCTTACTCTGCTTGGGTTTGTTTTCTTGGCTTTTTTTATGTTCGGCGTCAGCCTGATTTCTTTCAGGTCTGCTTCCTTAGGGATTAAGGTTGAAACTAACTTGAGTTATCCAATAGTGATTTTTTTTCTGGTGATCGGGCTAGTATTTTATATTTATTTGATAGCTGCATTTTTTTCACTCAGTGTAGGGTCTCTTTCTCGAGCAGATATCTATGGAAGTAAGCCCTTGGTGTTTGATTTATTTACGATTCTTTTCTTGTACTTGATTGTTTTTTTTATATGGTGCTTTGTTTTTCCTGGACAGAAAGGCTTTACTGGAATAAAGTTTTTGATTGGCATTATGGTTTCGTATATTTTTATTGGCTTTGTCTTTATGGGTGATAGAGGTACCGGTGTTACTCTTCTGGTGTTGTTCTTTTATTTTTACTCATTAAGAAATCAGGTGTCAAGGCGAGTTCTATTTGTCTTGTTTTTCTTTTCTATTGTGCTTTTGTTATACAGTTCTTTTAGGAATGTACCTGTTGAATACTGGCTGGATATTTACAGGAACATGGTTTTTTTTGAGCGCCTTAATCCCGCCCGTTTGGAATTTGGTGCATTTCCAATAGTTTGGCAGGATTATTTCAACGAATTTAATTTAGGCTTTCATCCAACTTACTACGAGATACCTTTTCAAATTATCCCCTCTGCGTTATTTCCCGAGCGTGGAGATGCTCCTTCGGTATGGTTCGTCAAACACTTTTATCCGGATATTGCTAATGTCGGAGGGGGTATGGCGTTTAATGCCATTCTTGAATCTGTAATGAATTTTTGGGTTTTAGGGCCTGTTTTCCTTGGTTTTGTTTTAGGTGTTAGTTTCTCCTGGCTTTTATCATACGACTGGGATGGCAGATTTCTCGTTGGTGCATGGTTGATTGAATCGTTTTCTTTTTTTATGCGAGTTGATATGGTGAATGTTGTTAGATCGCAAATGATAGCTTCTTTAGTTTTTGTATTGTTATTTTTAATTTTTTGTAGGGTAAAAGTTATTCGGCGATAAATTTTCATGTTCTCTTTTTTGACTTGGATTGCTAATTATGAGAAATAGATCGGTGGTGCTTTTCGGAGCCCTTCCTCCACCAGTCGGCGGTGTTTCCATTCATTTGGAACGCTTCCTAAATGAACTTGAAAAGAGCGACTGGGCTGGATGTTTAATCGATGTTAAGCGTAGGGTTGCGACTGATGTTTATGGTGGTAATGTTAGTTTGTGGGTGGCACTTTCTCTATTCTTTAAAGCGGAAATTGTGCATATACATATTTCCAACTCGATTAAAGTAATCGTCGCATTTCTTTCGCGTGTTTTAGGTAAGAAAGTTATTTATACGCATCACAATAATGTCATAGGTAATAAATATTTATTCCAGCTTTTAATCATGGTCTGCAATAAAGTGATTTTTGTTAATGAGAAGTGTGTCCCTTCAAGATTGTATCGAAACGATTTCCGTAGAAAATGGGAAGTTATTCCCGCTTTTATACCTCCCGTCAAGACTGATCCTTTGCCTCGTCATGTGTTAGATGCAATAAGTCCTTATGATACTGTGCTTAGTACTAATGCGTACAAGAAGTCGTTAATTTATGGTCAAGAAGTATATGGTATAGATCTAGTCTTGAAGCTATATACTAAGTTGGTGAGTTGCGACTTTGAGAAGTCTATTGTTCTGATTTTTTTTGATCCTTCGGGCACTCATAAATCACAAGTGGAAGCTGTTTTGGGTTCTATCGATGCCTCAAAAAAAGCTGAAGTCGCTTTTCTCTATTTTAGTGAGCCAAGCCTTTCATTTTTTGAACTTTTAAAAATAAGTCATGCCTCTATTCGTGCGACTAGGACTGATGGGGATTCCTTGTCCATTAGAGAGTCGCTCTTTTTGGGGGTGCCTGTAATTACTTCTGATGTTGTTGATAGACCGAAGGGTTGTGTATTGTTCAGGTCCGGATGCGCGGACGATCTTTTTTTTAAAGTTTTGGATTTAATCAATAATGATGTCGCTGTTAACCCAGCTTCCCAATATTTTTTTTCTGATGTTATAAATTTATATGAAAATTTGCGAGGTGGGGAATGAAACAAGTTATGCAGGATATGGGTAGTGGTAGCACTAAAGTGGTTGAAGCCCCGTCGCCCCGACTTGGCAATCATGTTGTTTTGATCTCAACAACGTGCTCATTAATTTCTGCCGGCACCGAAAGAATGCTAGTAGGCTTTGGCCGCGCTACCTATTTTCAAAAAGCCCGCCAACAACCCGAAAAAGTTAAAATGGTACTTGAGAAAGTTCAAACCGACGGTCTGATGACGACAGTTGAGGCAGTGCAGTCTAAACTGGCGCAGCCATTGCCTTTGGGTTATTGCAACGTAGGTGTGGTAGCGGAAGTTGGCAAAGGTGCGGAAGGCTTCAATGTTGGTGAAAGAGTTGTTTCCAATGGCCCGCATGCAGACGTGGTGCGCGTGCCCAAAAATCTTTGTGCGCGCATTCCCGACGACGTCAGTGATGAAGAGGCTTCGTTCGTAGTGGTGGCTAGTATAGGTCTTCAAGGCATTCGTTTGGCTGAACCCACACTAGGTGAGAGCTTTGTAGTAACCGGTGTCGGGCTAATTGGCTTGCTTACCGTACAACTGCTTAGGGCGCACGGCTGCCGCGTGCTAGCTATCGATTTTGATGATTCCAAGCTTGAGTTAGCCAAACAGTTTGGTGCGGAAACCTGTAATCCTGGCAAAGGTGAGGATCCGGTAGCTGCGGGTATGGCGTTTAGCCGTGGTGTGGGTGTCGATGGTGTCATAATTACCGCCTCCACCAAAGTTAGCGATCCTGTTACTCAGGCCGCGCGCATGAGCCGGAAGCGCGGTCGGATCGTGTTGGTGGGCGTCACCGGCCTTGAGTTGAATCGTGCTGACTTCTACGAAAAAGAACTCAGTTTTCAGGTGTCGTGCTCTTACGGTCCGGGACGCTATGATCCTATTTATGAAGAGCAAGGCCAAGACTATCCATTGGCCTTTGTACGCTGGACAGAGCAGCGCAACTTTGAAGCTGTACTGGATATGATGTCGAGTGGTCAAATCGATGTTAAACCGCTGATTACCCATAGGTTCGAATTTGAAGACGCTCCTAAAGCTTACGATCTGCTAACTACGGACAAAGCTGCACTCGGCATATTGCTCAAGTATTCTAGTGAGCCCGCTAGTCGTCACGCTACAACTGTTAAGCTGTCGGGATGTTCAATAGTAGACGCCCGAAAGCCAGTGGTTGGCTTCGTGGGCGCAGGTAACTATGCCTCACGGATGCTTATTCCTGCGTTTAAGGCGGCGGGTGCTCAACTGCACAGCATTGCCACCTCTGGTGGTATTAATGGGGTTGTGCATGGTGAGAAAACCGGTTTTTCTGAGGCGACTACTGATACGCAGGGAATGATAGATAACCCGGCCATCAATACCATTGCGGTGGTTACTCGACACAGCAGCCATGCGCGGTTTGTTTCGGCGGCACTGACTGCGGGCAAGAATGTTTTTGTCGAGAAGCCGTTAGCCATCACCCTGCAAGAGCTGGCTGACGTTCAACAAGCCTATCAGGAGGCTCAAGCAAAAGGCGGCGCGCATTTGATGGTTGGATTCAATCGCCGCTTTTCTCCTCAAGTACAGAAAATGAAAGATCTACTAGCGCCTGTCAATGAACCTAAAACCTTCATTATGACTATGAATGCGGGTGCTATCCCTGCCGATCATTGGACGCAAGACGTCAACGCAGGCGGTGGGAGGATTATTGGAGAAGCTTGTCATTTCATTGATTTGATGCGTTTTTTGGCGGGTTCCGAGATTGTTTCTATTCAGGCTCGTCGCATGGGGAATAGCGATTCGGTCGCTGTAGCTGAAGACAAAGCTTCTATAACGCTAGGATTCGCTGACGGTTCGTTTGGAACTATTTTGTACTTGGCCAATGGCGCTGCGAGCTTCCCAAAAGAGCGAGTGGAGGTGTTTGCCGCAGGACGAGTTCTGCAATTGGACAATTTCCGAAAACTTAAAGGCTTTGGTTGGCCGGGATTCAAGAAGATGAATCTGTGGAAGCAAGATAAGGGGCAAAACGCGTGCGCTGCTGCATTCCTCTCTGCTATAGAGCATGGCACTGCTACACCCATAACACCCGAAGAGATTTTTGAGGTAGCGCGGGTGACTATAGAAGCGACGGAAATCTTGCGTAATCAATGAGCGTATTTACACTTAAAGCTTTGACCGCGGTTCGTCTAGGAATACCCAACCTAGTACGAGCCGTTGGTTATAAAGTAAGCGTTAAAACTGGTTTAAACCCAGTTCGACGCTTGCGCTCAGAACCTCCGCAGCCCCCTTTTTTCTCCGCTGTAGGACGAGGGCTTTTCCATGAAGCTGTGCCTCGAATGGGGTGGTTCAAGACTAGTCAGGCTTTCGGGCGAGATCTTAAAGCTATCCACGGACCCGCGATTGAATGGTTGACGGGATGCATTAGTGGTCAGACTGTTCCCTTCTCGGATAAAGAGTGGTGGCAGATTCCGGATTTCGACCCCGCCGTAGGTGACATAAAAACCGTTTGGGAAGCGTCACGTTTTGACTGGGTGCTGGCTTGTGCAGAACACATTTTGGCTGGTGATAGCGCCGCACATCACCGTCTTGAGGCATGGTTAACAGATTGGTTGAAACATAATCCTCCATACAAGGGCCCTAACTGGAAGTGTGGCCAAGAAGCGTCTATTCGCGTCATGCATCTCGCGATGGCAGCGCATATGTTAGCTCAGGTTAAAGAGTGCGAGCCTGGCTTACTTGAATTGATACGGATTCATTTATTGCGTATTGCTCCCACTATTCAATATGCCATTGCGCAAGACAACAATCATGGTACATCGGAAGCGGCGGCCCTACTTATTGGCGGCAGTTGGCTCAGCTTTCACGGTGATCCGCGCGGCGATAAATGGGCAAAAGTGGGCAGGAAATGGTTGGAAAATCGCGCCGCTCGATTAATTGAGAAGGATGGTAGCTTTAGTCAATATTCACTTAATTATCACCGCGTGATGTTAGATACTTTTTCTATGGTGGAGATCTGGAGGAAAGAGTTGGCACTTCCGGAGTTTAGCCCTCGTTTTTACTCTAGAGCAAAAGGTGCCTCAGAATGGCTTAGAGCCATGATCCAGCCAAAGACAGGTGATGGACCAAATTTGGGGGCCAATGACGGCGCGCGCTTACTACCGTTGACTGATACTGATTACCGAGATTACCGACCTTCAGTTCAGTTAGCTTCGGTTCTGTTTGCCAGGTCTCGTGCTTACGTCGATGCGGGCAGCTGGAATACGCCGTTGAAGTGGTTGAGGGTTGATCTTCCAGCAAGCGTCCTGCCCAAAGTTGAAAGCGTTCAGTTTGATCAAGGTGGTTATGCCGTAATGCTGGATGCGCCTGCAATGGCTGTGCTGCGTTATCCACGCTTTCGTTTTAGGCCTAGCCAGGCGGATGCTTTGCACCTGGATCTCTGGTTGGACGGAGAGAACTGGTTACGCGATGCTGGCACCTTCACTTATAACACGGAGCCAAAATGGCTCTCGTACTTCCCTGGTACGGCCGCGCACAACACGATTGAGTTTGATAGCCGCGATCAAATGCCAAGGCTTAGCCGCTTTCTTTTTGGTGATTGGTTAAAAACTAGCGTGCTTGAGCCGCTTGCTGTCTCTGGTAGCGCTCAGAAGTTTGCGGCGGGTTACCGAGACCGGCAGGGTTGTAAGCATGTTCGCAGTGTCGTAATGACTAAGGGCTCTTTGGGTGTTACCGACAAAGTGAGTGGCTTTCGCGAGAGCGCTGTTTTGCGTTGGCGGCTTCGACCCGGAGACTGGGAGTTGGACGCTGCTAACCAAGCTCTTGAGCTTGATGGTTTTACGCTAAAATTTTCTACCGATGTGCCGCTACTCAGGTTCGAAATTGTAGAAGGCTGGGAGTCGCGTTATTACCTGCAGAAGACGCCTTTGCCTGTACTAGAAATTGAGATTGACCAAGCTGCGGAGTTGGTCACCACATTTGAATGGATTACTAAGTGAAAGTACTTTATTTCCACCAGCATTTTGTCACCCCCAAAGGTGCAGGTGCTATCCGCTCTTACGCCATGGCTCGGAAGTTGATTGAGCGTGGTCACAGCGTGACTATGGTTTGTGGTAGTGCGCACGGGGGCACAACTGGGCTGGATGGCCCATTCGTGAATGGGCAGCGTCGTGGCCTGGTTGATGGTATTGATGTAATTGAGTTGAACCTTGAATACTCCAATAGCGATAGCTTCGCCAAGCGAATTAAAACGTTTCTCAGCTTCGCATTGCGTAGTGTGAAAATAGCCCTGACCGAAAAGTACGATTTGGTGTTTGCCACCACAACACCGCTCACCGCCGGGATACCCGGAATTCTGGCTCGATGGTTGCGGGGTAAGCCCTTTGTTTTTGAGGTAAGGGACTTATGGCCGGAATTACCTAAGGCTATGGGCGTGATCAAGAACCCAGCCATTCTTTGGGCAATGGGCGTATTAGAGTGGGCTAGTTATCGTTCGGCACATCGTGTCATTGGGCTTTCTCCAGGTATCGTTAAAGGCATTCAGGCACGTGGCGTATCTGCTGAACGTATTGAGATGATTCCGAACGGCTGCGATCTGGATATTTTCACTTCGGAAGTCGAGCCATGGCGGCCTGAGGGAATTAGCGATTCAGATTTGATGGCGATTTTTGCCGGCACGCATGGTATGGCTAACGGACTCGATGCGGTGCTGGATGCCGCCGCGGAATTAAAGGGCCGTGGGCGTGATGACATAAAGCTCTTGTTGATTGGTAACGGCAAACTTAAGGCTCAACTGCAAGAGAGGGCTATAAGGGAAGGTTTGGATAACGTCGTGTTTCATGATCCTGTCATTAAAACGCGCTTATCCGGGCTTATGCGCTCTACCGATATTGGCATGCAGATTCTAGATAACGTGCCTGCATTTTATTACGGCACTTCTCCAAATAAGTTCTTTGACTACATCGCTGCAGGTTTGCCGGTATTGAATAATTATCCGGGATGGCTGGCTGGCATGATTGAGCGAGAAGACTGTGGCTATGCCGTTCCACCTGCGAATGCAGTTGCCTTTGCTGATGCATTGGAGCTGGCTGCCAGCGAGCGAGACCAGTTGAAAGTGAAGGGTGAAAAAAGTCGTCAGTTGGCTGCGCGCGAGTTCGATAGAGCACAGCTGTCGGATAAATGGGTTACATGGGTAGCCGGTGCGGCGAACCCCATTGCGCCTGACCTCGGTTAATACTTTTTACAAAGTGGGTTATATGTTTAAACGGATTTTTGACGTTGCGGTTTCTCTAGTAGCGTTAATTTTATTGCTACCGGTTATAGCTGTTGTGGCATGGCGTATCAGTCGTAACATGGGCTCGCCAGTACTTTTCCGCCAAGTACGCCCCGGGCTTGGTGGTGAGCCTTTTGAGATGGTGAAGTTTCGTACCATGAAAGATGCCCTTGATGCTGAGGGGAATCCATTGCCTGATTCGGAGCGTCTTACATCATTTGGTCAGTTTCTGCGCTCTTCTAGCCTAGATGAGCTGCCAGGTCTGTGGAATGTACTCAAGGGCGACATGAGTTTAGTCGGTCCACGGCCCTTATTGATGGAGTACCTTCCGCTCTACTCAGTCACGCAATACCGCAGGCATGAAGTAAGGCCCGGTATCACCGGGTGGGCGCAGGTGAATGGCCGCAATACAGTGGGTTGGGAAAAGAAGTTTGAGCTAGATGTTTGGTACGTCGATAATCGTTCTTTGTGGCTTGATATCAAAATTCTGTTTCTTACGGTTAAAAAAGTGCTGGTGCGCGATGGTATTAGCGCCGAGGGGGAAGCCACCATGACAAGGTTTTATGGAAGCAATTCGGAGCATGAAAATGAGTGAGACGATTATCGGGATTTACGGGGCTAGCGGCTTCGGGCGCGAAATAATGCCTCTTGCAAAAACACAATATAACTCAGTGTTCTCTGATGTTCGTTTCGTTTTTGTGGATGACGGAGCCGATTCAAATATGTTAAACGGCTACCCTATTCTGACCTATCCCGATTTTCTTTCATGCGATTCCATAAATAAGTTCGTCGTTCTGGCTATTGCTAATAGTGTTATAAGAGAAAAACTGGTTGCGAAGTGCGAATTGAATGACGTGGGTATTCTATCGATTACGGCGGATAACGCAGTGGTGTTGGACTCCGTTGAAATAGACGAAGGTGCCATTCTCTGTCACTTTACCCAGCTCACTTCAAATATTCGAATTGGTAAACAATTCCATGCGAATATCTCGAGTTACGTCGCTCACGATTGTGTCATCGGAGACTATGTGACTTTTGCCCCGGGTGTGCGTTGCAACGGAAATATTCATATCCAAGATCACGCTTACATCGGAACAGGCGCGATCATCAAGCAAGGGACGCCATCAAAGCCGCTAGTTATCGGTAAGGGCGCAGTGGTTGGAATGGGGGCGGTTGTTACTAAAGACGTGCCGCCAGGAGTTACCGTAGTAGGTAACCCGGCGAAACCATTGGTAAAAAGCTAAGCGGTGTCTTTACTCTATACTTACTTGTTAATTTATTTTGTCGAAACCTGGCGTAGCCGGGTTTCTTAATTTTAAAGGTCTTTTGATGCTTAACACTCCTTTCTCTCCATGGCCTTCCTTCACTGAGGAAGAGGCCACTGCTGTGCATGATGTGCTGCTTTCTAACAAGGTTAATTATTGGACCGGTCAGGAAGGGCGCGAGTTTGAA
>TARA_R110000751_G_scaffold9609_3_pt1 | contig 14145 bp, 11 predicted proteins | sample TARA_R110000751 | Tara Oceans TARA_R110000751 (sample SAMEA4398001) | marine metagenome | biome: Polar Biome; feature: [MES] marine water layer (ENVO:01000295) within the mesopelagic zone...; material: water (ENVO:00002006), including particulate matter (ENVO:01000060) such as...... | reverse complement strand
TGGCCGGGCTACCTCGCCTGGTGCGACCGCTTCTTCTTCGCGGTGGACGACGCCTTCCCCGACGAGGCGCTGCCGCCCGAGCATGGCCTGCTGCGCGCCGACGCCTTCGGCGCGGAGATCCTGCGCCACCCCGCCGAGCCGAGCGTCCTTCCGCCCGCGCGGCGCAAGGCGTTGACGCTGAAGGCGGCGCGGGTGGCCTCGGTCCGGCTGCGCATGGCGCTGGACCCGGGGCTGCCCGCCCTGTCAGAGATCTGACGGCGCGCGGAGCGGCGCGTCAGGCGCCTCGAATCACCGGCGCGGGCCGCGGTCCCGGCCGCCGCCGCCCTCGGGCCGCCCGCCGCCGCTGCGGCCCGGCCCGCGAGCGGACTTGCCGCCCGGGCCAGAGGACTTCGCGCGTCCGCCGCCGCCGCCGCCCCGGTTGCTCGCGGCGCGGGCGCGCTCGGCAGAGCCCCTGAGCTCCTCGGCGATCTCCTCGGCCTCCTCCGGCTCGAAGTCGAGCGGGAGCGAGAATCCCTCGCCCTCGACGTAGATGCGGACCATGCCCTCGCTGGTGGGGCCGATCTGCAGGCTCGCGGAGACGTTGCTTTCGGAATCGATGCCCATTGGCCGGTCCTCGTCGGTTGGTTCGGGCGCTGCTACTGCCGCCGGGCGCGCGACGCAAGGGCGCGTGCGCGACGCAACCGGGCGCGGCCCTCTTGCATTGCGACGCATCCGGCGCTATCGACCCCCCCGCGTGCCGACGTAGCTCAGTAGGTTAGAGCACCAGATTGTGGATCTGGGGGTCCCCCGTTCGAGCCGGGGCGTCGGTACCACTTTCCCTCGCCGACTTGCGCGCAATCTGATCGAGGCCGGCACGACCCTGCGCAGGTTGGAATCGCAAGACGCGGGCCCATAGAGCGCTCCGCCGCCGACCGCAACGCGAACAGTCTCCCGCATACGGGCGAAGCACCTGGCCGACTGGCGAACGCCTTGCAGCTCCTTGACCGAGGCGCGACGCTTGGCTGGACCGCGTGGGCGGAACGCTTGCAGGGTTGTTTCTCACTGGCCAGCAAGCGCAGCGGCGGCGGCGGACACCAGCCGCGACATCCCGACCGATATCCGGTCTGCGCGCGCTCCTGACGCCTGGGGCTCAGGCGCCAGGGAGACTGTCGATCACGTCGGCCAGCCGGTTCAGCCGGCCAAGCGCAGCTTCAGTGTCGCCCTCCGACACCCCGCCGGAAAGCGTGTGTTCCTGGCGACTGATCCCGCGCTCCACCGACGCAAGCGTTTCCAGCTCGTCGGCATATCTGGCGCGGTCCGACTCGTAGAGGGAGCGAAGACGCGCCGTTCGTGACTTCAGGTCCCCAAGCTTCGAGCGGGCGGAGGCCAGCTTCGCCTCGTTGACGTCACTGGTCCGCTCCAGGCTCGTCACCTCGTCGTCGAGCAGCGCGTTGGCCGCCTCGAGGCCCGCCCGCTCATCCTGCCTGGCCTCGATCTGGCCGGAGTAGGTGCCGTCGGTCTGGTTTCGGAGACCATCGAGGAAGCCGGCTTCATTCGGATTCTTGGCGCCAGTGCAGGCGCCCAACGCCAGCCCCAGCATCAGCGCGGCAACCGAGCCTCGCCCGGGCGCGCGGAGGCGGATCCGGGAGAGGCGGCTGCACGCGGGTCCCGAGCAGGTCATGGCTCAAACTCCCTGGATCGGCGCCGTGGGCGGCGCGAGGTCGCCGGCGGCGTCAGACAACGTGCGCAGCAGACGGATATTCTCGTCCATCGGCTGCCTTACGCGCGAGACGTCGACGCCCTTCGTGGAGGCCTCGACAAGCTTGGCGCGATCCTCCTCGCGGTCTTCAAGCTCGGCCTCCAGGTTGTCCTTAACTTGGGTGCGGAACGACTTGATGCGGTTGTAGTCCTGAGCGTAGGCCTCGGCTGTGATCTGCTGGGCGACGTATTTGCGATCCAGCTCCTGGAGCTCGGCTTCCTGAGCGGCGATCCGGTTCTTGAGCTTGACCGAGAACGAGTCGAGGCGCTGACGCTCTTCCTGCAGCGCGGCGATCTTCTCGTTCTCGTCCTTGAGGGTGATCGAAGCGTCAGCATTGCCTTGACCGACGGTCGCGCCAGCCACGCCGCCGATCACCGCGCCGCCCGCGGCCCCGGCAGCGCAGCCGACCGCGAGGTTGTCCGCGACGAACATGCCCCCCAGACAGCCGGCGAGCGCGCCGATGAGCGCGCCCTGGAACATGCTGCGTTCGACGATGTCGGCCGATTCGTCGACCAGCGCCTGCTCTTCAGGGGTCAGGTCGGAGCCGATCCCGTAGGATTGCGCGACCGTGGTGATGCCCCGGGTGGTCTGGTCGCAGCCGCTCAGCGGCCCAGCTGCGATGGCCGCCAGCGCCAGCGCGACGGCGCCTCGATTGAACAGATATTTTCTCGTCATCACAATATTTCCCCTCGCTACACGTCATGGCCCATGCGCCGGGCCCCAGCGGTCAGTTGCGGAAGTCCCGAAGCCAAGCCTCCCTATCCAGGACGCCGTTCGTGCGGCGCTCGGCGGCGTGGCGCTGCGCGTGGTCCAGACAGGCGAGTATGTCGGTCTGGCCTCGCTCGATCTGCTGCCGCCGAACCGCCGCGGCCTGGGATGTCACGAGCGCTTCACCGTAATCGGTGGCCAGCGTCTCGATCAGGGCCGCATAGAAGGCGACGGACCGGTCAAGCGCCGACTCGACCTGGCGCAGGCTGTCGTCGATCTCGGCCTGGCGCCGGCGGCCCTCCGCGACCTGAGTGGCATCGCCGCCGGCCTCGATGTCCCTGATGATCTCGGCGGCGTGCAGGCTCATCTTCAGCGCGGCCTCTGCAGCGCCCAGCTGACCCTGGATCCGGTTGCAGGCGACCGAGCCCGCCAGGAGCTGGTTGCCCAGCGCGCGGTCGCGCTGGGCGTCCCGCTCAGCCTGCGCCTCCTGGAGCAAACGGCGTGCCTCGCGCAGGTCTTCGACCATCGCGGCGTCACCTGACCGCTCCGCGGCGCGGGTTACGGCGTCGTCGATCCGCGACATGGCTTCATCGGCCTTGCGCAGCGCAGGGTTGTCGGGATCCGAGGCTCGGAGCGTCTCGTAGCCGGTCTGGATCGCAGCCAGTCTCTCCTGCGAGCTGAGCACGACCGCCCCAAGAGCCGGGCGGAAGCCGACGTAGCGGTCGCGTGTGGCGAGGCCGGTGGCGGGATCGAAGAACCCGTACTCGTCCCGCATTCCAAGCGAGATGCGCTCGCTGGGGGTGCGGGCGTCGCCGCCTTTTACGACGAAGGCGCCGGTCATGCCGTGAAGCCGGCCGTAGCGGTTGAGGCGAAACGCGTCCTCCGTCATCTCGCCGACATTGCCGAGCATGTCATGCAGGCCGAGCGGGTTGGGCGCGAGATATCCGATGGTCTGAAGCTGTCCGCCGGCCGAGGACGTGTCGCCGGTCGCCGCGATCTGCGCCAGCGTGCGGCCGTCAAGGTCCGGCAGGCTGCGGCGGAAGGCGACGTCGTCGACCCGCGCGCCGCCACGGGCTGCAAACTCCCATTCCGCTTCGGTCGGAAGCCTGACGAAGGCTAGCGCGCCCTCGCTGCGCGGAAGCGACGTTCGCGCCTCCGTCCAGAGCCACTCGGTGTAGCGGCGGGTAAATTCGATGGCCTCGAACCAACTGACCCCGCTCTGCGCGAGAAAGCTGCTGCGCTTGAGTTCCGGCAGCGGGTCCGGGCATGGCTTCATCACCGCATCGTACTGTGGCGCGGCGACCTCGAACTTGGCGACGTAGTAGCGGCGCGAGCCCGTCGCCTCGTCACGAAACGCACCCGAGACATGAGCCTCGCGCAGACCGCGAAGATAGTCGTGATCGCCGTCCGCCTCGCCCACCACGATCTTGAGATCGGCCAACGCGTTCGCTGCGTGGGGCGTTGCGACAGGGCGAAACGCCATGGCTCCGCCGCAGGGCATCGGCAGGACAAGATCGTCCTCCAGCGGCGTGCGGTTGTAGTGTTGCTCCTGCCAGACAATCTGTGGCGTGTCGGCGTGGGCCGGCGGCGCGGCCACGAAGCCTGCCGCAGCGAAGGCCGCCGCAGCGGCGATCCCCCGGCGCAGGGTCAATGCGGGAGGGCCGCTGCGCGAGGCGAGCCGGGCGATCGGCGCGGTGTTATGCTCAACCACTGCGGAACCCCTCGTCCGCTCCAATCCGAATAGCCTCGCGCACGCTCCAGAGGGCGGCGACGACGGCGAGAAACAAGGCGGCCAGACAAGCCGAGACCAGGGTCCCGGCTCCCGCGTAAATCAAGCCGTACGGGCCACCAAGGTCACTAAACACTACATTGACGAAGCCGGAAAGCATGAAGAAAGACGCAAGCGTCAGCACCAGCCCGCCCCCAACCACGGCAAGAGCCTGCGCGACGCAGACGCCGCCGCGCAGCAGGGCCGGGGCGCCGAGCAGACGGAGCATTCCGAACGCGGCGCGCTGGCGTTCGAGATTGGCGCGCAAGCTCGCCGCGAGTCCGAGGAAGAACCCGCCCGCCCCACAAGTTGCGATCAGCGCATAGAGGCCGGTCAGGACCCGGTCGAGACGCAGCACAATAGCGGCGTTCTCTGCGCGCACGCGAACATCCGCGCCCAGAGCCTTCAGTCCGTCGCGCACATCTTCAAGCCGGTGAACCGAGGCCGCATAGGCGCGGAAGCTGGCATGGAAGCCGGCAGGCGGCTGCTCGAGCCAGGTTTCGGGACGGATCGAGGCGTCGTCGGTGAATGCTTCCATCGCCTCCAGCAGGCGCAGGGGCACAAAGGCATAAGGCTGGCCGATGCGCTCGGCCGGGGCGATGGCGATAACGGTGAGTTCCAGGGTCACCGCCTGTCGCTCGCCGCGCAGGATGCGCTCGGCTCGCGCCTCCATCCGCTCGCCCGGCGAAAGCGCAAGCTCGCGCGCGGCCGCGGCGCTGAGCACCACCTCCCGCGCCTCCCATCGCGGCGCAGGGCCGTCGTAGAGGGGGTCTCCGGGGCCGGTTGGCAGCAGCCCCAGGCCCGGATACGACCGGCGCGCCGTAGGGTTGCGCGCCAGCGCCAGCCGGGCGGAGATGTTGCGCGTGTCCGGGATGAAGAAGCCCATGCCGTCCAGCGCCATCGCGCGGGCCGCAAAGTCGCCGTCGTATACCGCAGAGGAGACGGGAATGATCTCGCGGTTGCGCGGATCCTCGACGAGTTCGTCGACGATGGCCCCGATCGCGCCCTGCTTGAGCGCCAGCAGCAGCAGCAGCGGCAGGGCCGCGCCGACGAAGGCCAGCATGAAGCAGGCGGTGCTGCGCGGATCTGCCCGCAGTTCGGCCCAGGCGAGCGAGAGGGCGTGCAGAAACCAGCGCCCCATCCCGGGTCAGGCCGCGAAGACCGAGACGACGCCCTCGGGGCCGCTGCTCAGCCGCTGGGTCAGCCGCGGCAGGTCGCGCCAGTGCGGCCGGTCGGGACGGTGGGTGGCGATCACCGCCGCCATGCCGTAGTCGCGCGCCATCTCGATCATCAGCCGGTCCACCGCGTCGGCGTTGGCGCCGTCGAGCGCGGCCGTCGGCTCGTCGGCCAGCAGCAGGCTGGGACCGTGCGCCATCGCCCTTGCCACTGCGGCGCGCTGGCGCTGCCCCACGGAGACGTCCCGCGGCCGGCGATCCAGCACGTGGCCGACGCCGAGCCGGACGGCGATCTCTTCGCCTCGCCCCGGCGGAGGGGCGCCGCCGGAGAGCGACGAAAGCATCGCGGTCTCGGCGATATTCCGGCGCAGGCTCAGCCAGGGCAGCAGGCCGCCGGTCTGCAGAACAAAGCCCAGTTCGCGGGCGCGGAACCTTTGCAGCGCGCCTTCGTCCCGCTGGCGCCAGGCCTCGAGCGTAGACAGGCGGGCTGTCCTCCCACACAGCTCAAGGCGCGCGGCGCGCGTCGGGCGCAAGGCGGCTCCCAGCATGGCGAGAATGGTGCTCTTGCCCGAGCCGCTCTCCCCGACGAGGAGCGCGATGCCCCCCGCCGACAGTTCGAGCCCTTCGAGCCGCAGGGTAAGATGGCCGCCAGCTTGCGCGAACGTCATTTCGACGGCCTCGGCCGAAACGGCCGGGCCCACGCCCGTCGCGGACGCCGGGCGGTCGGTCACGGCAGATCGTCCAGCAGCATCGGGTAGTAGGACTCCGTGGTCTCCCCACGCTCGAATTCAACCCAGAGCTCGGGCGAGGCGTTGAAGCGACGATAGCGCTCCGCCCGCTCCTGCACGCCGGTCAGAAAGGTCAACTGCTGGGAGGGGTTCATTCGGATCCAGTCGCGTTCGGTGATGTTCATCACGGCGGACTTGTAGGGAAGCCCCTCCAGGTACTCGGCGATCAGACCGGCTTCGGCCAGGTTCTCGGCTCTGCGTCCGACGATGTCGGGCCGACGGCTCATGTCCGCGGCCGCCGCCACGACCTGGCGGAAGAACTGGTCTGGCGCGGCCGCCCCCTCGAGCCCCTTGTCGAAGATTGACTGAAGCGACTGTTCGAGGTCGCTGAGCTGGTTGCGCGTCAACAGCAGGCGCATCGAGACCGGGCGCAGGCCGACCTTGTCGAAGTCGCGGTCCGCGATCCAGCCCGAGAACACGTCAGGCGCCGACTCGCCTTTCACTCGCCCGAGATAGGCCAGCCGCATCGCGGCCGCGACGCGGCCGACTCGATCGATCAAGTGGGCGTCGGCCTCTCGCTCGCCGGGACCATCGTCGGGCGTGACGCGCTCGCCGTAGGCATTGCGGGCGAGGTCGTCGGCGATCTCGCTGGACACCTGGATCGCGGCCTGCTGGAAGCGGCCCGGGTCGCCGCCGGCGACCGGAAAGTAGAGGTCCCCGACGTTGGGAACCTCGGTCAGCCCGCGGTAGGAGCTTTCGGCGTCGGCGTGGTCTCCCGAGCGGGCGCCGCCCGGAGTCAGCAGGTGCATGGTCGCGATCGCGATTCCCCGTTCGCGCGCATAGTTGCCCAGGCCTCGGCCCGAGAGGCCGGTGCCGCTGAACTGGTCGCCCGCCTCACGCGGGGCGGCGTCGGTCACCAGCACGACCCAGCCGGCGTCCAGCCCGCTGGCGGCAAGGTCGTCGACCGCGGCCATGACACCGGAGTAGGCGTCCTCGCGGAAATGTCGGGTCGGCGCCGAGGAGGCGTGCATCCGGCTCATTCCCGACATGAAGCGATCGCGATCCCCGCCTTCGCTGACCGGGACGAAAACCTCGGTCAGGTAGCCAGCCTGCGGCGCCGCATCGAGGGAGTCGCGATAACCCACCAGCCCGAACCGGATCTGGTCGCCCAGACGCGAGGCGCGCAGGCGGTCGTACATCTCGGCGACCGCATCGCGGGTCGCCTCGATGAAGGGCCCCATCGAGGTCGTGGTGTCGACCAGGAAAACGATGCCGACCTTGAAGTCCTTCAGCAGCTTGCGGTTGCTCTGGCGCCGCGGGGGGGCGTCCGGCGCCGGGTCCTCGCCCGTGTCGCGCACCACGGCGACGCGAAGGGCGTTCAGGCGTGCGCCGCTCTCCTCGAAGATCGCCGGCTCCCAGTCGAGAATCGGCAGAAAATAGAACTGGGAGGACAGGTCGACGCCGTCGCGCGGGCCCAGCGCGATGACCGGGCCGCCCGGAGGCAGGTCGCCGCGCTCGCGCCGGACGGCGTCCTCGCGGCGCGTGCTCGACAGTTCGTCGGGACGCTCGGACTCGATCACCTCGTAGAGGTCATCGGGATGCTCGAAGACCAGCAGGCGCTCGAGGCCGCCCTGTTGCTCGAAGATCAGGACGATGTTCTGCCTCCACTCGATCGTCTCGGACGCCGGCAGCCAGAAGGCGTCGTCGCCGGCCTCGGCGGCGGCCACCCGGAGCCATTCCTCGCCGTCCGCCTCGGCGCGTTCGAAAACGAAGAGCTGCACCATGGGCGGCACTGTCGCCCCGGGAGTCTCGCCGGGCGCGGAGCGCCGAGCCGCCTCGGTCCGGGTCAGGACCCGCTGGGGCAGCGTCTCCTTTCCCTCCATGACGAGCGGCGTTTCCGCCCGCGCCGGCGCTGGCGCCGCGAGCAAGCACCCGAAGGCGGCCAGCAGCCCCAGCAGGACCCGCAGCGCACGAAGCGGCTCCAGCCCCGCCGGTTGGGGGACGGGACCGATGAGTTGGGGGACGTGGCGGGAACCGCGGGTCATTCCGGCAACTCCGCAAGTCGGCTCGAGGCCTCGGTCACGCCCAGGTCCGCAGCCTTGCGGTACCAGAGCCGGGCGAAGGCGAGGTTGGCCTCGGGGACAAGCGCATCCTGCCGGGGCGTATCGGGATCGTAGGCGCGCGCGATCTCCAGCGCGGCCTCGCCGTCCCCGCCGCCGGCAAGCTTCATGAGCGTGGCGAGCGCCGCCTCCCGGTCGACGGGATCGGAGCTCCCGGCCGTGCTGCGGGCTTCTGCGAGGGGGTCGTCCTTGTTGAGCATGTCTTGGGCCTTCGCCACGCTCTCGGACGTCGGCTCGGACGGAGACGTCGCCGGCGCGACCCCAGCCTGGTCCGGCACGAGCCGCGCATAAGCCAGCCATCCGCCCACCCCTAGGGCAACCGCAAGCAACGCCGCCGCGGCCACGATCAGCCCGCCGCGGCGCCCGTCGGGCGGCGGCGGAACCGGAGCGCGCGTCGACCGCGACGGGGCGCTGCTGGGCAAGAAGCCGTCGTTGTCCGATCCGGTCGGGTCGTTCTGGCGACCGGCATCCTTCCCGCCCGCAGAGGCAACCGCCTCAGGCTGCGGCGCCGCCGCTCCCGCGGTCTCGCCGTCCCAGGCGCGCGCGATGTCAAGGTGACGGCGGGCCGGATCAGCGATCAAGAGCGCCGCTAGCCGTCGCCGGAGGTCGGGATGAAGGTCGCCCGGCAAAGCAGCGTCGTGGCGGCGGACCTGCATCACCTCCACCGGATCCCGCGCAGCGACGTCGAGCTGCAGGTCGGCCATCTCGGCCAGGACGAGCCCGAGACTGTAGGCGTCGGAGCGGGCGTCGACGGGCGTCGGAAACAGGCGCATCTGCTCGGGCGAGGCGTAGGCGTACTTTCCCGCGAACTCTCCGCCGATGATGGTTCCGGCGCCGGGGGCGAGCCGCTTGGAGATTCCGAAATCGATGATCTTCGCGCGGGAAATGTCTTCGTCGGGGACCAGCACATTGTCCGGACAAAGATCACGATGGACGACGCCCGCGGCATGGGCCGCGGCCAATCCCGCGACGAGACGGCTGCCCAGCGCGACCACGCCTTCGGGATCCAACCTCCGGCCATCGCGCAGAAAGGCCGACAGCGGGAGGCCGTCGACGTACTCCATGACCAGGTAGAGGTTGCCGTGCGCGTCGCGGCCGGTCGACTCGTAGCCGACGACGGCGTCGTCGCGCACCTTGCGAAGCGCAGCCGCCTCTCGCTGGAAGAGGGCGGCGGCGCGCTCCGCCTCGAATGCGCCGTCCAGTATGACCTTCACCGCAACCTGGTCGCCCAGCACCTCATGCCGGCAGAGGAACACGGCGCCCATGCCGCCGCTCGCGATCCTGCGCTCTATCCGATAGGTGTTCGCAATCAGCTCGCCGGGGCCGAGGTCTCGCAATGCGCGTTGCGGCGAGTTCAAATCGCCGGGCCGGGTCGATTCGCCCATGACCGCTCCAAGACATTTTACAAATCACATTCGCGCCTGCTAGCGCTGCTTGGAGCCTAGGCGACTTCTCCCTCGACGTCCTAATTTTTTTGGACATGTCTCGATAGCGTGTTGGCGGATTTCGGCTTCAAGGCGCCTGGCCAAGATTGGGGTTCCCTCGAATGGAGAACCCAATGCACAAGAGCCAGTCCGTGCCGCCCCACGCCTTCGACCGTTGCCTTGCCGCGGTTCGACGGATGAGCCCGTGCCAGATCGAGGAGCTCCTGGAGCGCGCGGTCGCGATCAGATCCAGCCGCCTTGCATTGGGCGTGATCGAAGCACGGGGTGACTCCACCCGCAACTGTCCGCACTGTGGGCACGACAGCCGGAAGAAGTGGGGAACCACGCGAACCGGGGCGCAGCGGTTCCGGTGCGCGGGATGCGGGCGCACCTGGTCCGGCCTGACGGGCACGCGGGTCTGCGGGCTCCGCCACCTCGATCAGCTGCTCGAGGTCGTCGAGGACATGCTATCCGTGCGCGCGCCGTCCTGCCGCAAGCTGGGCAAGAAGCTTGGGCGGAGGAAGGACACCATCTGGCGCTGGGGGATGCTGATCCTCTCGGCGATATCGGGCGCCTCCAGCGAGCGCTTCGATGGGATCGTCGAAGTCGATGAGGCCTACCGGCGCGAGAGCCGGAAGGGATCCCGGGAGTGGGTTCGCCACAGCGCCGATCCCGACCGACATCCGCGGCCGCCCCGGCTCCAGTGGCATCGCTAAAAGGGCGGCCGGCTGAGGATGCAGCGCGGCCTGTCGCGCTGGCAGCTGCCCCTGCTCACGCTCGTCGATCGCAGCGGCGCCCGGCTGCTCGAAAGGATTCCGGATCGGCGAACGACGACGATCGCGGCTGCGCTTCGGCCGGTTGTGGCGCCGGACGCCATCATCTGCTCCGACAAGGCCTCGGCCTACTCCCACTAGGCCAGGACGCAGGGGCTCGAGCACTTCGAGGTGGAGAACGCGCCGGGGCGGCGGGTCGCCTCGCCAGCTCACCACATCCAGAACGTCAACGCGTTGCACTCGCGATACAAGGAGTTCATCAAGCCCTTCAGGGGCCCGGCGTCGAAGTATCTGGGCGGTTACCTGAACTGGTTCCTCATACAGCAGCGACGCTCGGCCGAGGACCTGTTCGCCGCCGTGGTGGCCTGAGACAGGGCCGGCGCCCGGATCTGCGGATCGAAACGAGGTTCTGCCGTTCAGGCTTCACGTTGATGAAGGCCGCGCCTAAGGTCGTCCCATTGAGGATCGCTTGGGGCGGGCGGCATGGATTGGCGCGGAACGTTCATTGGTCGGGAAGCCGACATGGAGATCCTGCGGACAGCCTTCGAGGAGGTTCGCGGCGGTAGCACCCGTGTCGTGGCGCTGGTCGCCGAGAGCGGCTTCGGCAAGACCCGGCTGGCGCAGGAGTTCTACGGCTGGCTCTCCACCGTCCATGATGGCATCGGCGGCGAGGGCTACTGGCCGGACAAGCTGCTGCGGCGCGAGAACAACCTTCAGGTCAATCCCGCGCTCGACGAGTGCGGCGACGACGGCAAGCGGATGCCGTTCCTGTGGTGGGGCCTGAGGATCTCGGATCCCGGCAGCCGTAACCAAGGGCTCGAAGACGCCTTACGACATGGCGTGGATGTCCTGAAGGCGCACCTTGAGGCCTACGCGCGAGAGGTCGAACTCGACGCGCTGCGCCGACGCAGCCTGCTCAGCGGCAAAGGCGTTGGCGTCGATATGGCGTGGAGCATCGCAGAGACCCTCATCGGTGAATTTGCGAATGCAGGCACCTTCGGTCTGCTCGGAATGGGCAAGCAGGCTATCGAAGAAGTCCGTACCCAGCGCGGGATCCTGCGGGACATCGAGCAGTTGGAAGACGCGGATGCATCTCCGGCAGCGACCGAGCGCCGGCGCAGAGACTTGCTGACCGAGACGATCCTCGCAGATCTGCATCGGATCGCGATGGCGCCTCCTGAGGGCTTCTCCTCTGTCCCGCTGGTGATACTCGTCGACGATGTCCAGTGGTTGTCGGCTGATCCCGGCATGGCCAGCTTCCTTCCCGCCCTGCTCCAGTGGGCACGGGAGGAGGGTTGGCCGCTTCTCCTCATTTTGACGAGCTGGCGCGCCGAGTGGCGGAGCAGCGCCACGGTGGGCAAGGCGCCGGGCGCATTCGCGACATCTGAGGACGTAGTGCATGAACTTGGCCGCGCCGAGGGGCTCGAGGCAACGATTGAAGTCTCTTTCCCTGGCTTGACCGACGATCAGCGCGCCGCGCTGACCCGAAAGGCCGACGGCAATCCCCGGCTTCTTGACGAGATGCTGATGTTTCTCGAGCGTCGCCCGAAGCTCTTCGTGGATCGTGACCCCGGACGAGAGCTGGCCGCTCGAGGGCTCGCCGAGACGCTCACGCGGGACTTCGCTGGATTCGTTGCGGACCGGCTCGAGGAGGCGCCGATCCATGTCCGGCGGGCGCTCGCCATCGCCAGCCTCCAGGGCGTCGCCTTCTCGCCGCGCCTTGTCCGTCGCGTGGCGGAGGGGCTGAAGGTGGTCGACGTCGAGACGGGGCTGAAAGAAGGCGACGACCCCCATAGCTTCGTCACGATTGGGGATGAGGGCGAGTTCCGCCTCGGTCCGTATCGCGACGCGGCCCGAGAGGATCTCGAGAACCATCATGATGAGGCCGAAACGGAAAGGGCTCTGGCGCAGGGGCTGAAGGAGGCTGCGACCTCCGTCTCCGAGGCAGATGAAATCGAGCTTATACTTGCATTTGAAGGTGCAATGCTCCTCCCAACCGATGGGCCAGAAAGCAGCTTATTACTGGTTGCAATCGCTTCCGAGCTTATTCGCCGTGCAAATTCAAATGAGAATAGGATGACCTCTCGGTCATTGGCCCGCAAATTGATGATGATGCTGGCCTCGGAGTTCGCAGATGGGCATACGCATGACCTGCATTTTCAGCGTAAGATATTTGAAGAGATAGCCAAGCCGCTCCGTGCGGCCGCCCAAGTGCGTCGGACACAAGAAGCGCAGCGCAATCTTGCTCAGGTGCTTAATGACATAAGCGACGTTATGCAGGCCCTTGACGACCTCGATACGGCACTTCGCTTCCGCAAGGAAGCGGTGGAAGCTCTACGTACTTTCGTCGAAGCGCAGCCCACACTTGGCGCCCAGCGAGAGCTTGCAGACGTACTGGGGTCGCTGGGCGACATGGTGGACGCTCTCGACGGCCCCGCCTCAGTTCGCCTTTTGCGTGAGGAAGAGGCTGCAATCAGACGAGTGCTGGCAGAGGCACAACCCACCCCGGAGTCTCAGCGCGATCTCGTCAACACGTTATCGACCCTTGCCGACTTGGTCAGTCGGTTAGATGGGCCCGCTGCGTCTCTTCCCTTGCGAAGAGAGCAGGCCGCAACCTTTCGCCTGCTCGCTGAGTCTGAATCATCGCCGTCGGCTTGGCGAGAGCTTGCCGCTGCCATCGGGCGCCTCAGTAACGCGATCGAGGTCGTTGACGGCCCGGCCGCGGGGCGGCCCCTGCGCGAAGAGGCGGTCTGGATCCTCCGCTCAATGGCCGAGACGCAACACGATCCCGAAGCCCCGCGCGACCTGGCCTATGCACTTCGTGCACTTGCCGCCGTCGTTGAGGCCCTCGACAGCCCCGTCGCGGCGCGAGCCCTGCGCGAGGAGGAGACCGCGATCTTCAGCGCTCTGGCCGAAGCGCAGCCGACCCAAGGCGCCCGTCGTGAGCTGTCCGTCGCACTCGGGAGGCTCGGCGACGTAGTGGAGGCCCTCGACGGCCCAGACGCGGCGCGCCCCCTGCGCGAGCAGGAAACCGAGATCCACCGCGCGCTGACCGAGGCGCAGCCGAGCCCCAGCGCCCGGCACGAGCTGGCCGTCGCGCTCGGGAGGCTCGGCGATGTGGTGGAAGCTCTCGACGGCCCCGCCGCGGCACGCCCTCTGCGAGAGGAGGAAACCGCGATCCACCGCGCTCTGGTCGAGGCGCGGCCTACACTCGCCGTCCGGCGTGATCTGGCCGTCGCACTCGGGAGGCTCGGCGACGTGGCGCAGGCCCTCGACGGTCCCGCCGCAGCGCGCCCCCTGCGCGAGGAAGAGACCGTGATCCACCGCACCCTGGCCGAAGCGCAGCCGATCCCCGGCGCCCGGCGCGATCTGGCCATCGCGCTCGCGAGGCTCGGCGACGTTGTGCAGGCCCTCGGCGGCCCCGCCGCGGCGCGCCCTCTGTGCGAGGAGGCAACCGCGATCTGCCGCGCCCTGGCCGAGGCGCAGCCGACCCCCGGCGCCCGGCGTGATCTGGCCATCGCGCTCGGGAGGCTCGGCGACGTGGTGCAGGCCCTCGACGGCCCCGCCGCGGCGCGCCCCCTGTTCGAGGAGGCGACCTCGATCTGCCGCGCCCTGGCCGAGGCGCAGCCGACCCCGCAAGCCGCCCTCGACCTCGTCGGAGCCATCGACAAGCTCGCAGGCAGCGTCTTTTCCCTGGAGGGCCCCGCTCAG
>TARA_R110000751_G_scaffold126785_1_pt1 | contig 14149 bp, 19 predicted proteins | sample TARA_R110000751 | Tara Oceans TARA_R110000751 (sample SAMEA4398001) | marine metagenome | biome: Polar Biome; feature: [MES] marine water layer (ENVO:01000295) within the mesopelagic zone...; material: water (ENVO:00002006), including particulate matter (ENVO:01000060) such... | reverse complement strand
TTGTGTTGTATTTTTGAGATTCTAAAGTCTTCACATTAATTATACTCTCTATTTATTTCATTGTAGGATATTATTGTTATGGTAATTTTCATCTGTAGAGAATATATTATCAAGAATTGAGCCCATAGTTGTAGTAGAGAACTTTGTCTGAGTATTGTGATTAAAGTGCCTACACAGAGTTTGAGAGTAACTGTTCCCATTACACCAATGTATTCCTATTAGATCTTCAATGTTGATGTTTGTTATTTCTTTTGATGTTGGCTCTTCATAGTCAACACTGTCAACCTTTGAATAAAAGAAATATTCTAGCCCCTCTTTAGTCCATCCGAATGGATAAAAAAGTAAAGGATGAAAATAAACAGACTCTTTTTTAATTGAATCATGGTTCTTTCCATAGTGTGCCGATCCCATAGATTGATACTCTGAAGGATTAAAGTTTTCTTCAGCATTATCCAATAACATTTCAAATGTTTTAGATTCTGGAGTAGAAGCAATAAACCCTATGTAATAATCATAGTCACAACATAAAAGAGCAGAGCTATTTCCATTTAATTGTAACATGAGGTTTGATATGCTATTATTATATAAAATATCAATGTCGCTCCATACCCCTCCTTCCTTATGTAATATATATATTCTTAAGAAGTCTGATTTAAAGACCTCTGAAGAGTCATTGTCTAAAAAATTGCATATTTTAGTCATATCTACTTCATGCCATTTAACATACGGAAGAGCTTTTAAGTTATCAAGATAGTCAATAAAGTCTAATGACCTACCCCTCTGTTCCTCTGTATCCCAAGTAATATGCTCTGATTTTTTACAGGGATAGTGAATGTTAATTTCAAACTCTGGATTATTCCTATGAAATGATACAATGGTCAAGTACTGTAGATAGCACAATCTATCCATGCTCCAGTAGAAATGTATCTTTTTTGGGATGCGACTCATACTATGACCCATATTTTTTTACCTCTGGATTATAGCCAGATTGTCCAGTGTTTAGCACTCGATCTATGTCGGCTTTGAGCTTCTTGTCTATACATTTTTTTAGTCGCGCTCTCTCCATTACTAAATACACATCTTGTTCTGCGGCCCATGATTTAAATGAATCATCTTCAGATACCATAACGTCATCTTTTAGCTTATATAGTTTTATGTTGACTATAGTTAGCCTGTCTACGAGTTCTCCTAAGCTTAGAAGCTCTTCAAATTCATTCACTTCTTTATAATTATAAGAATGAAATGACTCAGAAGACTTTCTTATAATAGTATTAAGCAGTTCAGTTATACTCTGTTTTTCATCCATTGGATCACCTCGTCTACGCTTTCTTCTAAAGAAATTTCTGCTTCAAAACCAAATATATCTTTGGCTTTTTTTACATCGGGACTTCTGACCTGAACATCATACTCAAAAGGATCGCAATGTTCGAAGGTGGGATCACAACCGTGAATTTTATTCCACACTAAAGTTGCAAGCTCTGAAACTGAGGTTCTTACACTTGATGAAATATTAAAATCTTCATTTATGGTGTTGCTAGAGTCAAGCGACATTCTTATTCCTCTAGCTATGTCTTTACCGTTAGTGTAGTGTCTAATTTGATTTCCATCCCCGAGTATTGGCATCTTATTTTCTTTGTCTAAGAGAAGAGCCTTATGTATTAAATCAGGAAGGACATGGCTCATTAGCATTTTGATATTGCCTGAGTAAACCTCTTCTTCACCTAAAGCTTCCTCTTCTCCAATACCAACACAATTGAATGGCCTGATAATTGTATAGGGTAGCTTATACTGCTCCCAAGCTCCCAAGCAGAAAAACTCAGACGATAGCTTCTGAAAGCCGTATGTACTACTAGGAGGTGGCGAGGATTCTATTGCAGATTCTGGAGTAGGGTATGTGTTGCAATTTTCAAAAACCATACTACTTGAAATCACAGTAATCTTTTTTAGATTATGTTCTTGTTTTAGTAGAAGAGCCAAGTCAAAAGTATTCGCAAGTATTCTCTCATTTGTAGCGAGTAGGTCATAGGCATATTTATGGAAGTAGCTTATTCCACCTATCATTGCAGCCCCAGCCACTAGGTGTTGTGCGTCCTTTAATATCTCGTAGCTACTTAATTTTTCAAGAGTACATGTCGATATGTCTTCTTTAATAAGATGAAAATTTTTGTGAGTGTCGTGAGGTCTGCTCACCTCTCCGTACTTTGAGTAATTGTCTATACCAACTACATGATATCCATTATCAAGCAATTCATTACAAAGATAAGATCCTATAAATCCCTGACTTCCGGTAACTATAACTTTCATTGTTTGATCCTTAATGTACATGATACTTAACTCCATCAGAGTATGAGTAGGCATTCCTTCTCGCAGCGCTATTCAATAGGCCCACATTGGTTGCGAACGGGACTCGCTTCATAAGTTCATCGCCTAAACATTGCTCTGAGGTAAATTTGTTTGTAATTTTAATATTAGTGAACGCTCCTGATTCAAGTAAAGAACCATCTAAGAAAAATAGCTGAGGCATGAAGTCCGTTATATTTTCATGTTGTAACCTTCCTTCTTTTACTATATCTCTATTGGTATCTTCAGCATGAAACTTTTGCCCAATTGCTCTGGCTACAAAAGCTTTCCAAGAGTTCTTTTTCATGTCTTGGAACCTTCTACCAAAATTGGATGCATCCTGTATTAATGTGTCTCCTGTAAAGGCAGCTACCAAATCATACTTTTGACCCAATAGACTAGAAAAAGCTGTAGAATAGTTCCTAGATATGCAAAGACTTCCAAGCTCCTCATTGCGACATGTGCCTCCAAGATTTGGTAGTAGTGTATAATGATTGGCCATAGACCTAATCTTGAGAATTTCTTCAGTTTCATCTCCACTGTCTGAATGAGCTACGGATACTATTAGTTGAATATTTTGACCATCGCAATACTTTTTAATGTTTTCTACACTCTCAAGTACAACTTTATGTTCGTCATAGACAGTGATGGCAACGCCAAGACTCTTAAGCATGTTAGTGAACCTCTGTAAAGCCTGTTTTGTTTGGTTTAATTGATGTTGTATATCTTGATATATAATCTGAGCATATACCATAGCATCCCTTCAATGTATCCAGCGAAAGCAGCTCGGGCTTCATACAAATTACTTTTTCTCCAACAGCTTGGCCGGGATAACTTATAATTATACCCTTAGTGCTTATTGTATAGTTGTCCTCTTGATGCCAAAAAGAATGAATTTGCTTATAACTTATAAGTTTTTTAAGGGCTTCCAAGTTTTTTGCATGAACTAAAAGTTTTGGCTTTGATAAAAACTCTATAGATGTTTCGTAGTCTGGATTGTCATGTCCTAAGAACCAAGAATTGTTGATATTCCATACATCTATTTCAACATGGTATCCATTATCTAAAGCCTTCTGTATGTATAACGGATTGTTTTCATCGAATGTGTTTGATCCGTTTGTGTTTCCCCTATGTGATATGAGAATCATGATTTATTCTCCAAGAAATACTTAAGATCCTCTGGCGTTCCTAGCCCCCACATTTTCTTTGCGTTAAAAACCTTTATTTTCTTACCGTCTTTCACTGCCTCATTAAATACAGGACAAACATAAAACTCGTTATTGACTCTGTTATTGCTTTCTATCATTTGGTTTGCATATTTTACATAGTCGCTACCTTTAGACCAATAATATATACCTACTGTTGCAATATCACTAATTGGATTTTTTTCTGCGACCTCACTGACGAAACCATCTTCGTCTAACTTTGCATAACTCCATTTAGGATGAGTAGATTTAAAACTTAAGATCCCGGCATCTACAGTATCACCCACCATTGAATACATAAATTCATTTGAGTCCCATTCTACGTACTGGTCTGAGTTGGCCATTAGTAATGGCTGATCATTATCAATGAACTCTTTTGCTAATAGCGTAGTACAGGCGGCACCTTCAGTCACTCCATCTACCTGAACTATCTCACAATCAGGAGCAATGTTATTCAAAACACTTTTTAGATTGTACTTTTCATAGTGAGATTTCTGAACTACAAATATATGTTTTGCGTCTATATTTATGTTTTCGACAACTACTTGGATCATAGGTTTTCCATTGACTTCAATAAGAGGTTTAGGAAATGTATATCCTGCTTCTTGAAATCTTGAGCCAGCGCCAGCCATAGGTATTAACACATTCATTTTTCCACCTTGCCATTTAGGCTTTACTTCTTTTTGTGTTTCGTTAATTTTTTCAATTTCTTTTACTATATCTTCTAATATAACATCATCTGGATTTTTTACCGGAAATAAGTTTCCTCCAGAATCAATAGCCGCTTTCCTACCAACGTGTGAATCTTCAATAATGATACTTTCTCTTGGCGAAACCCCAGCATGTATCATACATCTTAAGTATATTTCTGGGTGTGGTTTTGGCTGATTGACATCTTGGTTTGAGAATATTTCATCAACAAACTCAATTAAACCTCTGCGTAGCAACATCATCTTGACGGTATGCTTAACTGAATTAGAGCCGACATAAAGCTTATATCCCATTTTTTTTAGTTCGGATAGCGTATGTGCCATTCGATAGTCAGTGGTCATACTATTTATAAGCTCAACTGTTTTGGCCTGTTTGGCTTCCCAGATATTATTATATAAATTTTCCGGCAAGCCTTTCTTTTGCGTTAGCAATTCTAATTTTTTCTTTGTTGGTAGACCATCGTATGTAGACAGGTGTTCTTCTCTACTGATGATGCACTCGGGATAAATGTCAGCAAGTGCTAAATTCATTGCATCGTAGTGCAAATCCCTAGCGTCTACGAGCACACCGTCTAAGTCAAATATTACTAATTTTATCACGCTATCTCCAAAATCTATAGTTTTCTTCGTTTTGAAGAACAGTTCGCATTCTTTCCGTTTTAAAACCGTGTTCATGTAAAAAATTTAAAGTTTCTTCTCGTAGATGCTGTCCCTTATATAAAACTACATCAGCACTTGTAGGAACTTCAATATGGCCTCGTTCAACAATGCCTATCTTATCTCCTAAGCTCTTAAGGACATCAAGATCTTTCCCTTGAGCATCAATTTCTAGGTATGCTATACCGGAGATTCCTCTCTCGTCTATAAAATCATCCAGACGTGTACACTCCACATCAATTGGTTGTTCAGCTTCAAGATCTGGTCGTGCGGGCCATGTCTTGTCTAGTTCATCTGAAAACTCAAGTAGACTACCTGCTCCATTGTTCCAATACCTATCAAATGGTACTGATTTAGCAGGGTAAAACTTTTTAGTTTTATTGTTAATGTCCACTGCCTTTTGAATAATCTCGTATGGAACGGTATTCATTGTTCCAACACGCTCTCTACAGTGTTTTGCTAGATGTGGAACTGGCTCAAACCCAAACACAAAGTCATAGCTTTCGTTCCGAACATGGTTGATAATATCAGATCCTTCGCTGAGTCCAACCTCAATGCAAACATTTTTCATGATCTCATCCCTTTAAAAACGGTAGTTTTGTATTTGTTATTTTCCTCTAATATATTCTTGAAGAAGCTAACATCTAAATTATTTTTAACACAGAAAGCTGCTATGGCTTTGGTGTCTTTTGGAAGGCACATTCCTCCAAATCCCCTAAAATTGTCATTGCAGTCTAAATATATATCATGTATGTGTTCTATATTTACTATTGCATCTTTTACTTTGCAATAATCGGCTCCTAGAGACTTGCAAACCTCATAAAAGCTATTTGCAAAAGTAACTAGGGTAGCATTGTATATATTGTTATAGTACTTTGATAGCTCGGCTTCTGTGGGAGAAATTACCACGATGTTCTTGGGTAGCTTTCCATGAGCCTTTCTAATTATAGACTCAACATCTTCATTGTTTGTTCCTATAATACATACGTCATGATTTTCTACAAAGTCTACAGAGGCACACCTTTCTCTAAGAAATTCTGGAACAAAGCATATCTTATAATTACTATATTCTTCTATTAAGTTCTGAGTAGTGCCCGGAGATACCGTTGACTTTATGGCGATCACACCGCTATATTTTAGCTCATGTAATTCCTTAACTACATCCCGCACTATAGAAGTATCGCAACTACCATCTTCACTCGATGGTGTTGGCAAACATAAAAATATTATTTCTGCATCTACTAAATCTGTAATATTTGTCCCAAGTGCAATGTCATGTCCAGCTACATTATGGCCTAGTTTTTCTAAACCATACTTTACAGCAGACCCTACAACTCCTAACCCTATAATTCCTATTCTCATTGTATGTCTTTTGACTCCCCTCTTACGAAGTGGTATGTTACACAGTCCCTAACTATGTAGTTTTCATATCCTGCAGTCTGCATCCTATCATGTATCACAACATCCCCAGTAATCCCATTCTCAATAGGTGGCATTGGGCCAAACTCTTCCCAGTCTGACTTTTTCATTAGCCAAGAACAACCGTCTGTTCTATTTATGTAACCAATAGAAGAGGTGAAGGAGGTAGGTTTTCCCCACACAGAAAGCGCAGTGTTTATATCTAAGACTTCAGGAACATTTTGATTAATGCTATCACAGAAAACTTCAAACTCGCGCACTTTCATCTCGTTGAAATTCTGACCAAAGCTTTTACAGAAATGTCTACTTTGTGCTCCTAGTCCTCTTGTCCTATCTAAATTTTCTACCGTATTAGCCTGCAATATACATCTATCAAACTTCACTGCTTGATCATAGAGCTTAAGAAAACTATCCTTGGAAAAGAACTGATCAGACCCACCTCTAAAAACATATCCATCCATTGCCTTTTCATAACCCAAGTTCCAACATGCATACAGGTTTGTTAAAAAATTATTATTAGGCTCTTCGTAGACATGTGTTTTAATATTATTATCTTCACAGAAAGATAGTATGTCAGATGTTACTGAATCTGATATACTTGAATTCTTGTATACTATCATCAGAAACTCTTTTTCGCATGTAAGTCTGTCAAATCCAGCGTAATTTTTGACATTCTCAACATGACCTTTCAGTAGATCTATATCTCTTCCAATTATACTATAATATGTAAACATTATTTATTTACCTTTATTGAGAATCTGATATCTGGGCCGTTAGGTTGATTGGGTATTAGTGTAGCTTCATTGACAGTAATATCTATATCTCCCCAGCCGTATATCACTCCGTTTTCATAAAGAGGTTTACTCTTGTCAAAAAAGTCGAAACTCCTAGTTGTATAAGGCATCGTGTGTGTGGGGTCTGTCCAAAAATTATTTGATCCCGCCTCTGGGACATTTATATCCCACGAAGCACCATCCTTAGAAACCCTACTCATCTCTCTAATATAACCCGCAAAGTTGTTTTTTGGGAGATGCTCCAAGACATTAATTGCTAGAATGCTATCAAACGAATCATCTTCAAATGGCCAAGGGACAACAGAGATGTCGTGCTTGACATCACATTTACAATCTCCCATGTCAACATTGATATAACCTTCTCGGTAGTCATTACCACACCCTAAATGTAATTGCATACTAAATCCTCTACAATGCTTATTATTTTTTTTCCATAGCTTTCATAATTGAAGTCTGAAAATTTTTGCCTCCTAGCTTCAATCGGAGCGTAAATGTTATTTAAAACTGATTGCAGTTGGCTGTCGTTGTTAGGCTCGTAAATGTGCTCTACCTTAAAGTCTGAACCAACCCAGCCAACATCAGAACTTATGATTGGAATACCCATTGCATAAGCCTCTACAACAGACATTGGGCCACCCTCCCACAATGAAGGAATCAAGAGATAATCTATCTTCTCATAAAGACTAGGGTACTCAGAATATTCCTCGCTTGTCTGATACTCAACTTCTATGCCTTTTTCTATAAATAGATTAACAACTTTGTCCCAATTCGACCCAACAAACAAAAAGCGAAAGCGATTCATTATATCATAGTTCGACATACGATCCATAAAGAAAAACCCCTTGCCTTCATGTTGGCCTCTTTGAAATATTCCTATCGTTGGCTTTTTTAAATTAAAATTTGAACCTATCTCAACTGGATACAGTACGGACATCCTATCTTCAGGGTAAAAGTCTTTGAAAACATCATAGTATCTTGTGCACATATGAACTATGTAGTCTGCAAGCAAGTATTGTTGAGTTATATATCTTGCAGAATTCTCGTGCAAGTGAGTAAAGAAACCTATGTCTAGAGTGCTGCTCTTTCTTGTAAAACAATTTTTCATGTCTATGTAAAAATTTGCATCTACATCGTTCCTTGGACTGTAATTCAGTTGGAATACTTCTTGATTTGTAGAGCATAATCTCTCGGCTATCTTTGCTAAGATCCAGCCACTTCTAACTGTTACTATATTGATTTTCATACTAACCAGATAATCCATATAGATCTCTTACGGTTGTTAAAGTCGTCGGGTCTGGCGTAGCACAATCTATAAATGTAGGCAATACTTCAGTCTCGGATTCCCTTACTTGAAGATCTCTTTCGCAAAGTAATCTATCTAATTTCCATCCTGACTGCCCAAGCGACTTATACATATTATACCTGTTAATTATTTGTTCTTCTGTAGAAAAACCATAGTGGACTAGTTTGAATGGGGTTCTGACTAATTTACAACCGGACAAACTCGCAGGGAATTGGGAACTATGAAGTCCACTTGTTCGTGGGAAGCTAAGTCTTCCATTGTTCTTCCAAAAGGCTATCACTCCACTATCTAAAGAATGATAAGAACTATCAATCCTGTAGTGCTTTCTGCTTCTCCATAGATTGTAGTGCCCTAATGAGAGAGCCCCTACATCATTTTTATCTGCCTCTTGTAACATAGCATGTGTAGCAGAAAAATTATCTACCATAAGTCTGTTGTCTAGGCATGTATCTCCATCCATCCAGAATATCCAATCAACATCTGGATGATCCTGCAGAAGCAAATCTAAAAGATCAGCCTTGCAAACTATTTCTTCACCAAATCTATTTGTGTCACTTCTAATTACTTTTGTATTAGAATGTCTATTATAAAAATCAACACTTCCATCATCCGAGGCTTGGTCATATATGTATATGTGGTCACAAAATTGCATACATTTAAACCAATTCTCTAGATTTCCTTTGGAAAGTTCATTCCTTAGTTGTGCGAATCCTATTATCTTCATTTAATATACATTCCTTTTATATGTTTGACTATGTTGTTGCTGGTTTCGCCGCTCCCTAGCCAACCTGAATCCATATTCTTGGGTGCTCTTAATATAAAGCTACATATGTCTTCCTTATTCTTTTGGAGATCTTGCAGGGGTAAATACTTTGAGCACTTTGAATCGTAAGACTGAGGCCTCTCAGTGTATTCTCTAGGCACTAGAACTGGTGTTCTAAGGATGGCTGGTTCTTCTTGGGCAGTCCCAGAGTCTGATACTATGAACATAGAGTCGTATACGCTTCTGAGATATTCTTTATATGACATTAGATCTATGTGGTCAATGCTATATGTGTTTATTTTTTCTCTATTTATATATGAATAGGTTTGAGGAAACCTAAGCGAAACACATGGTATCTTAAACTCATTTGATAAATAATGTGCCCAGTCAAATATGGACTGCAATCTTTTTGGATCTTTAAAGTTCTCTGGTCTATGAATATCAAGAACCATCTTATTATTCTTCTTGTCTATATCCAATATGTCTTTTGAGTGTTTCTTTGCTACCTCAACTATTGTGTTTCCTACATTTACAATCTTGCTCGTAGGTATATTCTCTTGCAACAGATTATTAGAATAGTCATCGTGATAAGTAAATAGTAGCTCGCTGGAGTGATCACAAACTATTCTATTTATCTCTTCTAGCATCCTTCTATCACCAGACCTCATTCCAGCTTCAATATGGGCTACATTAATGCCTTCTTTTTTAAGGGATGGGGCAACTAAGACCGAATTAGAATCACCTAAAAAAATAACCCAATCAGGTTCAAGAGATTTGTTTCTAATAAGCTCTATTAATTTTATTGTCAATTCTGCATTTTGATGGAAGTGTTCTTTTCCTGAACCTCCTATCTCTAAATTATAGTCAGGAACTCTTATTTCCAATTCTTCAAAAAAAACACCAGACAGCAGCTGGTCGTAGTGTTGTCCAGTATGTATTAGTGTATGGTTTATTTCAGGGTCTCGATCTAAAGCTCTGAATACTTCTGACATTCTTATGAAGTCTGGTCTTATCCCAGTTACTGTTAGTATATTTATCATAGCTCAAGTATTCTTTTTATTAGTTCTTTACTTTCTGAACAAACTCCGGCACCTTTTATTACATTAGAGGCTACTGCAGTATAGTTGCGATCCCAGTGCCAAACAAAGTTTTTATAGTCAAAGTGTATAGGAATATTTAGGTTATGGATTATTCTTTTAGAAAGATCAAAATCTTCGTGCTGATTCCATGCAAGATTTTCGTTCCACCCCTCTTTCTCTAAAACCTCTGGCTTAATGCAAAACATACCAGATGTTTGATATAGGCTCTTGTCACTAGGACTAATATCATATGAGGCCATTCTTACTGACGGTTGACCGCTAGGTTCTATCCATCCTATGGCCCTGTCCCAATATCTAGTGTTGTCTGCATTCAGTATCCTGTTAGAAAAATAAGAATGATCATTCCCTATAAAAATATCAAACTTTTTTGCCCAATCTTCTGGAAAGATTATATCATCATCAAGATATACAATCAAATATGACGATATAGACTCTTGAAAGAGGGCAGATCTAAGCCTAGAGACAAATCCGTTTCTAGCCTCTCTTGTTCTAGGTACAAAGGAGTACTGTAAATCCAGATCTGGGTCAATGCCACACACTTTTATGTCATAAGAAAAGGACTCTGCGTATTTGGAAAGCGTGCCTAATAGAGATTTTATGCAGAAATTTATTTTTATTTTATTTTTTGCATTTGATGGTATACAAAAACTTACGTGCTTTTTCATCTAGATATCCTGATAGAGTCCTCGTCGAAATGTTGGGTAGAAAACTCGAACATCTCGACATCTGTTAGTCCTGTCATTTGATGTCTCATGCCAACGGGCACATGAAAGGTGTCTCCGGCCTTTAGTATGGTTGTTGCGGTATTTAGGTCGCTCTTACCATCAGTCCACCCATACCTTACCTCAAGCTCTCCTTTATAAACATAGAATGTCTCGTCTTTGAGCTTGTGGTAGTGCCAGCTGCAACTTTTTCCTTTTTTAAAGAACAGTAGCTTTCCACAGTATTCCTCTTTGTTTACAATCCAATCCTCATATCCCCATCCTTTAGGGACAAAAACTCTCTCCTCCATTATCCGGTTACTCCTACTACCACTACGGTAAAATTCCCTGTTCCTGTGCCAGCATTGTATATCTGGAAATTTTTATTTGATCCGTCTACTGTTGCTCCAGTATAGGGGTCAGAATAAACATAAGAAGCAGCCGGTTTGATTAAAATATTTCCACTTTGTCCATTGAATGGGGCATCAAAGGCATTAGAGCCAGTTGCCCTGACAGAGAGATCTTCTCCTGTGCTGGTAGAAAGATTGCTTATACAGATAGATTTAATATTGTTAAAACTAAGGTTCATAGAGCCGCCCACAATACTCTGCGATAGATTTTCAAAGTCTAAAGAATATGATGTGGATGGGTCTATCTTGGCAGCCTGTACGTTGTAAACACTATTTATTTGCAGTGAGCCAGTTCCTGCAGTTAGCGATTGGCCATATGATACAGACCCCTGCCTGTTGTCGTTTGAGTTACTATCTGTCTCTTGTTGCTGAAATGTTATGTCAGCAGAGAGAGAAGCTGTTGTATTAATCGCCATTTGTTTGCTCCGTTTGTTTTATTTTTTTCCACATGTATATTATACCCCCTATTTTATTTTTATTACCATTAAATACAGCCTGTTCCTGAAGTAAAGTAAGTCTCTGGTATCCAGCTGGCTGCAATTGAAGGTGCGAATCCTGTGCCTACGCATACCCCAGATGAAGATGGGTAGCCGGTAAACTGGACAGAATATCCCCATGTGTCATCGAGGGATTCTGGCGTGCTGGATGCGTCACCATATTGTTTGTCTATAATTTTCCAACCCTTATTCAGGATATTGCAACCACTCGTGGCAGTATTACAATCAAAGTAAACACCAACTCCGTTTTCTTCTATGTAGGTGCCGTCGGGCTGAAGGCCAAGGGTTGGTAGAGTTGCCGAGCAGTCACAGCACGTACCCGAATCCGACAACGCCCAGTATCCAAGCTGGGGGCCAAAACCACCACCCGTTTTACTGAACGTCCACTCACAAAAACTGGTATCGGAGGGACATCCTGTAGAGAATGGCTCCGTTGAGGAGTGATTTCCGACTGATCCGGACTGTGTAAAATCTATCTCGAAGGCGCCTGAGAAACCGCCAAGAGTATTCTCATAGCCACTAACTGTATAGGCTGTAAGATTGACGCAGTCTCCCACTTCAAACAGTGAATTTACAGAGGAACCAGATGTTCCGGTTGTTCCTACCACCACTAGGGTAAAAGTGCCTGTGCCTATGCCATTATTGTATATCTGGAAATTTTTATTTGATCCATCTACTGTAGATCCAGCATATGGGTCGGAATATACGTATGCAGCTGCTGGCTTGACTAAAATATTTCCGCTTCCACCGTTGAAAGGAGATGTCAGGGTATTTGATCCTGTCGCTCGCACGGACAGGTCTTCTCCAGTCGTAGTTGACAGGTTTGATACACAAATAGATTTAATATTATTAAAACTAATGGTCATATAACCTCCCATTATAGGTTGGGATAGGCTGCTGAAGTCTAAAGAGTATGAAGACGAGGGGGCTATTTGTACAGACTGTACATTATATACAGAATTTATTTGTAGAGAGCCCTTTCCAGAGGTTAGAGACTGGCTATATCCCACGGAACCCTGTCTGTTATCGACGGAGTTGTTGTCTATCTCTTGTTGCTGAAATACTATGTCAGCAGATAGAGAGGCTGTTGTATTGAGTGTCATTTATTTATTCCAACGCTTTACCGTATATATGTATTATACCCTTTACTTTCTTTTTCTGGCCTTTATTTTAATCAGTCTATGTGGCTCTTTGAATATTCCAGTGCTCCTAGACACTTCTTTATTTCCCATATAGAGAAACTCTAGACCACATGACTTATTTCCAAGACCTTTGCATAGAAGACCATTCCCAACAACACGCACTACTTCATACTTTCCTTTGCAGCCCATATATATCTTGTCACCTATCGCTGACTCCTCTGATCCTCTTGTGCATACAAAATATGGGCCGGTTCCTTGAACTACCCTAAAGGGTTCTCCTTTTTGTAGGGTTCTCCATTCCTTTATTTCATTTTTAATTGGGGTATTTTTTGCTATAAATACTCCTCCACAGTCGTTACAGGCTCTAGACCTTGCCGCATTCACCGAATTGCATTTCTTGCATAGTTTTTGTCCTCTTTTTAATTTTTCCATAACCATCCTGTATCCCGCGTGCTCCATAGAAATTGTAAACCGATACATGTATTATACCGTATCTATAGGGCAATTGCAAATAAAAATTTATTTTTTTTAGTTAATTCGAGTCTGTTGCTGAACAGGAGGGTTTGTTCATAACCTTACCCACATTTCTACAATAGCTGTTCCTAGGATTATACCACAAATAAACCCAGATATAAAAAGCCATTTGAGTTTTGATTTATATACCGTCGTTGTTTCTAGTTCTTTATTCATCCTCAGACCTTATGAATCCAATTTTTGTAATAGGGTCTTTTTCTCCCACGCTAAGGAAGTCGCTGGCAGAAAACCAGTCCTTTGTTCTGGTGTCTCCACTCCACCATACACACTCGTATTGTACCGAGTTATTTTCGTGGATAGCTATTGTAATGATCTTTGCCTCTATGCCTTCTGTTAGAGAAACCGATGCTCCTATGCTGTGTATCTCAATTATGTCGTCATTAGTAGTCATTGTTATTTCCTTATTGGTTAGGTTATATACATCCTCTGCTACAGAACAAACCTGCGGCTAGAGACAGAAAGAAATACAGTGAGGCTTTGCCATAAAACTTTAGGTCATATTTTTCTATTTTACCCATCAAACATCTGTTCTTTCCAGTTTCTAATATGAGACATTACATCTTCTGTACATCTC
>TARA_R110000751_G_scaffold15300_5_pt1 | contig 14153 bp, 15 predicted proteins | sample TARA_R110000751 | Tara Oceans TARA_R110000751 (sample SAMEA4398001) | marine metagenome | biome: Polar Biome; feature: [MES] marine water layer (ENVO:01000295) within the mesopelagic zone...; material: water (ENVO:00002006), including particulate matter (ENVO:01000060) such as...... | reverse complement strand
AGTTTAAAGCTTGGTTAGCTTGTGTAACTAGAGCAGATGAAGTTTGGGTAGTTTACAATATAGCTACTGCTCCTGGTGCAAAAGTTTCAATATTAATAGTAACTTATATACAAGAAGATGCTATTGAATATCTTAATTTATATAATAAGAATAATAAAGAATCAGCATGGTTGACAAAAAAGATAGTTTATTAAAAGAACAAACTACTATTGTAAGTTACTACAGCTATCCAGGATTAAATTATTCTACAAAACTAAAAGTTATTGATCCAGATTCAATAGCTATTAGTAGTAGGGTAACTACAGATGATATTGCAAGAACTGTTTCTACAGTTTTTACAATAAATACTAAAGAAATGTTTGGTAAAAGTAGACTACATGATACTGTATGTGCTCGTAGAGCTTTTATAGCAATAGTATCAGAGTTTTTTAATCTAACATTATCAGCAATAGGTAAACTAACAAATAGAAATCATGCTACTATACTTCACAGTAATAGGCAGCATCAAAATTGGATAGGCACATATTCTGAGTATACTGTTCTATATGAACAGGCTAGAGAAATGTGCATTAATATTAATTTATACGAAAACGAAGAAATAGATGAAAGTAACTTATGATGGCGGTATAGAATTAACACTAGACGCAGTTGATATTGAGTTTGATTATTACTCACATGATGCAGGAAATTACTACACACCTGAAGAAGGTGGGTATGTAGAGATTACATCAATTAAATATAATGGTGTAGAAGTTATGTCTTGGATTCCTGCAGATGATTTGGAACACATACAAAATGAAACCTACGAAAGAGAAAAAGATAAAGATGGATATTCTGAAGATTAAAACTGAAGAGCAGAAAAATGCTCTAAATAGTTGGGCTAAGAAAGGATTTGTGGGTTCTATTATTGCAGGTACTGGATTTGGGAAGAGTAGATGTGGTGTATTAGCTGCAGCTCATGCCATTGAAAAGTCTGGTGGGAAAGGTTTACTCCTTGTTCCTACAACTCAATTACAAACTCAATTCGAAGACGAATTTAGAAAATGGGGTAAAGAAGAAGCACTAGATAGTATGGATATTATATGCTATCAGTCAGCGCACAAACTACGAGGAGAACATTACTCTATAGTTATTTGTGATGAGGTTCATTTAGGGTTAAGTCCTGTATACAGACAGTTTTTCGAACATAATACGTACGATAAACTATTATGTATGACAGCTACTCTCCCAGAAGAAGATGAATATCGTGAACTACTAGTTAACTTAGCACCTATCTGTTATTTAATATCATTAGATAAGTGTGTACAGATGAAGTTAGTTGCTCCGTACGAAATATATTGTATCCCTGTCTCAATGACAGAGGACGAAACAGCAGCGTACAAGAAAGCAAACAATACATTTATACAAGCTAAGTATAGACTAGGGCAGTTTGATGCCTTCAACATGGCTAAAAAAGTTTTAGCTGGTACTGTTGATGGGGATAAAGCTGCTGCTGCTATGTTTTACAACTCTATACGAGCACGTAAACAAGTTGTTCAACATGCAGAAAATAAGATAGAGTACGCAGATAGAATTGTTGCTGAGTATGAGGATAAGAAAGTCCTTGTTTTCTCTGGGACTAACTCTTTTACAAATGATATGGCTAAACACCTTGAAGGAAACGCATATCACAGTGGGAAGAGTAAGAAAAAGAGAGAACAAATACTCGAACAATTTAAATCAGGGGAGAATAAAATCCTGTGCTCTACTAAAGCTTTGAATCAAGGCTTTGATGTTCCTGACTCTGAAGTTGGGATCATTGCAGGTCTAGATTCTAAAGCACTACCTATGATTCAGCGTATAGGTAGACTACTTCGACTCTCAGAGGATAAGATTGGTAAAATCTTTATACTGTACGTAGCAGATTCTCAAGAAGAAAAGTGGTTAAAAACAGCTGTAAGTAAACTAAGTAATATTAATTGGTTAAAATCTATTGAAGATGTTAAATATTAAAATTATTTATAAACCGTTTAAATCTTTGGTATGAACATAGAAATTAGCACAGAAAGTCTTACAAATCTTTGTATTACTGCTGATGAATATTTATATTTGTATCTACTGCATAAAGAAGCCTATGATATTCTATCTACTTTGACTTTAAAAGTAGAAGCAGAAACATTGCAAACCAAAGGCTATTTGAAACTGGGTCAAAAGATCTCAGATCACACTGTGCGAGAGCCGTTCTATTCCCATTTAGAATCGCCTTTCTCACAAATGTGGTCTGAACTTTTGGCCCATTTTCCTCTTAAAGTAGGTTCTCGTGTTCTTAGAGCCAGAGACGCTAACGCTAAAGCTAATGAAAAACCTCGTATTAGATACGAGAAATATCTTAGTGGGAATGTTGGTAAACACAAAGAAGTTATTAAAGCCCTACAAACTGAGTTAGATATGCGTAGAGGAGATGACTCTCTTAAATTCATGCAACAACTAACCACATGGGTGAATAATCACACATGGGAAAAGTATATAGGAATAACTAATGAACAGACCGATACCCCCTCTAGAACAACCAGACAACTCTAAACTCCCTCAGCTTAGACATATCTCAAAAGAAGTAGAACGTTCAATCCAACACGTAAGTGATGGGATGAATGGTAGGAGAAATGTGCTCCCTACTAAATGGGATAGGTTAAATAAGAACCTGATGGGTGGTTTACAGCCTGGTAAGATGTATGTTATTGCCGGTAGACCTGGCGTTGGAAAGTCCGCGTTTAGTAATCAATTAATCTTTGACTTGTTAGATAAGAATGCTCAGAAAGAAATAATAGTAGTCTATTGGAGTTTTGAAATGCCTGGAGATCAGCAGATATTACGTGCTGGATCAAAAGACACTAAGCTTCAAACATTCGAACTATTATCAGTTGAGCAAAAACTGTCACAAGACAAGTTTAAACGTTACGTAGACGAGACACAAAAGTATAAACAGTACCCAATCTATTTTTGTTCAATTCCTCAGAACATGGAGATGATGAAAAAAGTTAATAACCAAATCTTTCTTAAACATCCTAGAAAGACTATAGTTAACTTAATTGATCATTCACGCCTTGTTTCAGGAAGAGAAGATACAGAATTGCAAAGACTAAATACCTTGTCAAAAGGGTGTATGTGGATGCAATCAAAGATGCAGTCTGTTACAATACTATTGTCCCAACTTAATAGGAATATCGAGCAAGAGCATCGAGCTAAGAATCAATACCAACCTCTCCTCACGGACTTGTTTGGGGGTGATTCTATAGGGCAAGATGCTCATGTCGTGATGATGCTACAGCGTCCTTATGATCTATACAACCTTACTGAAAAGTATTGTGGTGAAGATCCCGTAGGATTATTAGCTGTGCATATAGAAAAGAACAGAGACGGATTATTAGGTATGATACCGTTTCAAACAGATTTATCAACATTTACAATAAATGAACGAAAACTTAAAACTTCCTAAGAAGAAGACAAAAGCGCTTCGGAAATCACCGAAGAACATGGTACTTTATGGAGCACCTAAAATTGGTAAGACAACAGTTCTAGCTAAGCTAGATAACTGTTTGATTCTTGATCTAGAAGATGGTAGTGATATGATTGATGCTTTGAAAATTAAAGCAACTGATCTTAACGAACTATCTCAGATTGGGCAATCTATTATCAAAGAAGGTAAACCATATAAGTATATTGCAGTAGACACTATTACCCAGTTAGAAATTTGGTGTGAATCAGAGGCTAAGGTACTCTATAGAAACACACCAATGGGTAAGAACTTTGACAGAGATAATAAAGGTTTGTCTGTTCTTACTTTGCCAAATGGTGCTGGGTATTTGTATTTGCGTATGGCGTACAAGAAATGGTTAGATAGACTTAACAAGCTAGCTGATCATGTAATCTTAGTTGGTCATCTTAAAGATAGGATGATTGAAAAACAAGGTAAAGAGGTTAGCTCTAAAGACCTTGATTTAACTGGTAAGATTAGAAGTATTACATGTTCAAATGCAGACGCTATTGGGTATGTCTTCCGTGAGGGAGATAAAACAATGATTAGCTTTGATGCTGGTCAAGATATAAACGCTGGCTCTAGATGTGACCACTTAAAAGGTCAAGTAATGGAGCTAGATTGGACTAATATTTTTATAGATTAATTTTTAATTATTATGATTGAAGCAAAAGTAACTGAACACCAGGAGGTTCAGACAAACCCGACTCCTGAAGTTATCACTATAAGTGGTATAATCAATGACTTAGATAATGGTATAGACCGTGATGGTCTTGCTACTAAGTATGGTCTGACTAAGACAGAAGTTAAAACTATGTTTATGCACCCTGCACTAAAAGGCAAGCGTGTAAAGAAGAACAAAGTAAAAGAACTTCGTTTTACACTTGTGGACGACGTAACTCCACATGTTGACCCTAATCAAACAAGCATCCCTGTAGATGACTTAACTCCTCCTACTATGCAAGATACTTATGCAGTAGTAGAAGAGCAGAAAGCTGAGCAATTTGGTTTTGACGATTGTATTGATTGTCCTGACATTGCAGAAACTACGTCAGAAGTAGGTATGGGAGCAGAACTAATAAACACAAAGTATTCTGAGACAAACTCAGAAGCTGAACACGAATTCAATAATTTTTTAGACAATGGCAATAGCTAGTAATAATTCACAAGAACAAGTATCTGGAGGTGGAGTACCTATGTATGTAGGTATTGCAGCTTCACAAATAGTAGCAGTTAACCCAACACAAGCAGAGCTTGCTGATATGGGAGTTAATTTGAAAGCAGCACCTGAATACAAGGTAACTCTTTCAGAAAAAGAATACCAAAAGATTACTTTTTGGGTAAAGCACACAGGTCCTGATTTTGTTACAAGATTTGATATACTGATGATGCCTACAATTAGAGTATCTAAAGACGGTAGTAAGTCTATGTGGACTAACAGCCGTGGTCAAATCTCTTGGAGTGATACAGATCCTTCAGCTAAGTATGATTGGTATCATGGAGAAGGTGTACGTAAAGCTTATGTTGGGGAAGATACCCTTATAAACTTTATTAAAGCTTGGGCTAATGTATCTAATGGTGGTGACTGTTACCTAGAAACAATTGACAAGATTGTTAATGGTGATGTATCAGAACTTAAACAACTTATCGGAGCTCTTACAGAAAACAAAGTACGTTTACTGATGGGTGTTAAGGATGAGAAGTATCAGACTATATACACTAAGCACTTTGGTAGATTGAAACCTCAGCGTAATGATTTATTTATTAAGGAACTTAACGGTGACTATGGATCATTCAATGCAGAGTATAATACTGATTTAGTTCTTCGTCGTTGGGAAGCTGCTATTATAGCACCTGATACAGAAGATACTACTTCAACTACTGCAGCTAGCACTGACCAAGCACCTTGGTAAATAAATAACAGGGCTAATGGGAGTTACTACAAGAAAAAGTGAAGACTATCTTCACACGGATGTTGTTCTCTCTAAAATTACTGAGTACGATATATTTAGATTTTACTGTCCCCACTTTAAAAAGTTAGGGGTAAAGTTTAAATCTGAATTACGCAGTGATAGCAGCCCTACTGTTAGTATTATTGTATGGAAAGGGCGTCTGTTGTATAAAGACTTCGGACGTCCTGACCATACTTTTAATTGTTGGGGATATGTTATGCATAAGTACTCTCTTGGTTTTCGAGAAAGTTTACGCGTTATTAGTGCTGATTTTAATCTTGGTCTTACAGGTCAAGATACAAGCAGTACAAGTATTGCAAAAACTTACGGAGAACAAGAATTTGAAGAGAAGAAACAATCACGGATTCAGATAAAGAAAAGAGATTGGGATATAACAGATAAAGAGTTTTGGAAACAATTTTGTATTGGTAAAGAACTTTTGCTTAAATTTGGGGTATCACCTATTAAATACTTTTGGATAAATGAAACGCGTTTTAAATGCTATAGTAACAGTTATTGCTTCGATTTTAATGGCAATAGGAAAATTTATTGCCCTTATGAAACAGATCATAAATGGTATAGTAACACTAATAAAGAGTGCATACAAGGCTACAATCAACTTCTTTCTGGGGGTAAGATTATATTTCTTACAAGTTCCCTCAAGGATGTTATGTGTTTGGCAGTGCTTGGTTACCAGGCCATCGCGCTACAAAGTGAAATGCAAATGCCGGAAGAAGTGCTCATCAAAGAGCTAAAATCTAGATTTGTTAGAGTTGTAGTATTATATGATAATGATTTTAATTCTAAAGATAATCCTGGCCAGATGATGGCAGGGAAGATCTGTGATGAACATACGCTCATCAATATATATATCCCAACTGAATATCAGTCTAAAGATATCTCAGATCTAATAAAGAATTACGGTCTAGATGTGGCAAACAAATTTATAAAAAACAGTTTACCTCATGGAATCTCCATATTACAATAACTCAGAAATAAAAAGCAAGATTGATACTATTTTAAAAAAGTGTTCTCTTATGATGGCTAACTTAGGGACAAACACCCCTTTAGATGTTAACACTAGAGAGAATGCTAAAACCTTAGAAAGAGAATGGCTAAAAGAAATAAAAGAGCTGGATTCAGAAATGTATCAAAGTCTCGTCCCAAGACAGGGAATAGAGGAAAAATAAGATCTATACAAAAAGAAGTAGATGGGATTAAGTTTCGATCATTACTTGAAGTTTTTTGTTATAGTAAACTTAAGGAAGCAAATATTGAAAATGATTATGAAAAACATAAGTATGTATTACTACAAGGTTTTCACTATGCTAACTCCTTTTATGAAGACAATGGTAAGTCTGGGTATCAAGACAAAAAGAAAAATAAAATAAGGGATATAACTTATACCCCAGATTTTGTTGATCCAAAAGGCAAATGGATAATCGAATGCAAAGGATTTGCTAACGAACGTTTCCCACTTAAGTGGAAGATGTTTAAGAATCTCCTGATGCAATCTGATGACCCGCCTGTGTTGTTTTTACCCAGGAATCAAAAACAGTGTCTAGAAACTGTAAAAGCTATTCTAGAATTAACCGCCCTAACTGAATAAGTTGGGGCTTTTTGTTTAATTAAAAATTTAAAATCAAATGGATTTTAATATACAACCAGGAGACTTAGTTGCAATCTGTCACTCAAATGAGTACAGTGTTTCTATGTTTCTTAAATTTTTAGAAGATGGGCAAAGAGCTCATTACAAAATCATTCATAACATGCATAGGTGGCTCAATGACGATTATCATAAAGCTCGTAAAAAAAGGATGCAAGAACAATTAAACGGTGACTTACCGGTGTATGTATATGTAAACTATATTAATGCGGGTGCTGCAGATAGGATCATACCACTAGATGAAAAGTATCTAGATGCATTAACTAAATCATATTTAAATTTACTTAGAAAAACTTATAACATTGAGTATAAAAACAATAGACCAGTCAGTACGTTCTAACACAGAAGGTGTAAAGAAACGTATCAATAAGAGTGCTGAGAAGATGGTATTTGACATTCTTCAATCAACACAGTATTCTACACCCATTCCTTCAACCGTGCGTGAGCTAGTGACAAACGCCTGCGATTCACAAAGAGAGAAGGAGATGGCTATAGAAATTTTAAAGGGGGAGAAACAAGAGTCTGACTACTACATTCGTCGTAACGAAGAGCAGTATGTTGATTCTAATTTTGATCCTAGCTATTACAACTTAGACCATTTAGATACAGAAACTAACTCAATAACTATTGAGTATCACCGCAATGAAGGTGTAGGGTTCTGTGACAAAATACGCATCATAGATCATGGTGTTGGGATAGGTAGTAAACGTTTAGAGGGTGTCCTAGAACTAGGTTATTCTACTAAACGTAATACTTCACAGAACTTTGGTGCCTTTGGTTTGGGTGCTAAAGTAGCTTTATCTACAGGTGTAGATTTCTACACTATAGAGACTGCACATAACGGTAAACGTTTTAAATGCAGTTGCTATCCGTATAAGACAGACTTCTTGATACCAAAGTTTAATCCTAGTATTGAATTTTCTGATGGTACTAAGGTTCATTACGAACCTACTAAAGAAAAGAATTATACTATTATTGAGTTTGGGGTTAAGAAACATAACCGTAACAGATTTGAGGAAGCTATTACTGATCAACTAAACTATCTAGATAATGTAAATCTATTTATTATAGAAGATGGGGATAGAAGAGAGAAAGGTTTTCAGACTAGGGTAATACATAACTCTAAGACTATGTTGGTTGCAGATTCTTACATGTACAGTAAGCCACACATTATCATTGTTAAAGAACCTGGTGCTGATACTGGTATTAACTACGGTCATGTAGATTTCCGAGAGTTGGAGATGCAACAGTTGTACGGTAGTGTAGGTTTGAAATGTCCTATGCGTCAAGCTATTAAAGATCCTGATACAGGAGAAGAGATAGTTTTACAGGAGGGTGTAGAAGTTACCCCATCTCGTGAGAAAGTTATCTGGAATGAACATACTAAGAATTTTATTCAAAATGTTATTATACAAGCCGGTAACGAAGCAACTGAGATGGTGGAGGAACACCTACAAGAGAATGATTTCTTGAAGTGGGTACAATCTTGTAGAGATGTAATGTATAAATCTTCTGTAATTAGTGAAGACAATGCACTAAGACAGATTAGTCAAATCATTGATACAAATAAACTTTCTCCTAAGTATCCTTTAGATAAATCTATTAAGTTAATCGGTCCTAAATCTTTACTTGAAGGTTATAGCCCTAAGTCTGTACGTCAGTACGTTAAGGCAGGTAAGCTTCACGTTGAGTCTGAAGACCTAGTTTCTTGGGGTAATGTAAAGTTTGATGCTATTTATTTACGTAAAGATGTTGGTAGAAGTAGAACTAAAGATCTATATCTAACTGATGGTGGAAAAACGTTTGTAGTTTTAAACGGGGAGTTACTTCAAAAAGATGTACCTGAATTTACTAGAGAACAAAATCCAGGGTACAATAAATACTTAGAAGAATCAGAGTTGTTAAAAAGCTATGATGATATAGAAGTACCTGAAGATTGGATTGATGGACTAAAGACTAAAGAAGAGGCTATTGAGAATACTGATGCAATGACAGGTTTGTCTAATGCTGAACGTCGTAAAGTAGAGCAACGTATTGTAGCTTACACTTTACGTAAAAATCATAGGTATCAACCTTATTCTGGAGATCATCCTATGTTTATACGAGATAAAGTAGAACCAAAGTTATCTACTGTTATGTCTTCAGATAGATTGACTTATTATGGTACAGAAGCTGACTACGAAAAATTGTGCTTAGCTGCTATTATGTTATCTAATCAATCTCTTTCTATAGAACAACTAGTAGATGGTGGAGTTGCTTATAGAGTTTGGGATCAAGATAGAGGTCCTTCATTTTATGTAGACGAATTCCCTAAACGTTTATCGTATTTAGATAATACACCAAACATTACAGTTACTTCTTTTGATGAAGATAAACTAAAGATGTATTCTACCCCACAGTTGCTTAAAGTTAGTGAAGGTAATGTTAAGTACATAACTAGAAATAATAATTGCAAACACATTGATGACTTCTTTTGTCAATGGGATGCAGAAACAAACACAATAAGTATGGACGAACATGCATCTAATTTCCTTACAGGAGAAATTGTTGAATATTTACCTGAATGGTTAGAAAAGTGCACATTTATTCCAGGATGGGGCAGTTTATATGAAACTCTTAATGAATCAAAGAGCAATTATTATCGTGTGCGTAAGGATAATATCCCTGCACAAGAAATGCTTGACCTTTGTATGCGTATAAAAGAATTTCAGGAATACGCTGATTCTGTGCACAATGACTCACAATTATTGGCTGAAAAGTCTAGGGAATTGTTTATCTTACAGGATGTAAAAATAGCAGATGCTGTAGATACTGAAGTTGTAAGATTAAATAAAGTAAAAGACGAAATTACAGATCAAATAGATGTGTTAATGAATCAAATAACTTTCCCTTATTCAAATAATTCTGAATTTGAAGAAGAAATAACACACTATCTTAAGTCTCGTGGTAAGCTTGAGATAGTTATTACTAAACCACAATAATTTATTTTACATGATTCACATTAATGTGCGCGAAGGACTAATTAGTGGTTCATATGGAGAGACACCATTCTCTGTTACATATGACCAAAATTTGTACGACGCTATGATTAAAGTTGCTAACGCAGCTAACGATGCTACTGATATGGAGACATACAAACTACATTTAGATGAGTTTGAGTCCCTAACAGTAGAGGATTACACTAAAGTAATCCAAGACAAGTGTGAGTTCATCTACGTTAACCCATCTTCAGGAGAGTTTTTCTTGAAGGTTGGTGATGTAGTGACTAATCAACCTATGCCTAAAGCTCTTGTAGATCGTATCTACGAGTCTATAGATATGGGTATTGATTTTGAACCACTTGTAAAAATGTGGACGCGCTGGTTGCGCAATCCACTACTTAAAGAAAAGGGTCAAAACTTTTCTGAACGTTTCTTTAACTTCGTAAACATGAAGTATGTGCACCCTAAACTTATGAAAAAGTTAGTAGAGGAGCAAGGTCTTACTGAAGAGGTTGCAGAGAGAAGAGCTACTATGTATCAAATGAAGATAACCAAAGAAGGTCTTCTGAATGGGTACAAAGTATCTAAAGAAGTTCTGCATAAGTATGACGCTGAATCTGGGGAAAGAGTAGATCGTTACAAACGAACATTCAACCCTGATACAGGTGAGATTGATTCTGAAGGTATACCAGAAGTTGTAGAAAATCGTTTATTCGAGCCTGCAGTTATGGGTAGTGGAGGAGATGCTTTCTCTTGTGAAGGTTCTAATGGATTTGGTTCTGATGGACACTTTATCAAAGTTGGTTGTAGCCACAGACTCCCAAGTTGGGATTGTGTAAACACTAATGATGATAGCTCTTGTGTTCCAGGTTTACACGTTGGTGGTCTTAAGTACATTTCATTTTACTCAGGTGAAATACACAATGTATTTATTGATCCTATGCATGTAGGTGCTATTCCAGATGACGTTGATGGCGCTATTAGATGTCTTCAATATTTTGTACATTCTTCTTTAGTTGGGGTTAATGGATCTATTTATCATAGTTCTACTTACGCTGCTAAAACTGATAAAGAGTGGGAAGATATGCGTAAAGAAATACTAGTTGATTATTTAGATCAAGTTAGTCAAATTCAAGAAGGTAGAAAACAACTAATGGAGTTATAATGGATAGTATAGAAAGAATCCCAAAAGGGAAGGATATATGTTTGATTGATGCGGATTCTTTGCTGTACTATGAGATGGGGAAACCTACGCTTGAAGAAGCCCTTGTGGGTTTGGATACGCGTATTTCACACATGCTTACACAATGTAATACAAATTATTACGCAGGGTTTTTAACTATGAGTAGATGCTACAGATATCAAGTAGATACTCAGTATAAAGCTAGGCGTAAAGAAAGTAAAACTAAACGACCAATTATATTTCCTGCATTGCAGGAACATTTGAGGCAACGTTGGGGATTTACTTACATGACTGAAGTGGAGGCAGATGATTTAGTGGCTTATTATTCGTATAACACGGAGCGTAAGACAATCATTTGCTCCCCAGACAAAGATGTATTATACCAATGTGTTGGTATGCATTATAATTATCGTACAGCAGAGTTTGTTCATACCTCTCCCGAAGACGCGTTAAAGTTTCTTTGGAAGCAGGTGCTCATGGGTGATGCTACTGATGGCATTCCTGGATTAAAAGGTGTTGGGGACAAAACATCAACTAATTGGTTAAAAGATAGAACTAAAGACTTTGAAAGCTTTGCGCTTAAAAAGTATGTAGAACAATGTGGAATGACTGAGGGAATCTTTAGATTTAATCAGACATTTCGACTTGTGTATTTATTAAAAACCGATGAAGATGTAAAAAGAGAGCTTGGGGATAAATGTATTCCTGAGCTTGTAATTCTTGGAGACAAACCTTTAAAATCAGAAGAATGGTAAAATTAGATCAACTCATGTGGACACCTCAAAATGGGAGGTGTGTGAGGCTCTCTGGAAATCTTACTAAGATTCATCAAGAAGAGAAAGACGGAGAAATAATTAGATTACATGATGAGAAAGATTTGAATTTGGTTAAGGTTGGGGACACTATACATCCCCGACCAAAATCTCCTTTCAAAGTAAACATACTTAAACCAGCAGTAGTAAACAATAGACTAGCAGGGTACAATGCTTATACAGCATTGCTTACTTCGTCTAGTACTTTTGTTCTCCCTCTTTTGGGGGTAAGCCGCAGATGGTTTATGTGGGACTCATTATTTATTAATTGTTTCATTGGGACTAGTCCTGAAGATATGGGGAAAGTAATTGGACTTCTCTATAGATTTAACGGCAGACCTGAATTCTTGAAGTTTGAAACAGCTATGTGCGCATTTACAAATTTTATTAAACGATACGATCCAGATCCGTATCATGTAATGTTTGTTTTTAATGTACCTAAATCAGCCACAAAATCGTACGAACATTTTATTAACGGAAAATACTCAGAAATAGATGACATATGGAAACTAAAAATACTAGAATTTCATGGCTTTGATATAGACGGCATGACTGGTAAGATTTTGTTTCAAGCAGATTCTTTACGACAAGAGATTGAAGAAAATCTTGACGCAGAGCTTTCTCCTGATGCAGAGCTTCACAGTATTCCTAATATAGAATTTGAAGTATTTAATCCAGATTATTATTTGCCTAAAAGTAATGGCTTAGTTAATCTAGATTAATAAATTTATTAAAAGGGAGGGTGTAATGCCCTCCTCTTTTTATCCGTTAAGATCAAACCATTTAATGGCTTGTTCTGCATCTTTATTAATACCACTCCATATAGGGAGTACCTTCCCAAACTTGGCCCAAGCCTTTGAGTCTCCTTTATTATTTCTACCAGATCTTCTTTGGTAGTATATATCTTTTTCATCTACATCTACTCCCAGTGAATATGGTAATGATTTAAACGCCATGTGTGTAACAAGATCGTAAATATTTTGCATTGGTCTAGCTGCTGCTGAAGGTGACGATGTAATATTAATAACTTCACCTGGATTTGCAAACGCACCTATTTCTGTCTGTAGTCTTCTAGCTTGATATGCCCAAAATATATATTGTTTAGATGCTTCAGGGTCATCATCGTCTGCTGCAGCCCCCATTAATAAACCGTATAATATATAAGATGTAGCATAAGCTAAAGCTTGTACTGCAGTTCTTTTAACATTAGCTTTTTCTTCAGGAGAAAGTAGATTGTATACATTAGAAAACTCCCCATTAAATACACTTTTAGCTTGGTCTTTTACAAATTTAATAGAAGTCCAATAAGCTGCTTCTGATATTGTACCTGCTTCTACATCTACATGTAAATAACTTATATTAGTTAAACCCCCGTGACCCCAAGATCTTCTAAATCCTGGAGCTAAAAATCTTCTAAATAAAGTAACTGCTTTACCTATAGCTCTACGCTCAGCTAAAGATTTATCAAAAGTCCCTTTTAACTGGTTAGTTTTTTTCTGAAGGGAGGATAATCTATTTATTACTTCTAATTGTGTAACATTGGCAACTCTAGGGTCCATCTTATACATCCCTTTACTGTCCTTAATAAGCATGTCATATAAATTGGCAGGCTTCCCATCTTCGTTCTGAAGAACATTCCCATCCTTATCTTTAAGTTTACCTTCGTACGCATACAATACCGCTAACATTCTAGTCATCGCTGTTTGATGCTCTGCTAAATTTTGGAAGACAAATATAGAGTCTACCCCCATCATTTTTTTTAATCTATTTCCAGATACTTTTTCTCCAGCAGTATCAGTAAAATCATTAAATGCATCAAATATATCTGCTGCTTGCATCATTTTACTATCAGGAGCAAACGATCCTAAATCTTTAGCTGTCTTCATATTAACTAAATTTTTAGCATATTCTGCCCCAGCTTTAGCTAAGTTTCTTTTACCAATAAACTCCCCGGCTGCAGATTCTTCTAACAATCTTAAATTATCTATAACTACTTGGTTAACTGCTTGTAATTTATTACCTGCTAATGCTGTTGCAGCTGTTAA
>TARA_R110000751_G_scaffold18969_1_pt1 | contig 14154 bp, 7 predicted proteins | sample TARA_R110000751 | Tara Oceans TARA_R110000751 (sample SAMEA4398001) | marine metagenome | biome: Polar Biome; feature: [MES] marine water layer (ENVO:01000295) within the mesopelagic zone...; material: water (ENVO:00002006), including particulate matter (ENVO:01000060) such as...... | reverse complement strand
CCCCGTTAATACAATCGTTTAAAGTATCTAGTGTAGATGGGAAACCGTTAAACACTCAAGCACGGTTAGCTTTATTAGAAAATAATCCTTTTAGCGGTATAGACCCTAATAGGGCAGCGACTATTAGAGGAAGCGAAGTAATTACTGCTCTTGAGCAAATGCTTCCGACAGAAGTTTGGCGTGTTGCTGAAGAAGCTTTGTTTAATGAGACATCAAAAGTTAATAGAGTTACTGCTGAGAACCGTGATTCTAATCGAGCCGCTAAAAGATTAGGTCTTTGGTTTAATCCTGAAGAAGCAGCAAGAATTGATCCTCTTGGTCCAGGTATTAAAAATTGGTTTAAAGCTGGTGACGGGTCAGTAACTGAAGCAGCTTTTATAAGAAAATATAAAAAAGATTTATCTCTTGAACAAGAGAAAGATCTTTTAGCTTGGGCTGGTATTCATCCAGGAGATAGAGCAGGGATAAAAGACTTTTGGGACAGATGGGATAGAATCATAGATATTGATGTAAGAGTAGATCTTGATATTAATCGTCGTGTCACAGCCGCTGATGCTTTGCAAGGTTCTGTGTATAGAGGTGGTAGTTCTACAGATAATGCTAGAGATAATTTTTCAAGTTATAAACAACAAGCATACGACAATCGTATTGAAGAGCTTAATAAGTTAGAAGATAGAGCATTAGCTAATTGGGATACAGAAAAAGAAATTTCTATATATGATTTAAAAGTTAAAGGTTTTACTACACGTAGATCTCGAAGTGGTTCTGATGCAAAAGTTATTAGTGGCACACCACTTGGTAACTCAAATTTTAGTAAACAACGAAAAAGTTTTTGGGACGAATGGAAAAAACAAAATAAAAATCAGTCTAGTGGTGACGTTTTTTATCCAGAGAATATTACTGTTAATGATTCGCCTGTTAGAAATCTTCCAGATTCTCCTGCTTTTGAAAAAGCAGCTGAGTGGGAAGAGTATAGAAATATGCTCGAAGCAACTTTGCCTGAAGAACTAAAACAATATATTGGCAAACCAATAAACGAAATTCCAAATGAGATTAAAGATGTTATATTTGAATACAATCTTGAAAGAATAGAACAAAAAGGATTTTGGGATACGTGGGAAGAACTTTTTTCTGAGAAGATATCTGAAAATCAGAAAGCTGCTAATAAAATTGGTAAAGGCAAAGAAACTGATTTACAAAAACAAGGTCTTACTTCTAAAGAAGCTAAGGGTGAAGATAGTAAAGAACTTCTTTTAGCTGAGTTTAATAAACGGAATGCGCCTAAAGAAGCAAGAGAATACGCAGGTGTGCCTAGAGACGAAATACCTTTAGATATACAGAATGTAATCTATGAGTTATTTGTAAAAGAAAATCCAAAGTCTTTAGGGCAAGATGCAATGCCTATGAAACGAAATGTTTCTCAAGGGTTTGCTCCTCAACCTAAAGATAGAGTTGAAGTTTTTTATGGCAAATTTGGTAGAAACAAATTAAGTAGTAACAGAACTCCTGAAGATGGACTAGCTCCGTATTGGGAAAAGTTTATTAGAGGTGTAGAAAACAATAGAAAAGATGTTCCAAAAAAGTTTTGGGATGATTGGAGAGATGTAAGAAACAAAAACATTTCTCCTGTTTCATCAGGCTATTTAAATAGGTTAAGAAAATGGGAAGACATACCTGATATTGATAGAACAAAAATTTTTGAAGAAAATAAATTTGATAAAGTTCTTGAGCAAACAGATGCTCCTGGTCCACAGATGATGTCGAATACAGCATTTTTAAAAGATAAAGCTGCTAGAGCAAAACAAGCTAAGCTTGATGGAGCAACTGAAATTCAAATAAATGCTATTAGACAAGAAACGATTGCAGGGTATAGAAAAGAATGGGCTGAGCTTTATAAATCTCCTGATGGGAAGTCTGGTACTTTACAAGAATTTACTGATGAGATAAGAAGAAAAGATTTTGTTGAAGCGTGGGATGGGTATATAGATTTTGAAACAGATTGGGCTTCAGTTAGAGAACGTCGTTTTAAACGGGATGAATCGTCTGAGGTTTCTATTGTAACAGACAGAAACATTGTAGAAGCTGAAGAGATCTTGTTAGCTTCTATAGATTCTCGTCGAGCTTCTATGGTCGCTACTCAAGAATCAGGAATTCGACCAGCTTTTGAGCAAGCAGAAATAGATGGGCTAGTTAATTATAGAACCAATTTAAGATCTGGTCCTACAAAAGGTAAACTAAATACTGTTGCAAAAATAAAGGATGCACTACTTGTAGATCGTCTTAACTATTTCTTTAGATCGACAGCACGTTTAGTTAAATTCAATGAGCAAAGAAACATTACAAATATTTATAACGGTGATGATGCTGCCGCTTTGTTTAACAAACAAGGATATGAAATTAGCAACGGTTGGGAATTAGAAGAAGGATATATTTTTAAACCTGGTGAAATAAAAACGACAAAAGATTCACCTGCCGTTGAAAAAGGATCACAATGGAAAAGCAAGGAAGCACCTAAAGAAAAAGTAAACAAAGAAACTATTACACCTGCTGGTGATGGTTCTAGACCAAAACAAGCAAAACAAGATAAAGACCCAACTGATGAAGCATGGTCAGAGTTTATAAAAACTGAACCATTTGAAAATGCAGAATTAGGTAGACAATTTAACGAGTATGCAGATGGTCAATTTGTACCTATGGAAGAACTAGTTAAATTAAACGAAAGTCTTAAAGGCAATAACGTTGAAGTCCCTATTTTAAGTGACGCATATATTGACGCTAAATTTAAAGACGGCACAAAAATAGATTTAATGACTGACGATGCAATCACTGTTGCACAACGAGAACTACAAAACAAAATCATGCAACAAGGTGACAATTATGAACTTCCATTTGCTGCTGCTTTTGCAAGCGATAGGTTACGTTTAAAAAGTTTAGCTCGACGTGCAGATTTTCGTGAAGATGCGTGGGAAGGAATTAACGTTCTTGATGATGCTTTAAACAGAAACCCAGATTTAGTTGCTGCTGCTGCCGATGACATTTTGTCAACTTATGGTGTAGGTATCTTAAATAAAAATTCAGTTCCTAAGACTTCTTATCTGGGAGATGTAGGAGTTAAAGTTGTTGAGTATATAGAAAAAGGTGTAGGAAAAGGACCAAAAGGTATAGGTGGTTTGCCTTCAACTACAGTTCGTTTGTTTAGCGAAAAAGTTGTTCAAGGTATTATTTATTGGGATGATGCTGCTCATGCGTATAGTCAATTTGACAAAATGTTACGTGACGCAGGGCGTGTACAAAACAATGGTAAAACTTTATTAGAAGAAGCAGGCTTAAACGTTGATGAACTTTTAGGAAGATGGGCTTCTGCGCCAGGTACTAACTTTAAAAAACCTATTTTTTATGAAACAGTTGAAAAGTTAAATAAATCTTTAGTAGATCTTTTTGGAGATCAACTTAGCGATGGTGTAAGAAATACTGATGACTTAGATAAAATTACTAGGATTCTGCGTAGGCAATGGAAAGGCGCAGACAAAGCTTTAAAAGAAGCTGCTCATGCACAGAAAAAAAATTATCGTGCTGGTCAGTGGCGTACAGTATTTGCAGAAGGCGATAACATAAATGTTCGTGAGATGGGAGGGATTACTCCGCAACAGTTAGCTGGAGCAGATCTTGTACCAAGGTATGATCTTTACGAAAATTTGTTTGCACCTAAGGGAGCTGTTTCTGAAGCTGCTAAATCTTTACGGAATAGCCTTGGTGTAACTGTACAAGCGTTTACTACTGTTTGGAAAAAAGCTGTATTGCTTAGGCCTGCATGGCCTTTGCGTGTGTTGTCAGATGAGTTGCTTCGTACTGCTGCTGAGATAGGAACGGTGAATGCGCTTAAGGGTGCAGCGGCTGGGTTCGGTGATTTAAGAGCAGGTTGGTATAAACGTAATGGTGTAGATCTTTCTGTTCCTATTCAAGATGCAATAATAGCTGATTTTAGATTACGTAGAAACGGTGATAAGTTCGTTACACCAGAAAATTATAGTGACCCCATTGCTTACGAAGATTTACCTTACGGTACGTTGTTGCAAGAATACATGAATGAAATTAGAAAAAACTCAATTCCTAATGGTGGTACAGGCAACTTTATAAAAGGTAAAGAAGTTGACACTCATGAGGTAGTACAAAATCTTATAAAGAATGTTATTCAAGATGATTATAGAAAAAGTGGAATAACTAACTTAGGTCGTTCTGGTGCGAGGACTATGGGTGCTTCTGCGATTGGAGCTTTTGTTGCTGGACCGGCAGGCTTAGCTGCTGGCGCTATTTATGGTTTGTATTCGCGTGGTTCTTTAATTCGGTTAGCTAAAACAGAAGCTGTTAATCATGTTGCAAGACAACTTTCTGGTGTTAGTAATGCTCGAATAAATACTCGTATAAAACAAATAGAACAAAAAATTGTAGATAACAAATTAACACTTACAAATAAACCTGATGAGTTAAACAAATTGGTTACTGAAGCAACTGATTTGACTCGTGCTAGAGACATGCTTGAAACTCAAGCTAACTACGTTTTAGATCAACACAAACTTAGAGATCGGATAACAGGTAAGGGAAGAAGAGCTGATAAAAAGAAAGCATTAGCAGATACAGATAAAGCTCTTGATGATATGAATCAGTATCAAGAAAGTGGAACGTTGTCACAAAACTTTGACACTGTTGGGAAAATGCTTAGCGATGTTGGAGTAAGCGATTATCACCTTGACACATATCGTTTAGGTAATCAATTTGGTAATACTGCTCAAGAAGTTGGTATATATAGAAACGCAGTTTCAGCTAATACTTATGCTTCTTCTTTATGGAATAGTGAAAGTGCTGCACAAAGAGCAACAGTACGTTCTTTAGAACGTAAAGTATATGAGTTCACTGAAGATAATCAACAAGCGTTTGCAGCAGCTTGGGATGACACAGTTAATAGGCAATGGGCACCTATGGGTGACACTGAAGCTATAAACGTGTTCCAAGATTTTACACGAAAGTTTTGGCAAGATGATGTAACTGACGCTGATATTATTTCATGGTTAGCTACTGGTGAAGGCAGACTTTTAGAAGATGCTATGCCTGCACATTTTAGTGGCGCTCAGTTTAGAGTAGATGAATGGGTTAAAGAAGTACGTGGAGAAACAAATGGCATACTTCCAAATATTCCAGCGTTTAAAGATTTAAGAGCACGGCTTGCTCGTGGTGAAGAAATCAAATGGAACAGAGATGTTTTACCTATCGTAAATAGAAAATTAGATGGCGATATAAAAGCTATACAAGGTATGGAAGAAGATACTTTTAGTAGTTTTGGAAAGATAGTTGGCGATACCTCTTTTGAAGATGCTTACAAAACTCAAAATCTTGTAATGAGAGTTAAAAATCGTATTGATGAAATGTTTACTGCTATTGGAACAATGCCAACAGATTCTTTAACTAGAAGCGTTGTGTTCAAAACAATTTATCAAGAAGAAATGGCTCAACGAATACAAGCTTATAGAGGAGTCAAAAAAAATAAAGATGCAGAAGTTTACAGACTTAATCAAAAACAATTAAATGCTATAGAAGGTGAATCAAGAAGATTCGCTTTACAAAGAACTAAAAATCTTCTTTACGATCTTTCTGAACGTACAAGATTTGAAGAAGTTATGTCAAACGTTATGCCTTTCTTTGCTGCTTACCAAGAAGTAATGACTAGATGGGCTGGATTGTCTGTCCGTAACCCTGCTTTTGTTTTAAACGCATCACGTAATTTCAATTTGTTTTTAGAAAATTATGATGCTGAAGATGAAGACGGCAATCAAATGTATGTGATTCGTCTAGGTGAATTGTTTGATGGTATAGATGCAAAAATACCTGAAGGCATTCCTGTCTTAGGTGGAAAAGATGCGTTTGGTAAAACAGCAGTTCTTGCAGATTTTGTATTGGACTTTAACTTTAAATCTGCGTCAATGGTTTCTATGGGTAAACCAGGGTTTGGTCCTGCGTTTACAATTCCTGTTAACGAAACTGTTCTTAAAACACCAAGTGCAGCCGGAATTAAAGAAGCGTTGTTTGGTAAGCACAGCCCAGAAGGAGATTCGGCAGGAGCACGAGCTATCGATTCTGTCTTCCCAACAGCAGCTTCTACTCTTATGAGTACGTTGTTTAACACAAAAGAAAAGCAACGTGTCAAAGGCATGGTTATGGCTGATCTTCAAGTTGAATACACATTGAATGGTCAAGTTATAGAAACTAATAGCGATTGGAAAGATTTCGAAGACGAAGTAGATGACCGAAGTAACGCTTTATTAAACATCCGTATGATAGCAAACTTAGGTTTGCCTGTGCAATACGTTGCAAAGTCTGCACATTATGACATCATTAATTCTTACGAAACTATTATGCGAAGAAAACCAGAGAAGTTTGAATCTGGAACTCTTTCTGGGGCGCAAGCTGCTGATGCTTGGATTTTAACTAACCATCCTGAGCTATGGGCAGTTCTTGGTCGTCAAACTCGTGTAGCAACTGTTGCCTCAGGTACTTTAGAAGGCAACGAAATGTATGAAAAAGATAAAAAGTTTATATTAGACAATCAAGCTATTGGTAGTTTTTTAACTGGTGGTTCTGGTTCTACTCTTGATGTGCAGTTTGAATTTAATGCAGCTACTTTTAGAAAAGAATTAGCTACAGGTCAACGTGAGTATCAAACTGTTGAAGAAAAATATAAACGAGCAACTGCAACTGCTGGTTGGTGGTTAAGAAATAAAATGATGGCTCCTATTTTTGCTGAACAGGAATATCTTAGAGTCAATGGGTTGCCAGTTAGTTTGAGTGCTGTATCTAATGAAGCTTTGAGAAACAGAAAAGACCTTATTACAGGTTATGTAACTGCAAAGTTTCCTTCTTTCCAAGAAGAAATAGATGAGTTTAACTCACCTACTGAAAAAGCAGAAGTTATACATTCGATGACACGTTTTGTAAAGAGCGATATTCAACGTGGAAGACCAGAGCTTCCTCACATGATAGCGTATCTTGAAAAACGAAATGAAATAATTAACACTATGGCAAATCGTGCTCGTATGTTTAATGATTCTAATATGAGATATTTGTCTCATCAAAAAAATAAAGATTTAAAAGAACTATGGGAATGGCAACGTATTGAGCTATCTCAAGTAGGTGACTTTACAGATTTCTTTACTAGGTTTTTAGAAAACGATGACGAAATTACGCTAGCTAGTTGGCCTAAAGCACGTCTTTCAAACGTAGGATTGGTTGAAACATGAGTAGTGATTTACCAGAAGATTTCGAAGTTTGGTTCCGAGATTGGAAAGCAGCAAACCCTAACTACATAGATGGTCAAAGTCAAGAAGGTGCGGCTCTTCGAGCCTATGCAGTAGAAAAAGGTTTGTCTGATGACCAAGTAATGGCAATAATATCATCTAGAGAAAACTTTGCAGGCAAACAAGCTTCGCAAGGTTTTGTTTTAGGTTATATAACCCCTCCAGCTATTCCTATTAATCCTAGCGATTCATTCTCTCTTAGAAATTCTGCGGGACAACCATACGATTTGTCTTACGCAGATAGATCAATGCTATCGGCAAATACTAAAGACAATGTTTATAACGAATGGCGTGACCAGACTTCATTCAGGTCAAGTATGATCCCTGGTTATATTGACAGTTTGTCTGAAACAGATTATGAAAATCTTGCACAAGGTTTATTTGTTGATGGCTATATGGCTGGTGTAATTAATGACTCTTCTGAATATTTAGAACGTATAAATGTTATAGCTGCTGCGGGTAATGCTGCAAATGAGTTAGCTACTGTAGCTAGAGAATTAGGTGTTGAGGTTCAAGATCTTTTGCCAGATGGTGTAAAAGATTTAAGCTTAGCTCCAACATTAGATGGAAGATATGCGAATACAGATTTTGAAAGTGATGAATTTCAACGATCGTTTTTTGAAAAAATGAATGAACTAAAAGATAGTGCGATTGTGTTGCCTGATGCTCAATCAGTTCAACTTGCTTATGATGAAGCTTCGCAAAAGATTCTTGGTTACGATTTGCGTAAGACTAGTCCGCAGGTGTATCAAGCGTTTTTAGCTGGTATGCGTAGTACTGCTAGAAATAATTCTGAGAACGATTTTCAGTACGATACTAGTGCTCGTATACAAACTAACATTATGGGGGCTGATCCTGTTGGTGCAGAGTTTCTTGAGACATCTGGTAGGCGCGATAACTTTATGGATGCTATTTTTGGAGCGGTGTCATAATGACTTTTGAAGAAATTCTTAAAGATTTAAAAGCTTATTTAATAGAGGTTACTGGTAGAGATAGAACATTGCGTTTAGATGGGTCGTCTACTGGTGCTTTAAAAAGAGCAAAAGAAGAACTAGATAATTTAAATACTTTTATTAATGTTTTAGAAACAGGTTATCCACGAAAAAACGCTAACAACAATATCTCTACACAAGAGTGGAAAAAGTTTTGGTTTGCAGTAAAAGAAGAATCTGGATTTGATAATTCTTTATTAGGCACATTTGCTCCTTCTAATTATTCAGGCGCTGGCGATACTTGGCCTAATTCAGATCGTTATCTTAAACCAAATGGGCGCGAAAGAAAATTAACGATTCAGTTAATGAATACTGAATTAAACAAATTAAAAAAAGTTGCTGAAGTAGGTAGAGAAGATTTAGAAGAAACAGTTGCTATAGCTGATATTTCTGCTGAAATAGAAAATGATTTATTTGGTACTGTTCCTGGAAATCCTGATTTACCTACTGATCCTAAAAAACAAATAGATGCAATATTAAAATTAGCGCCTTTGATAGGTGATAAAGGTAAAGAAGTTTTACAAAATCTTGAAAGAATGGATACAGATTTTGATCCTAATTTTGAATTAACTGAAGCGGATGAAGCTCAGTTAGAAGCAGCAAATTATTTGGCTCAGGTTAATAACGGCGGAGAATCTCCAACGCTTAATCCTGCTGCTGCTGCTGCTGTTGGTAGCGGCGCTAGCCCAGATAGCGATGTTATGGAAAGCAGGGTAGATAGTTTAGAATATAGTTCTGGCATTGATGATGTAGAACAAGGGGAGCAAGATCGTTTTGCACGAGAAGGTGCAGAAACGTATTTACCGAAAGCTACAACGACGGCTCCATCAAGTTCTATTGAAGTAGATCCAACAATAGAAGAAAATCCAACAGGAGAAAAAATACTAGGTTCTAATAATACAACATTAGATCCGGTAATAAACACACAAGTTATTGCTGATCTTGTTGCAGAGTTTGGTAGTTACGCATATTTTCAAGATCCAGATAAACCTGAATTTATAATTACGGAAAACGAAAAAGGAGAAGCGATAGAACCTATCAATATTATTGACTATATAGAATCAAGAAATATAACTAACACAGTTATTATGAGACAGTTGTTTAAAAAAACTCCTTGGTCTTTAGAAGGTGGAGAATTAAACACTCTTAAGTGGGATGCTAATTGGTCTTCTTTAAATGAAGCGCAACGAGATACGTACCTTCAACCAACAGTAGAAAAGATTACTAAGCTCGCTCGTACTTGGGGATTGCAATTAACTCAGCAAGAAGACATAGCTGCTATTAGACAGATTGCTGTTAAAGCAGGGCGGTTAGGGTTAACTAATTTAGAAATACAAAACGAATTTTATACTAATGCTACGTTTTTGTGGGACCCAACTAATACAGAAACTGGTGTTCATGCACGTCAAAGAGATCTTTTGCGTACTGAAGCTAAAACTTATATGTTGAACATTTCAGATACTAATTTAGATTTGTTTAGTAAACAGATTTTGACTGGTGAAATGACTCTTGAAGGTATTAAAGCTGGGTTCAGAAGCCAAGCGTATAATGCTAATCCTGCTATTGCAGATTTGATGGATAAAGGTTTTACTCCTCAAGGATATTTTTCAAGTTATGAAAACAATGCAGAACTTTTGCTTGAAAGACCAATCAATTTTATGGGTGATGACAGAAGTATGTATGAAGAAATTGCTTATGGCGTAACAGATGCTAATGGTATTAGTCGTCCTATGACTCATCCCGAAGCTGATAGATATACTCGTGGATTAAATGAATGGCAGTACACAAATAACGCTAAGAACAAAGGCAGTAGCCTTATCGAAAATATTTCAACTAGATTTGGAGCAGTAGCGTAATGGCAAAACCAATAGTTGATCCAGTTTACGGTAACTTTTGGCAAGGCGGCGTTGAGTATGTGCCTATTGAGCCAGGGTCAGATAAGTTTCATCCGAGTGGTGTACGTGTTCAAGTAGATTCAAATAAAGTTCCTATACTTGTAGATGGTAAACAAGTAGAGTTAGAACGTATAGCTCCTGGTTACAATGATGATCCAGCGCAAATAGCTGCTGATAAAGAAGCTAGAGAAGCATTCCTTGAGGATATAGATTACGAAGGTGATCCTCGGATGCAGCAAGCGACAGGTGCTGAACGTTTTGATGGTAGTTTTCAGCCTGGTGTCTTTGAACAAAACCCTGATTTTTATGTTAAACCAATTAAACCTTCTGACGCTGATACCGCTCCAGATGTAAATGGTGAAAGCAAATACATTACTAGCATTGATGGACAAAACAATACTGTATGGACTCTTAACCCAAAATATAATTTGTCAAAAGCATCTTCAAGTAAAAAACTTGGTACTACTGCTGGTACTTCTACAGCTAATACTACTTCTGTTTACACAACTATAAATAATACATTAAAAAATTATGGGTTTTCTGCGGCAGACATAACTGAGTTGTCTTCGTTTATGCAATTAGCTTTAACAAATAACGATAGTGTAGATACTGTTACACAAAATTTGAGAGAGACTCCAGTTTATAAACGTCGTTTTCCAGGCATGGCGCTTCGACAAGGCAATAACTATAATGCTATAACTGAAGCAGATTACCTTATTCTTGAAGATGGGTATGTTTCTGCTATGCGTTTAGCTGGTTTGCCTGAAGGTTTTTATGATGACAGACAAGACTTTGCAACCTTTATAGGTAATGATGTATCTGCTGCGGAAGTTCAACGTCGAGTTAATTTAGCTCAGTCTGTTTCACAAGATGCAAATCCTGAAGTACTCACACAGTTGCAAGAGTTGTATAATATAGATACTAAAAAGTTGGTTGCTTTTTATCTTGATCCGACAGCAGATGGTGCTCAAAATCTTTTGAAAGAAGAAAGAAAAGTAGCTAGTGCTAGTTTGTCTGCTTCAGTTTTGAGTGCTGTAGGCGAAGGATTAAATGTTGCTGCTGCTGAACGTATACAAAAAGCAGGTATGACTCTTAGAGATACAAGAGGTTTAAGTTCTGCTGTTGGTGTACTTGGAGCTAGTATTAACGAAGAATCTTTTTCTGCTTCAGATTTAGCTGAAGGCACATTTGGCACAAATGTTAATGCTGCTGATTCTTTAAGACGACGAGTCACTGGTCGTACTGCTAACTTCCGTGGCAAAAGTGGTCTGTTAGCTGACTCAAGTGGCTTCTCTGGTTTAGGTGAAGCAGTTTAATTCTTGCATTTGCAAAGTTTTTGTGTATAATTACTTTTAGTGCAAGGCTTGAGCGGAGTTCTTGTGCGTTTGTAATGCAATTTCCATCCGATGTTCCACCGCTGAGGATGAGTAAAAAGGATTGGTGAGACGATATGGCAGATTCAGACTCAAGATACGAAAATGAGACTGGTAATCCAAGGGATATTCGCAATCAACTTTCTGAAGCAAACAAAAGTGTTGCTTCAAGAGATCACACTATTGCTTCACAGCAAGAAGAGATCGACAGTTATAGACGCCGTGATATTTTTCGGTCAGCAGGGTTAGACCCTAATAGAAAAGATATTCAGTATATGATGAAAGCTTATGATGGAGAGCTAGATATTGATGCTGTCCGTGAAGAAGCTTCGTTAGCTGGGTTTTTACGGGAAGATTCTTTTGAACAAGAAGATACTCGTGATCTTTCTTTTATGCAAAATGCTGCTGCTGAACAACGTATTGCTGCTACTGGTCAAGGCGGAGATCCTATCTCACCACAAGATCCTATACAAAAGATAAGGGATTTTAAAGATCCTGAATTGCTTAAAAAGCATATGGCTTCTTTGGGTGTTGAATGGAATGCCGCTCAATAATTTCGTATTGAGTCCTTATGGTTAGGACTAAATATGGCATTTACAAACACAACGACGCTTAACGATCAGGTACAAGCAGCGTTTGAGACGACCGCATATTTTGCGTTACGTTCACAACCGCTCTTTGAAATGGTTGCTGACGTACGTTCAACTTCTCAGACTCATAACGGTTCATCCGTTAAGTTTACTTTTTATGATGATATGGATCAGAACATTACTGCTTTAGGTGAAGAAGCTTCTCCTACTGCTGTAGCTTTGACTGATACACAAGTCAATGTTCCTTTAGCAGAGTATGGTGCTGCTGTTAATACAACAGCTTTGGTACGTGGTACTTCGTTTTTAAACGTTGATGCTGATGCAGCTAACATTGTTGGTTACAACATGGCAGATTCGTTAGATAAGATTGTATCGAATGTTGCTAATGCCGGTACCAATGTAATTCATGTTGGTCAGACATCTCGTGGCGCTATTGTCGCAGCAGACATTTATAACGCACAGCAGGGTCGTAAATCTGTAGCTCGTTTACGTGTTCGTAAAGCTCCAGGATGGGAAAATGGCAACTACATGGCTATTATCCACCCGGATGTTTCTTACGATCTTCGTAACCAAGCTCCTACTGCTGGTGTAACAGACATTATTAACTACCAAGTATTGCAGAATGGTGCGGCTATTCGTGCGGGTTCAATCGGTACCTTCAATGGTATTGAATACATTGAAAACCCACGCGCTGGTCTTATCGCTAATGGTGGTGCAAGCAACGTTGATGTTTATCAGACACTTATCTGTGGACGACAAGGGCTTGCTAAAGCATTCTCTCGTGCTCCAGGATTTGGTGAAGAGCCAAGCATTGTGCAAGGCCCTGTAACTGATATCCTTCGTCGGTTCCACCCAATCGGTTGGTACCATCTTGTTGGTTATGCTATATTCCGTCAAGCTTCTTTGGAGCGAGTAGAATCAGCATCCAGCATTGGTGACAACTAGTAAATAGATGATTTGTAGGGGGGGTCAGGTTTTTCCCCTTTCCCTGGCTCCCCCTGCTTCGTCTGCTAGTATCTGTGTTATGCCTAAAGTAAATGGTAAATTGTATCCTTATACAGCAGCAGGAAAAAAAGCAGCGGCTAAAGCTGCTGGGAGTAAGAAGAAAAAAAATGCAAAAACCAAACGGTGATGTAAAGATTAAACCAAAGCCTATTCACGGGACAGGTGCTACTAATGGCTAACGGCCTCTATTGCCCAACGTTTTTGAATGCTCTTAAAAACGATTTAAATGTAGACCTTGACAACGGTGACTTTTACTGTTTGTTAACTACTTCTAGTTACACCCCTAATTTTGAGACTGATGCTTTCTTAGATGATGGCACTATTCTTAGTAACGAAGTAACAGGAACTAACTACACTCAAGGCGGTAATGCTTTATCTAGCATTTTGTTTACTAAAAGTGCTGATGGTTCAGGCAAGTTGACGTGGGATGCTGGGGATGTTACGTGGCCTAACTCAACTATTACTGCTGCTAGACGTGCAGTAATTTATGATCGTATTTCAGGAGCGGCTGCTAATTCGACTAGGTATTTGGTTGCTTGTATAGATTTTGGTGGAGATTTTTCTACTACGTCAGGTACGTTCGAGATTCAGTGGAATCTTTCTGGAATTTTCACTCTTGATTTGGTTCCATAGGAGGAACAATGGCTAGTAATTTTCCGGCTGGTTTAGATACTGGTTCAACTACTTTACGTGACGATATAGCTTCAAACGATGATTTGAATACAGCGGGTAAAGAGCATGACGTAATGCACGTTAATGTAAATGATTCAAGTATTGAGCTTCAAAAAAAAGTAGGGATAACTGCTTCTTTGCCTGTGACTCCTGGTCATGTGCTTAAAGTAACTGGTAGTGGTACTACTGCTTGGGGTGCTCCTGCTGAAGGTATTTCTATTCTTCAAGTCCAAGTCTTTAGTTAAGGAGCCATCATGGCATATACAAAAATAATATTATCA
>TARA_R110000751_G_scaffold2615_3_pt1 | contig 14184 bp, 10 predicted proteins | sample TARA_R110000751 | Tara Oceans TARA_R110000751 (sample SAMEA4398001) | marine metagenome | biome: Polar Biome; feature: [MES] marine water layer (ENVO:01000295) within the mesopelagic zone...; material: water (ENVO:00002006), including particulate matter (ENVO:01000060) such as...... | reverse complement strand
GTATTGAATTCGAAATTGAATGGTTACCAAAGCTCTCAAAGAATAGCGTGGCGGCGCCAAAGAAAAATTATACATTGACCACGAAATCAAATGCTAAATCAAAGGCTCTCAATACCTTATCAAGTCCTGGGTTAAAAAGTATGTTAGAAAATTTATAAATGTTAATACTTTCAATAATATTAGGAATTTTGGTCGTTACCTTAGGGTATACGACCATTAATCTTCTCATAAAAATTGAGAAGACAGAAGACATATTAATATCTCATAATACCTTTATTACTAAGATGCAAGAGCATATTTCCCACTCAGAGAAAAAGCTTAAAAATATAGATTCAAAAGGTACATTTGAGGGTGATGATGAAATAGGTTGGTTTTTTAATGAAATAAAAATACTACAAAACGATCTTTCTCAATTTAAGACCAACTCATAAAATATGGCTCCCATTAAAAAAAAACGAAGACCAAAAAGTAAAAACTACTTCACACAAGACACTGAAAACGCTATTGTAAAATATAATAACGAACCTGATTCTAAAATTAGAAGTACAATATACCAGAATGAGATCCATTTCCCATTCTTCAAACTTACCCAAAACATAATCCACACCTTCAAATTCTACCATACAGAAGTAGAAAATTTAGAGCACCTCCAACATGAGATTATTACTTTCCTTTTATCTAAAATGCATTTATTTGACCCAACCAGGGGAGCAAAAGCATATTCTTATTTTGGTACTATAGTTAAACGTTGGTTAATTTTATATAATACTAAAAATTATGCTAAAAAGATTAAAAAAGTAGAAGTAGATGTTTTAATGGGAGAAAACTCTACTCATACCTACTATATGGGTGAGGAAAAAATTAAAAGTGATTTAGATAATTATATGGACATATTTGTAGACCATGTATCAGAAAATATTTTTGAACTTTTTCCAAAGAAAAATGATGCTAAAATTGCAGATGCTATTCTAGAATTATTTCGTAAACGAGAAGATATTACTGTTTTTAATAAAAAAGCACTTTATATCTACATTAGAGAAATAATTGATGTAAAAACTCCAAAAATAACAAAGATAGCTGACAAACTACACGATATCTTTAAACAAAAGTATATATTTTATTTAGAGAACGGATACGCTAAATTCTAATTCCTTCCTAGAGCCATATTTATAACAAAATAACATTATGGGCGCATTAGACAGTGTTGTATTTGGGAAGAAAAAATTCTCAAATATCTTAGAAGAGATATACAACAACCAAAAGAAAAAAGAATCCCAAATATCGGGTTTAATAACCGAACTTAAACCACTCATTAAGGATATTGGTGACGCAACTTTAATTGTTCCACTTATTAAAGAATATATGGAAATTGGCATCAAAAACGATGAACAATTAATTAAAATGTCCACTATAATACAGCGTGCGCTCAATAATAGTTCAAGTGAAAATGACATGGGTATTACAGACGCTGAAAAAGCAGAATTAATGCGAGAGTTAGATAAACTTAACGAAAACTATAAAGAAGAAAATGGCAAATAATTACGGTTTTAAAAGTGTAAACCGACAAGTAGGTAGTACAAAGGGACAATCTAATGAAGTCTTTGATGCCATAGAAAGGGTTAATCAAAAGATGATATATGCTCGTGTTACTGATATAATTTTAAATGATCAACACCCTAAATTTAGAGAGTTTGGAGGGTGGTCTAGTATTGGTACTATATTTTATGAAAAGGTTGAAGTAGCAGATAATAATATCAGTAGTGTTACATCAGCACTCCCCCTTATACCTTATTTAAAAAATTATCCTTTAGTTAATGAATTTGTTTTATTATTTTTATTACCAACTAAGGGGGTGAGTGAACAGTCAAATATTACATCTTATTTTTATTTAAACCCAATATCAATATGGAATAATCAACACTTAAATGCTTTTCCTAATTTAAATACTTCAACAACCCAAGATTCAGAACAAAAGAGCTATCAAGCTATTGAAGATGGGCAAACTAGAAAATCATCTACCGAGGAAGTAAATTATTCATATAATTCTCCTCTAATAGGGGGTACATTTGAAGAAAGATCAAATATACACCCCTTACTTGCATTTGCTGGTGATATAATAACTGAAGGGAGATGGGGTAATTCAATACGATTAGGTAGTACAGCATTAACTAGTGATGGTATTTACAATAATAATTGGTCTAGTAATGGGAGTAATGGTAACCCAATAACTATTATTAGAAATGGACAACCTACAGATTCTAGTGATACCGGTTTTACACCCATAATTGAAGATATAAATAAAGATTTATCTTCCCTATATTTAACTTCCAACCAAAAAATACCTTTAAATCCTTCAGTTAATAGTAATCCTTCTATAAAAGAATCACCTTCCACTGTTGGGTCTTATGTAGGCAGTCAAGTTATACTTAACTCTAATAGGTTAGTATTTAATTCAAATACTGATAGTATTTTACTAAGCTCTAAAAAATCAATATCCATAGCAGCAATTAGTACTGTAGGAATATTTTCTCAACAAGGAGACGTAGTACTACAATCTAGTAAAAATCTAGTTAGACTAGGTGATGCCAGAGCAAACCAATCCGTTATTCTAGGAGATAATTTCTTATCTGAATTAACTTCACTATTAAAAAAACTTCAATTTTTAACCAATTCCTTGTCTGTTGATCCTATGATCCCAACAAGTAATTTCCCTGCCTCTTCCTTAAACAACCAGATAGCAATCTTCCTAGATAATATACCACAATTTGCTTCTAAAACCGTTAAAACAATATAATATGGAAGCAATTAACCAATTAGTAGAAAAACTTCTTAATTCTGATTATGGTAAGTCATTATTAAAAACTAACATTAACCTTAGTGAAATAACTCGTAGAATTGGAGAAATAACAGATGAGTTAAATGGTTTTGACCCCTTTTCCGAAAATAAAGGAACAACATCTACAAGAGCTCAAAGAAAACAAGCAAGGCAGGATGCTAGGGATAATAGAAGACAATCAAGAGTAGATAACTTAAATGCTAGATTAGAAGAATCTAATTTAGACCCTGAAGAGAAAAAGACTAGATTAAGAAAAGAATTAATATTATTAAAACAACAATTAAGGGATCAAATCCCTAGATCTCATGCCCTTAAAGTAACTGGGAGGATATATAATAAAACTATAGGTGAACCATTAAAAGGAGTAACAGTAAAATTAGGTTTTTCTCCTGAACTTCTATCTTCACAGATACCAACACTAAAAGAGTTATCTGGTTCTGAGGATGAATTAATTACACAAACTTTTCAAATTCCTAGTCCAAAAGATTTAGCCTACATACCTGTACCTAATTTTGCTTATGAGGCTTTAAAGTATCCAAATAAACCCTACGGTGTATTTTATGTTGATGGTGAAAAATTTAAAAATGAAGTTCTTAGAGAAATAAAAGAGGTAGTAACTGACGATAAAGGTTATTATAGTTTCTATGTATTAATACCTCAAGGATATATACCATCAACTAAAAAGGTATTAATTAACTTTGCCTTATTATTTAGCAAATCATCATTTATACCTGGTACTCTACCTCTATTAAATGGTGATAGAACAATAAAAGATAACCAACCAGCATTTAGTTTAACGGATATAGATAAAACAGCAGAATTATTATCTGAAGAAATTAATGATCAAATTGATAATGCTAATGAGTTTGTAGAAAATATATCTTTAGAAGCATTTCAGAGGATAGTAAAGTGGAGGAAACAAAATTTAAATAGTATAACAAGTTCTATAAAAAGAAGACTTATTCCATTATGTGTAGGTTTATTATTGGCTTTTGGTATAGATAAGTTATCTAAAATTAATAGAAAAACTTGCCCCTCTCCTGAAGCTCTAAATGATGTAATTAGAAAAAGAAATAAAGCAGTACGACAATTAAACCAAATATACCAAACTATAGCAATTAATACTGGGTTATCTGTAGCTTTTATTGCATTAGTATCCGTTTTAAAAGGTGTAAGATTAGCGATTACTGGTCTCCCAATCCCTCAGGCATTTGGTTTACCACCAGGTCCTCAAGGGGGTTTAATATTTGCTTTACCTTATTCCTATACTGCTAAAATGCAGGCATTACAAGCTACATTGAAGGAATTAGAGGATCAAAATAAAGAGTTATCTAAAACCCTTTTAATATCTTTAGTTTTTTTAATAGCAGGAACTGCAACTGTTCTTATTTTATTAAAGTCTATAGATAACATGACCCAAGAATGTATACAAGAAAATGGTCAAGACGGTCTTTTAGAGTTAGAATTAGTTCAACAAGAGCTATTGGATTTAACCGAAGAACAAGAAGAAGATGGAAACCCAGTTACAAACAATTTAAATGGATTTACCTTTAGTGTAGAAACAGACGACCAAAATCCTGTAGGAACTCTAAAACGTAGGTTTGCTGTTGCAAAAAATAACCAAGGAGTTACATTATTGAAAGGAGAACCATCATTTAGTTCTAATGATCAAATATTGATTGATGAACTTGTGTTTTATATTCAACAAAACGATTTAAAAGCATACTAATTTAATATTTATAACAAATCAATACAACATGAAATTAAGTCAATTAAAATCCATCGTAAAAGAGGCTGTAAAAGAAGCTATTCAAGAGGAAATGAAAGACATTCTACTAGAAGCTGTACGTAGTCCTAAACAAACAATATATGAAACTAGTGGTACTCCCCAAACAAGTGTAGATGCACCAGGTCCAATGAATCCCGTGGCACAATCACCTTTACCTACTTCAGATAAAATGAAACTTAGAGAAAATATGATGAATGTCTTAGATGGTATGAGACCAGGAGCAAATGGTACCTTATCCGCTACAACACAAGATATTCCTTTACAATTAGGGGGTGGTGATACAACATCAGCAAATGGTAGTTTACCAGGTGGAAATGTAAGTATGGATCAAATAATGGGTTTAATGAAAGGTAAAGCATAATATATATGGCATTCGGAGCAAGAAGAGTTTTTCCTAACGATTTACGGCCTAGAGTCGCTATCGGTATTAACTTACCACTTAGTGGTCCTGTTGCCTTTGAGCCTAATTTCCAAACTAAAGATGCAGTAAAGAATAATTTAATTAATTATCTACTCACAAACCCAGGAGAAAGACCTAGTAACCCTACATTTGGTGCCGGTTTAAGACAATATCTTTTTACACAAATAGAATCTGGAAATCTAGAATTTATTAAAAATGATATTCAAGAAAAAATAAAACAAAATATCCCGTTAGTGGAGGTAGAAGAAATGGAAGTATTTGAAACCGAAAATCAAAATTCCATTCAAGTTTCTATAACATATAGTATACCGAATACAGGAATAAATGATACTTTAGAATTAAATTTTAGCTAATGGCAGTACAAAATAAGGACATAACATATATTAATAAGAGTTTTAATGATATTAGATCTCAATTAATTAATTTTTCACAAACGTATTTTCCAAATACTTATACTGACTTTAGCCCAGCATCACCTGGAGTAATGTTTATAGAACAGGCTTCATATGTCTCTGATGTATTATCCTTCTATTTAGATAACCAAATACAAGAAACTTATTTACAATATGCTAGACAGTTTGATAATCTATATGATTTAGCTTATATGTTTAGTTATAAACCTAAAGTTACGGGTCTAGCAACTGTAGATTTAGATTTTTACCAACAACTACCCTCTAAAACAGAAGGTTCATCAACAGTTCCAGATTTTGATTATGCCTTATATATAGGTACAAACACAACAGCAACCTCTGCTAATGGATCATCATTTGTAACATCAGAACCTGTTGATTTTACTGTATCCAATTCAATGGATCAAACAGAAATATCAATAGCCCAAATAAACAATGACGAACCTGAGTATTACTTATTAAAAAAAACACGTAAGGGTACATCAGGAACTATAGTATCTGAAACCTTTACTATGGGGGCATATCAAGAATTTCCTACCCTAGAACTTAATGTACCTAATATAGGAGGTATAATAGATATAACCGATAGTGATGGTAATATTTGGTATGAAGTTGATTACTTAGCACAAGATTTAGTTTATAGTGATTTAAAAAACACTAATGTAAATGATCCTAACAATTCTGCTGATAGTTACAATGCACCTTATTTATTAAAAACTAAATCCGTTAATCGTAGATTTATAACCCGTTTTTTAAACGAAAATACATTACAGATTCAATTTGGAGCAGGTAGACCTTTAGAAATAGATGAAGAAGTTACCCCTAACCCAGATAATGTAGGTTTAGGTTTACCTTTTGGACAAAACAAATTAACAACGGCATATAGTCCAACTAATTTTATATTTACAAACACATATGGTATCTCTCCTAGTGATACTAACTTAACTGTAAGGTACTTAACCGGTGGTGGTACTTCTTCTAATGTTAATGCCAATCAAATAAATATACTCTCAACTACCAATACTACTTTTATTAATAGTAATTTAAATTCTAGTTTAGCAGATTTTATATTTAACTCATTGGCTGTAAATAACGTAGCAGCAGCAAGTGGAGGACAAGATGGTGATAGTATAGAAGAAATTAGACAAAATTCACTATCAAATTATAATACACAACAAAGAAACGTAACCGCTGATGATTATTTAGTTAGAGCTCTAAGTATGCCTCCTAGTTATGGTACTATAGCTAGAGCACATACTCAAAAACCTCTAGCAAATGATCCAAATACCACTTTAGATTTATACGTATTATCATTTGATTTAAATAAAAAATTAATTAATGGGTCAAATACTCTAAAGAGTAATTTACAAACATATATTAACCAGTATAGAATGATTGGTGATGTAGTTAATATTAAAGATGCTTTTGTTATTAACATATGTTGTAATTTTGATATAATTACCTTACCTAATTTTAACAATAATGAAGTGTTATTTAATTGTATAGCAGCAGTTCGAGAATATTTTAACATAAACAGATGGCAAATAAATCAGCCTATTATATTAAGAGACATCTCCGTGTTATTAGATAGAATACCTGGAGTACAAACTGTAAGTAATGTAAATATTGAAAACAAAGCAGGAACAACATTAGGGTATTCTCAATATGCATATAGTATTTCTGGAGCTACACAAGGTGGTATAATATACCCTTCTATAGATCCTAGCATATTTGAAGTTAAATACCCAGATACTGATATTAAAGGTAGGGTAGTTGCCTTAGGTGTAGGAACTTTTACATCAGGAACAGGAACTCAATTAGGTGGATATTAAAATAAAAAATTATGGCAGTATATAAACTTTTCCCATTACAAGATGCTACAATGTATTCTTTCTACCCCTTTATGAATACAGGGATAGATGCGATGATTGAAGTAGGGAACTTAAATGTTAACATTAACCCCGTTCCTCAAGTATTTAGATATTTAGTGGAATTTGATCAACCTGAAATAGACACTGTAATTAATACTTATGTCCCCCTTTCAGCATCAATTCCTCAATTTTCAAGTAGTATGAAATGTTTTGTAGCTAATGCCCAAGGTGTTAACTTTAATACTGAACTAAATATCCACCCTATTTCGGGATCATGGAGTAATGGTACAGGTACATACCTAGATTCTCCATTTACTACTAATGGTGTAAGTTGGATAGCTCAAACATACTCAGGCTCAGGTGGAAAAAATTGGCAAACTTCTAATTTCTCAACTAATGTTACTGCTTCTTGGTCTGGTAGTTATAGGGGTGGTGGTACCTGGTACACAGGTTCTAGTATACCTGGGTTAGATTTTTCACCAACACAATCCTTTAACATGAGATCTCAAAAAGATCTAAATGTTAATGTAACAGATATAGTTCATTCTTGGTGGGGTAACTCACAAGGAATTACTCCTTCAACCGGTAGTTATGATGTAGTTAACAATGGGTTTATTGTAAAGTGGGAAGATATACTTGAATTTAATAGTGCAGACGCTATACAACCTATAATACAATTCTATTCAGTTGATACAAATACAATTTATCCACCCGTTTTAGAAATTAAATGGGATGACCAAATATTTAACACTGGGGATCTACCAGCACTAAAAACTTCTGATTTATTTGTAGCCTTAGATAATAACCCTGGAGTATTTTATAGTGAAAGTATTAATAGATTTAGGTTAAATGTAAGACCAGATTACCCCGCAAGAACCTTTATGACATCATCTGTAGATACACAAAACCACTACTTACCTGATGGTTCATTATGGGCTATTAAAGATTTAGATACAAATGAGTTCATTGTAGAGTTTAGTTCTCAATTTACTAAAATAAGTTGTGATTCTACAGGTAATTATTTTGATGTTTATATGAATGGATTACAACCAGAAAGATATTATAAAATTTTAATTCAATCTACCATTAGTGGAAGCAGGGTAGTTAAGGATGATAATTATTACTTTAAAGTAGTTAACGGATAATGGCAAACGAAAGATTAGATCTTAGAAAAGAGGTATTTAACAAAGCCCAATACATTAAAACTATTGATACTAGTTTTGGTGAAATAGGTGTTGAAACCCTTACTGAAGAGTTACAAGTTCAACCAAGTCTTCAAGAATTCTTTGGATTATACAATTCTCTTTTTTATGATATACCGGCGTTAGGTGAAACAAATTCACATCAATTTTTAGTTAGAACTAGTGGTGAGTATATTAATTTTGAAGAAATAAATGGAGAAGTGTTAGCTTTACAAGCTGAAATTGCTCAATTAAGACAAGATTTATTAAATGCACAAATGAACAATATTAAAGCTTCATCAGAAGGCTTAGGAAGTGAACAAACAAATGAGGCGTTAGATATATTCCAAAAGGAATTAAACATTGCAAGCTCACAAATAGTAGATACAGCAACAGATTCAATAAGTACAACATAATAATATATGGCATTAGAACCTACAGTAAATCAATTAGCCCCAGGTACATTTGAATATCAAACATATGATAATTCAGATCAAACTTTAATTGCCCAATCAGATTTAGATACGGCATTCACTGCCTCTACTGATTATATCGAATATTTTATTTATGATCAAAATAAAGAACTAATATTCCCTGATTACCCAGAACCATTACTTGATTATGATGTTAGGGAGGGAGATATATTATTAAACCCTATAAATAATTTAGAGGATGAAGGTTTTAATGTCGGAACTTATAGTATAGGTTATAGCTTTTATAGAAAAAGATTAGCATCAGATATTCAAAGCAATTATTACTTTATATCTGAAATATCTTCTGATAGAACAGAAATTAGATTAGACAGTAATATTATAGAAAATAGTTTAATAGTTTCTTCGGCCAATGAGTTTATTGATTATAGGGAAGTATCTGAATATTTTGTTGATTTTTATCTTAATTTTGGAGAAAACCAAACTGTAATTGCTAATAATCTTAAGTTAGAGGATGGTATAACAGCTGATCCTACATTAATAATTAAACTATACGACCCATTACCTGAAGAATTTGATTTAAGAACTGAATTGTGGGTTGTAGAATTATTATCACAACCTCAACTATATAAAGTAGATTTTCCATTTGAACCTATAATAGAAGATGATTTTACTTACTTACAAGGTCCAAATCTTAGCTTAAACATAACACAACAAACAGGTACATCAGGAGAACAATTTTCTATCAATACCTTAATTAACTCAAATGTTACAAGCTCTGTAAACCAAATAAAAAGTTTATTAAACGAAAAAGAAATAAACATAAATATTAACTACGAGAACTATAGTAATTTTATTAACTTTAGTTCAGCTCAAACTAGATTAGAAAACTTTTATTATAAAGTAGGTTTAATTGAGTCTTCTAGTAACGTTATATCTTCATCATTAGGTCAAGTAACAAGCCAAACTGTAAATGGATTTGCATTTAGTGCTAGTTTAGCTACATTAACCCATCAAATAGATACCATAATTAGAAATTTTGATGGTTATGAATATTTCCTTTACTATAATAGTGGATCAGACTATTCATATCCAAAATCTAATTCATCACCCCCATTTACCCTATTTTCAACCGGTAGTAATGAAGTAATAAACTGGATAGGTAACGCAAACCCAGGTAATAGTTACTATGGAGGACAGGCCCTTTCTGCTTCAAATTACGATCAAAACAATCGAGACTGGTTGTATTGGTCAATACCTGAATATTTAAGAGAAGATCCTGAAAATTTAAAATACGAACTATTTGTTGACATGGTAGCTCAATACTATGATAACGTTTGGGTTTATACAAAAGACATTACAAATAAATTTAATACTGATAATCGTTTAGATTATGGTATTTCTAAAGATTTAGTAGCAGATGCTATTAGAGATTTTGGTGTAAAATTATATTCAAATAGTTTTAATACTGATGATTTATTTACAGCATTTTTAGGTTTAACTCCTTCAGGAAGTGCATTCCCTTTTCCTAACATGACTGGTTCATTACCCGCACCTTCTGGGTTTGAGTACGTTGATACTACAATATCATCGTCGAACGATATAGTCCCATTAAGCGATGTTAATAAGCGAGTATATAAACGAATTTACCACAATATACCTTATTTACTTAAAACAAAGGGTACAATAGCTGGTATTAGGGCATTAATTACTTCATATGGTATTCCAGATACAATTTTAAGAATAAATGAATTTGGTGGAAAAGATAGAAACGAAAAACAAGATTATGATTTAAAACAGGATGTATTTAATTATGCATTTGATACTGGTGGGACAGCAACAAATTATATTAGATCAAATATAAAAAGTAATATTAAGTTTGGAAATGAAAATGTTCCAAATACAGTTCAATTTAGATTTAAAACACCAGGCATACCCGCCCCCATTGATAATGTAGCTAGTACAGATATTAGATATTCTCAATCATTATGGTCTACAGATGATGGAGGTAACATTATGTTAGTATACACTGGTTCAGGTTTAACTTCAGGCTCATATAGTGGTTCTATTCCAAACCCATACGATACTTGGGGACAATTAAAATGGGTACCTGCTGCAGATGATGACGCCTCAATTTCTGCTAGTATTTCATTACCCTTCTTTAATAATGATTGGTGGTCAGTACAAATGAATTTCTCTGGTACTTCATCTGGAATCTTTGCAGCTAATGAGATAGATGGGAAAATCGGATTTTCTTCATCCTCCTCCATTAATGGTGGATATGATAATTCATTATATCTAGATTCACAGTTAGCGTATTTAAATACATCCTCAAATCTAACCATAGGGGGAGATTTATACCAACCATTTTCTGGTTCATTTCAAGAATACAGGTTTTGGAAACAACCTATATCACAAAGTAATTTCTTTGATTATACTGTAAATCCTTATTCTGCAGAAGGAAATGGACTAAATAGCACCCCAGAACAACTATTTTTTAGAGCAAATTTAGGTACTCAATTAAATACTGGTAGTATAACTTCAACACACCCTAGAATAACAGGATCCGCTGTACAAATTACACAATCGTTTTCTGATAATACAAGTGGGTTTAGCATTTTTAATTCTAGAAAATTTGTTACAAATGTAGAAGATATATTCCAAGACCAGGTTGTTGCGGGTATGAAAAACAGAATAACAGAAAAAGTTCATATAAGAAATACCAATTTAGCCGAGGCTCCATATGGTTTTGATTATACTACCCCTGATGATAATGGAGATTTTATAGTTGCTCAAGGTAACTTAACGGGTTCTACTTTATCTTCAATACGTTCAACTCAACAATTATCATACACAAGTCAAAGTTATACCCCTAATGCCAATTATTTAGAAGTAGCATTCTCCCCATCAAATCAAATAAATGATGATATAAATGCTCAAATTGGTTACTTTAATATTGGAGATTATATAGGTGATCCTAGATTTATCTCATCATCAGATACTTCATATCCTGCTTTAGATAGATTAAGGGATGCGTATTTTGAAAAGTATATAAAAAGTTATGATGTTGTTGATTTTATTAGATTAATAAAATTCTTTGACAATTCATTATTTAAAATGATTAAAGATTTTACTCCTGCTAGAACAAGTTTAGTTTCTGGTGTAGTAATAAAACAACATATATTAGAAAGAAATAGACAAAGACCCGCTCAAGTTACTTCATCTAATGTAACCTTAGAGGGTCAAATAAAACCCTTCCCAAAAGATTTTAATACCGGATCTTCAGATTACCCACAATATGCTAATACCGGAGGTTCTGCTATATATAAATTTACGGGTGGTGCAGGTGGAGTTGTAAATAGATTTAATGGCTTACAATCATACCCTACTGATCCTAGTAATATATTTAACTTAACTCAAAGCTACGATGTAAATGGTACATCTAGAGATCCATATAGCTACTCGATAATTAATGGTACTTATTTTAATTATAGTAGTTCACAATTTTTAAGTGCTTCATATCAAGGTAAAGGAGTTGAAACTGTTTCAACCCAACATGAATTTTATGATGGAGAATTTAGTGGGTCTAATATAGTAGTTACAACACAGTCCTTAAATCCTGGTTGTGGTCCTTACTTAAATGTAGTAGATAAAGGAGTTTTATTTAACCCAATATTTTTTAATGGGGAAATTAACCAAACAGAGTTAGGAACAGTTATATCACCCGTATTTAATAGTCCAAATAATGAACCTTATCAAGGTGATGCCTGGATATTTTCTGAGAAAATAACTGACACTTCAATACTACAATCTACGGGTGCAAACCCTAACTATAATTATGTTACAAATATTAAATTATCAAGAATTGATCTTGAAGGAAATGATGTAACCGATTATTTAAAACAAGACACTGACCTTAACATTAGATTCCCAGATTCATCAATATATGGTGGAGGTATAAGTACTTATAGAATTATAGGAGTAATACCTGAATCAAATTCAGTAAGATTAAGAATAGCATTAGAATTAGGATCAAATAGAACTTGGACTCCTATAACAAGTATTACAGATAATTGGTTAGACTCAGTTGCACCTACAATTTCAGGTGAAGTGTTAATTACTCAATCCCCAAGTAATAACCAGCTTATTACTTTAATGAGAATTAATGCCTACTCATCTAATGGTTCAAACTACACAACATTTTTTAATAATTTAGTAACTAACCCTAATGGTGGATTTATAATAACAGATCAAGTTACAAACGATGTTTATCAATATTCAATAAATACCTTTACCTTACAATCAGGTTATTTTGAGATAACAAACCCAACTTTAATATCACAAACAAATCAAATTACAGAACTACCACCTGGTAATAAAGTAAAAATAAATTTCACTACAGGTAATACAGAATATTTCCCAATAACCTCATCTTTAAATGGTGGTTCTGAAAATTGGAGCTTTCAAATAGGTACAGCTTGGACCTCATCTGATGATCTTAGTGGTGATACAGATTTATGGCAACAAAATTCTTTTAAAAACTCCACAGTTTTAACTCAAGAACAAACTATTACTTGTTGGTCCCCTAATGACTCAGTAAATAGTAATTACTTTCCTCAAAACCAACCTATAATTAATAGTATTTCTCCAAACCAATTCGCTTACGGAGGAGATGGAAAACCTAACGCCCTCTACCCTCAATATATAGGTTTTGGAGGGGCTTTTGGTCAAGGTACCGTTGATGGTCAGTTTTTAGCTGCTGGTATGTTAAACGCAACTAACCAGGCAAATTCCCTTTTTAATATTTGGAGTTATGGTGCTTATACCTTAGGTAAAACTCCTAATATCCCACTTAACTTTATAATGGATATATCTTATAGTGGTTCTGATTTAACTACTGGAGGTGGTACAAGTACTACTTCACAAACTGGAAACTATCACTTTTCACAATCTTATGATACTTCTGTAGCCGGAACTTTTAACCAAAGAGTAAACTATTCCCAAGTAGCTTCAAGCAATTCAAGTGTTAGAGTGTCAATTTCAGGAGTAGGAGCACTGGATGGTAGATATGATTCAGTATCTGCTGCTATTACGGGTTATAGTGGTGCCGCAGTTAATATGGCAACTATTTATTATGGTACTTCTTTTTTATCTTCGGTAACAGTCCTATATGATGATTCTAATTTAAGTAATGTCACAGATGCTCTTTTACCTCAGGTTACAATACCTTCTTATTTCTTCATAA
>TARA_R110000751_G_scaffold156665_2_pt1 | contig 14243 bp, 16 predicted proteins | sample TARA_R110000751 | Tara Oceans TARA_R110000751 (sample SAMEA4398001) | marine metagenome | biome: Polar Biome; feature: [MES] marine water layer (ENVO:01000295) within the mesopelagic zone...; material: water (ENVO:00002006), including particulate matter (ENVO:01000060) such... | reverse complement strand
GCGTGGCTGGAGCTGACCGATGAGACCAGCCGCCTGACACTGGTGAGCGAGGCCGTGCAGGAAGTAGCGCAGAAGAAGATTTCCAATACCGGCGTACCGGTTGAGCTGGCCGAAGACCTTATCCTGCTCAGCGTGACGCTGGCCGTCGGCGTCGGCCTGTTCGGCCCGTCGCTCAGCACACTGATCGGAAAGCCGCCGGAGCGGGCACGCGAGCTGACGCTGCAGATGCTGCTGTCCTACTTGCAGAACCTGTCGACCTAGGCTGCGAAGGCGGCCTCCTATTGCAGGGGTAGGTCCATGGCATATTCGAACATCGGCGTGCCCACTTCACTGAGGCCGACGCCGCAATTACCCGACGCGCTGAGGCGCGAGAGGTGAAGCGTTACATCAGCCGCCGACGGTCAGCACGGCATAGACGGTCGCTGCGGCGGTGGCAGCGGCGGCGAGGATGCGCGGCCAGTGTGGGCGCGATGTGGCCGGAGGGGTGTCGAAGTCAGCCAGTGGGCGGTGGCCGGTGAGCATGGGCCGGACAAGATTGTCCCGGAACAGGATCAGGTAAGCCGCGATGGCGATGACGTGCAGGGCGATGAGCGCGAGCAGGACCTTGAAGCTGGTCTCGTGGATTTCGGCGAGCAGGCGGCCCGTCTCGAACGAGACCTTGCTGGCGAGCGGGCCGGATTCGAGACCGTCGACATCCACGGCGAACAGGCCGGTTGCGACCTGAGTGACAAGGGCGAGGATCATCGCGAAAACGCTGAGCGAGCCGATGGGGTTGTGCCCGAAATGGGGGCGGTGACGGCGGGCCGCGAGATCACGCACGTAGGACACGATCGCGCCGGGGCGGGCGAGCATGCGGGTGAACCGGGCCGTGCCCGGGCCGATCAGGCCCCAGACGAGGCGGTAGACGATGAGGCCCAGCAGGGCGAGGCCGATGCGCCTGTGCCAGTCCATCATGTGCTGCTCGGCCGTCCACCACATGGCCGCCACGCCGAGGACGAGCAGCCAGTGGAAGAGGCGGACGGTCCAGTCCCAGACGAGGACGCGTGCGTTGGGTGCCGACACGGGCGCTAGTCGTCTGCGCGATAGGTCTGGTGGCAGGCTTTGCAAGTGGCGCCGGTGGCCTTGAAGGCCTCGGTGATGGCGGCGATGTCGCCGCCCTGTGCGGCCGTATCGAGCGTGGCGGCGGCGGCCTTGAAGTCAGCCATTTTGGAGTCGAAATCGGCCTTTGATTCCCAGATCACGGGCAGGGCATCTGTCTTCACGCCGGAGGCCGGGCCGGACCCTTCTGGGAACCAGTCGGCCATGGTTGCCGTTTCGGCGGGCACGCTGGCGGCGGCGGCCTGAATGGCGGCCATGTCGGGTTCGCTTTCCTTGAGGCCGTCGCTGATCGTCTTGAAGGCCTTTCCGACGGCCTTGAGATGGGTCTGGCGCGCGTCGATGGTTTCAGCGGCGGTCATGCCATTGGAGAGCGGCAGGGCGGCGGTTTCAGCATCAATGGTCGCCGCAGGCGCGTCGCCAGATCCGCAGGCGGCGAGAAGGGCGACACCGGCAAAGGCAGCGAGGGCGAAGGAAGTCTGGCGAATCGTCATGAGGCTCTCCGTGCTTATGATGGCCCTATTGGTACGAAATCGATGTGACGGGCGCAATCTCGGACGGAAAATGGGGTCGGCGGTTGGCTCAAGCGCCTGTTGGACAGGCAGGCCAGCGCAGTGCCTGTGCAGGATGCGCGCGGCAAAGACGGCGCGTATTTTACTCATCACCTGATTTGTGTTCTGAATAGTATATAAAAAGAATCAGGGAGGCGGCATGAAGAAACGATTGCCGATCATGCTTGTTCTGGGCGGCGTCGCGATTGCGGTGATCGTCGGCATCGGGATCAAGATGACCACTACCAGGTCCGATGCTGAGATTATCCGGGACAGCATTCACGAACAGCGCGCGCTGGATGCGCGGCAGGCGGATGATGCCGCCGCGCTGATGGCGACGATATTGCCGGTGCCGGAATCGTGTGCGGGCCTGTCGACGCGGTTTGTGTTTCGCATCTGTGATGGTGAGCCGAATGCCGGAAATCCGTGGCCCGACTGGACGAGCGTCACCGCGCCGGAAGAGCGCGCATGCATTCTGGGCGCGTTCCACCAGACCAATGCCCACGCGCACAGGATACAGGGAAGCCGCTATGACATGGCCGAGCCGGACAATGAGCGCGTATCAGCCTTTGTGTCAGGCCTGTGCGCCGCCGTGCTGTGGGCGGATGATATGACATGGGGTGATGACAAGCCGCTGGGCGAGTTGATTGAAGCCTATTATGCGGACCGCGCGGAATCCATGATCGCGCCGAAGCGGGCTTATTGAGCGTGGGGGCTGGTCCGATTCCGACTTGCGCTGTGGCGGAGCGCGTTCATAATTGGCGGCTTAAAATGGAGGGGACGCCATGTTGTTACGCATAATAAAAATCCTGTTGATCCTGAGCATTGCCGCGTGGGCGCTGGTTGGTGCCTTGGGCAATCTTGTCGACTGGGCCGGCACGATGGGCGCGGTGGAAGCGGCGACATCGATGTCGACCTTCGACCCAGGACCGACCAGCGGCCGGGCGACGACGAACGGGGCGGTGATCCTGCTGGGGGCGTTGTTCATTGTGCTGTTGAAGGTCACCACCGGGGCGCTGTGCCTGTTCGGTGCATGGCAGATGTGGGGCGCACGGGGCGGTGATGGGGTGGACTTTGCCAAGGCGAAGTCCCTGGCGCTGGCAGGTTGCGGCGTTGCCCTGTTCATGCTGTTCGCCGGATGGATCGTGATCGCGGAAACCTGGTTCGAGATGTGGCGGTCACCGGCGATGATCGACCTCGCGCTCAACTCGGCCTTTCGTTATGCTGGCATGATCGGCGTGATGGCGCTGTTCGTGGGTGCGCGCGAAGAATAGGCCACGCGGCGCGGGCTATCGCATCGGCAGATTCATGGCCTCCAGCGAGCGCTCCAGGACGACCGTGCCGAGATGCTCGCCATAGAGGCGCATGGCGTATTCGAACATGGGCGAGCCGACCTCGTTGAAGCCTACGCCGCAATTGCCGGACGCGCTGAGGCCGGCGGTCAGCATCAGCGAACCGAGCACGCCGCTGGCCTCCTGCTTCTTCTCCTGCAGGGCCAGCAGCATCAGCTGTTTCATCTGCGCGATATCGGCCTCTGTCGCGTTGGCGACCATGCAGGCGGCGACCTGTTCGGACCGGTCTTCGGCGAGGGCCGGGGCAGCGGTGAGGCAGGCGGCCACAAGGCCAAGGCAAAGCGTGCGGATCATGAGAGGACTCCTGAATTTGACCGCCGAGGGATAGGGGCGGATCGTGGCAGGAATGGGGTGGCGCTGTGCGGGGGAGGTTACGGTTGCGTTAGGGGGGGGCTCGTTGAGGAATTTTGCTTAGAGTTGCAGCCCGGCCAATGGACGATTTTGGCTTTCAAAAAGTTATTTCCTCGCCCACTCATGGTTTAACCCACACGTTGTGAACCGAAGGACTAATCTAATGGCGCCACCATAAAGACCGTCTGAGCCTCAACGTGCTGAGCTGACATCAGATGAGTTGCGGCGTGGTATCCAACGGTTGAACAAAGTCGTCGAGGCGATGGAATCCATAGAATTCGGATCGATCACTCAGTGTTATCCACCCAATATCGAGTCGCTACAAAAGCGAATTGACGACGCCTTCGAGAAGACATTCGGCCGTAATTCAACGCAATACTATCGTTACAGCTTCGATGCCGTTGGCTTCACATCTGGTGTGATTATGGGCGGATTTTCTGAGCCAACCGTGAGTGAGCATGTGCAGGAACTAAGAGCGAATCTTCCAGGATGCATAGAAACCGTGAGGGAAGCAGTGCGTTCGCTAGAGGAGGAGTTGGAGGAGCAAGGCGATACCCAAGAAGTCCTCGCTGTACAGGTCACTCATAAGCTGCCGTCAAAAAAGATATTCATTGTTCATGGCCATGACAACGAAGCGAAACAGACCGTCGCTCGTTTCGTTACCGACATTGATTACAAGCCAATCATCCTTCACGAGCAAGCAAGCGGCGGGCGGACTGTCATCGAAAAAATCGAGGCTAATCGCGACGTCGATTTTGCGATTGTGCTACTTACGCCAGACGACCATGGCGGTAAGTTAGGGGAAGCTGTTCAACCGCGAGCCCGTCAGAACGTGATTTTTGAACTAGGCTATTTTATAGGTTTCTTGGGGCGGCCCAAGGTTTTTGCCCTTACCAGAGGCACAGTAGAAGTGCCCTCCGACTTCACTGGCGTAGTATATCATGTACTTGACTTTGCTGGAGGTTGGAAACTCGAACTGGCAAAAGAAATGCTGAATGCGAGCTTACAAGTCGACTGGAATAAGGTGATGAAGCGATACTGTCGCTATCATGAGGAAATCGAACATATCAAAATACGTGTGAGTTTTCGTTCCCAACTTGGTTTGATCAATTCACCCCAACTTCTCCGCTGCATCTTCCGCGAAGTACGTGATGATGCCGCTGGCGCCTGCGCGTTTGAAGCACATTAGTGACTCCATCATGACGCGGTCGCCGTCGATCCAGCCGTTCATGGTGGCGGCCTTGATCTGGGCGTATTCGCCTGAGACCTGGTAGGCGAGGGTGGGGACGCCGAATGTGGTGGCGACGCGGTGGACAATGTCCAGATACGGAAGACCCGGTTTGACCATGACCATGTCGGCGCCCTCGGCGAGATCGAGCGCAACCTCGCGCAGGGCTTCCTCGCTGTTGGCGGGGTCCTGCTGGTAGGTTTTCTTGTCGCCCTTGAGGGATTTGGCCGAGCCGATGGCGTCGCGATAGGGGCCGTAGAAGCCGCTCGCATATTTGGCGGCATAGGCGAGGATCATCATGTTGGTGAAGCCCTCGTCGTCGAAGGCCTGGCGGATGGCGCCGATGCGGCCATCCATCATGTCTGAGGGGGCGATGATGTCGGCGCCGGCGGCAGCATGGGCGAGGGCCTGAATGCAGAGCTTTTCGACGGTGGCATCATTCGGGATGGTGCCGTCGGCATCGAGCAGGCCGTCATGGCCGTGGGTGGTGTAGGCATCGAGGGCGACATCGGTGATGAGGCCGATCTCGGGGGCGGCATCCTTCATGGCGCGCAGGGCGCGGGGGACGAGGCCGTCAGGGTCCAGCGCGCCGGAGCCTGTCTCGTCTTTCCCCTCGGGGCCGATATAGGGGAAGATGGCGATGGCGGGGATGCCGAGCTCGCTGGCGCGCTTGGCGGCAAGGGCGGCTTCCTTGACGGAGAGCCGGTCGATGCCCGGCAGGCTGCCGACGGGCACGCGGCTTTCGCCGTCATGCACGAAAATGGCCCAGACGAGATCGGCGGGCGTCAGCGTGTTTTCGGCGACCAGGCTGCGGATCCAGGGGGACTGGCGCAAGCGGCGCATGCGGGTGGTGGGGAAGGATTGGGGAAACTGGGTCATGCGCGAATAGATGCGGCAGATCGAGGCGATCTACAACCAGCCAATGCGCCGCATCATGAAGCAGCGCTTGGATATATCGAGGCTGGTGGCCTGGACTTTTTCAAGGTCGCGCATCCAGTCGGCGATCTTTGCCTGCGGAATTTTGCGGAAACCGAGGGTGCGATAATAGGGGCCGTTCCAGGCGATATCGCGGAAGGTGGACAGGGTGATGCAGCGCAATTTGCGCTCGCGGGCCTCTTCCACCAGACGGGCGATGAGCGCGCGGCCAAGCCCCTTGCGGCCATGACCGGGATCGACGCTGATCTGGTCGAGATACAGTGTGCCGCCGCGCTGGGACGTGAGGGCAAAACCGACGGGCCGACCCTTGGGGTCGCGGGCGACAATCAGGTCATTCTCTTCGAGGGCGTGTTCGAAGACTTCTTCGGGAACATGGTCGGCGAGGGCATCGTCAGACAGCAGGCCGGTTTCGGCAAACAGCGCCCCGGCAGCCAGATCAATCGCGATCAGTGCCGGAATTTCATCCGCGGCAGACCGTGTGATCGAGTAGTCTTCGGGCAGGGTTTGCATTGACTCTCGCAACGGCAGTTTGTCATTGCTGGCATTTGTAATCAGTCAGGGACGAAAAGCCAATGAGCGCGATGTTTACCGATGAGCAGGTCATGATCCGCGACATGGCGCAGAAATTCGCGAAAGACCGGCTTTTGCCCTATTCGGAGGCCTGGGACCGGGACAGCCATTTCCCCGTCGATGTGATCAAGGCGGCGGCCGAGCTTGGCTTTGCGGGCATCTATGTGAAGGACGATGTCGGCGGGTCTGGCCTGACGCGGACGGACGCGGCGCTGATTTTCGAGCAATTGTCTTATGGCGACGTGTCGACGGCGGCATTCATCTCGATCCACAACATGGCCAGCTGGATGATCGATACGTTCGGGTCTGATTTGCAGCGCCAGGAATGGGTGCCGCGCCTGACCACCATGGACCTGATCGCGAGTTATTGCCTGACCGAGCCGGGCGCGGGATCGGATGCGGCGAGCCTGAAGACGCGGGCCGTGAAGGACGGCGATGATTACGTCATCACCGGCACGAAGCAGTTCATATCAGGCGCGGGTGTATCGGACGTGTACGTATTGATGGCGCGCACATCGGACGATGGCGCAAAGGGCGTTTCTGCGTTCATCATCGAGAAGGATACGCCGGGTCTCGGCTTTGGTGCGAACGAGCGCAAGATGGGCTGGAAGAGCCAGCCGACAGCGCAGGTGATACTTGACGGTGTGCGCGTGCCTGCGGCGAACCGGATCGGCGAGGAAGGCCACGGTTTCAAGTTTGCCATGGCGGGGCTGGATGGCGGGCGGCTGAACATTGCGGCGTGCGCGCTGGGCGGGGCGCAACTGGCGCTGGACAAGGCGGTTGAATACGCCAAGGAGCGGATGCAGTTCGGCAAGGCGTTGGCGGAGTTCCAGTCGATGCAGTTCAAGCTTGCCGACATGGAGACCGAGCTGCAGGCGGCGCGCGTGATGCTGTATGAGGCCGCCGGGCGGCTGGACGGCAAGGCACCGGACGCGACCCGCTGGTGCGCGATGGCGAAGCGGTTTGTCACCGACACGGCGTTCAAGGTGGCCAATGACGCGCTGCAGGTACATGGCGGCTATGGCTATCTGGCCGACTATGGCGTGGAGCGCATCGTGCGCGACCTGCGCGTGCACCAGATATTGGAAGGCACCAACGAGATCATGCGCGTGATCATCTCGCGGGACATGTTGAAGGGCTGACGGCGAATAACTGAGCCTGATACTTAGCTAGTCGTGAAAGTTTCTCTTGACCCGGTGGGGGTCATGTAGATACTTTACTGTATGGCTAAGTTTTCTGAAGACCTCGATATGACATTCTCGGCACTGTCCGATCCGACGCGGCGCGCGATCATAGGCCGGTTATGTGATGGTCCGGCATCCGTGGGCGAGCTGGCGGCGCCTTTCGACATCGCGCTGCCGACGCTGCTGAAGCATGTGCGCGTTCTAGAAAAGAGCGGCCTCGTCAGTTCCGAGAAGGTGGGGCGCGTCCGCACGTGCACGATCGAGCCACGCGCATTGCGCGCAAGCGACGCCTGGCTGCGCCAGCATATCTCGCTTTGGGAAAAGCGACTGAACCGTATGGAAGATCACATCAAGCGCAGGAAAGAGGAGCGTTGATTCATGGAAGGAACATCCAACTTAGCACAGTCTGCATGGGCCGAATGGCCCATTGACCGGGAGATCGTCATAAGCCGGGTGATCGATGCGCCCCGCGACCTTGTCTATTCCGCGTGGACGGACCCGGAACAGATCCAAACCTGGTTTGGGCCGGAGGGCTTTGCAATCGAGACGAAAGAGATCGATCTGGCTGCAGGCGGAGTCTGGCGGTTCGACATGGTGGCGCCGGATGGCACGCGCTTCGACAACAGGATGGTTTTTCTCCGCATGGAGGCGCCCTCGCTCCTGGAGGTTGAGCATGGATCGGATGTGGATGATGATCCCGGCAGGTTCCGGATGCTGCTGACTCTTGATGAACAAAGCAATGGAAAGACCGTTCTCACGCTCCGTCAGATGCATCCTTCAAAGGAACAACGGCAAAACAAGCTTGGTTTCGGCGCCGTCGAATATGGCGGACAGACGCTGGACAAGCTCGCGCGCCATGTCGCTGGTCGCCGTGCTGCATGATCAGATGTCGTTCTGAAGCCAATGTGCTTTTGGATTGCGTGATCATCGCGCGAGAGAGGCCGACGCGGCAGGCGTCAGGACTGATCGCAGAAATGCGTTTCAGTGAAGGACGCTGCTGAAGATGACCGGATTGGAGGTCCATGACCGAACCTAGGGCAGATTTCCGAGAAAGCGTTTGAAACTCTTCGGGGGATGCGGCAGCGTAGGCGCAGCCAGCCATTCCCGGAGAGAATTCATGCGCCTTGTTGCCAGTCTTTTGCTTGCGGGGTTTGCCGTGTTTCCCTCTGCGTGTGCGGCGCAGCCAAAGGCGGCGGTGGCGGCAGAGGCGCCTGCCGGGGCGGATTGGGCGAGCGCGACCAAGGGGCTGACTCTGAAGGCGGGTTTCCTTGACCTCTATGTCGATACCAAGGACGGGCGCGTACTGGCGGCGTTTCCGGCACCGGATGCGGATGGCGTGGCCTTGCGGGCGATCCATGCCTCATCACTGACGGCGGGGCTGGGCTCGAACCCGATCGGACTGGACCGGGGCTATTTCGATGGCGGGCAAATCCTGGCGTTCCGCCGCATGGGCAAAAAAATCGTCGCGGAGAAAGAGAACTGGACCTATCGCGCAAGCGCCGAAAATGCGCTGGAACGCAAGGCGGTGCGGGAATCGTTTGCTCGCTCTTTCATCTGGTCCGGCGAGATCATTTCGCAATCGCCCGATGGCGCGCTGCTGGTTGATCTGTCTGGCTTCCTGACCCGCGATGCGCTGGACGTGCGCGGCGCGTTGGCGAACCATCCCGATGGGGGAGATTTCTCCATTGCGGATGACCGGTCGATGCCGGACGTATCGCAGGCGTTGAGCTTTCCGGACAATGCCGAGTTCGATGCCTTCCTGACACTGACGAGTGACAATCCGAAAGCGCAAGTTGTGGCGACGGCGGCGGATGGCCGGGCGTTCACACTGGTTCAGCACCAGTCACTGGTGCGGCTGCCGGACGATGGCTACACGCCGCGCATGTTCGATTCCCGCAGCGGGGCGATTGATGTCGGCTTCTATGATTTTTCCGCGCCGCTGTCGGGCAATGTACGTCAGTCATTTGCGCGGCGCTTCCGGCTGGAAAAGCAGGACCCGACAGCGGCAAGCAGTCCGGCGAAGGAGCCGCTGGTCTTTTACGTTGATTCAGGGGCCCCGGAGCAGATCAGGCAGGCGCTGATCGAAGGCGCGTCATGGTGGGCGGATGCGTTTGCGGCGGCTGGCTTTCCGGATTCCTACCGCGTCGAGGTGCTGCCCGAGGGCGCGCATCCGCTGGACGTGCGCTACAACATGATCCAGTGGACTCACCGGCAGACGCGCGGCTGGTCCTATGGCGGCGGCGTGTATGACCCGCGCACGGGCGAGATGCTGAAGGCCAATGTCATTTTGGGCAGCCAGCGCGTGCGGCAGGACCGGATGATCTTTGAAGGTCTGGCAGGCACGGACAAGACCGGCACGGGCGCAGCGGACGATCCGGTGGAACTATCATTGGCCCGCATTCGCCAGCTGTCCGCGCATGAGGTGGGACATACGCTGGGCTTTGCGCACAATTTTGCCGCCTCAAGCAATGATCGCGCGTCGGTGATGGATTATCCGGCTCCGATGGTGGTGTCTTCCGGTAACGCACTGGATTTTGGCGGCGCCTATGCGGTAGGCATTGGTAATTGGGACAAGGTGGCGGCAACCTGGCTGTATGCGCAGTATCCGGAAGGAACGGACGGCGCAGCGGCAGGCGAAGAAACGCTGATGGCAGCTTATGCAAGCGGCTTGCGGTTTGTCGATGATGCGCAGGGGCGCGGTGTGGGAACCGCCCACCCGTATTCGAGCGTGTGGGACAATGGCAATGATCCTGTCGAGACACTGAATGAGACAATGCGCGTGAGGCGGATTGCGCTGGACGGCTTTGGCCTGGGCAATATCCAGTCAGGTGAACCGGTGTCGAAGCTGCGTGAGGTGATCGTACCGATTTACCTCTATCACCGCTATCAGGTGAACGCGGCGGCGAAATCAATTGGCGGCTATGATTTCCGCTATTCCGTGCGGGGGGATGGCGGAGAGATTGGGGCGACGGTGCCGGTGGCCCAGCAGCGCGCGGCGCTGGACGCGCTGACGGCAACACTGGACCCGGCGGTTCTGGACCTGCCGGACGAGACACTGAACCTGCTGAACACGCCCTTGGATGCGTTCGGCGGTTCGGCATCGGGCGCGGAGTATTTTCCCGGCACGACGGGGGCGATGTTCGACCTGATGTCGGCAGCGGACGCGGCGGCGTCGCAAACGCTGGAAGCGCTGTTGCATCCGGCGCGTGTGGCGCGGCTGATCGAGGCCCGGCGCCGGGAAGCAGGCGCGCTCAGCTATGAGGATGTTCTCGCCGATGTGGAGGCCGTGGTGTTTGCTGCGCCCACGACGCCGCGACAGGGCGAGATCCTGCGCCGGGAGCAGGTGCGTTATGCCTCCTTGCTGATCGACCTGGCGGGGCAAGAAGGTGCGACGCCGGAAGTCGCCGCGCGGACGAATGCGTATCTCGGCGCGCTGGGCAAGCGGATCGCGACCAAGAGCGTGGACGCGAATGCGGCTACGCGCAGCGATATCGTGCGCAGGATAAACGCGCACATGGCCCAACCAGCCGCCCCGGCTTCGCCCGTGGCGCGGGGCACGGATGTGCCGCCGGGCAGCCCGATTGGCTCTGACATGGGCGAGGCGTGTTGGCATTACGACACGGGTGCCGCGGTGCCGCGCCGCTAGACAGGTTTTTCAATCGTCCTAAAGTATGCCAACGAGACCGGCTGAAGTTGGCGCGACAGGGAGTGAGACGATGCAGATTGAGGCCTTGCCCGGTGTGGGCGCGGAGATAACCGGCGTGGATTTGCGCCATGCCACGCCCGCAGAGATGGACGCGATCAAACAAGCCTATGCCGAGCATGGTGTCGTGTTCTTCCGTGACCAGACCCTGAGTGAGGACGAGCATATTGCCTTCGGCGAACGGTTCGCGCCGATCAATGTGAACCGGTTCTTTGCGGCGCATCCTGATTATCCGCAGATCGCCATGGTGGCCAAGGAGGCGGACCAGAAGGACAATATTGGTGGCGGCTGGCATACCGACCATTCCTATGATGTCGAACCGGCAATGGGCTCCGTTCTCGTCGCCCGAGTGTTGCCGGAGACGGGCGGCGACACGTTCTTCGCCAGCATGTACCGCGCCTATGAGACGCTGGACGATGCCACCAAGGCCGAGATTGACGACCTGTCGGCGATCCATTCTGCCAAGCACATCTTCGGCTCTCAGAAGGAGACCTATTACAATACGACCGATGCGGGCGGCGGGCGGATCGGCAATGCGGCGGCGGCCGACGTGCTGGAAGACGTGGTTCATCCGGTGGTGATCACGCATCCGCTGAGCGGCAGGAAGGCGCTGTATGTGAACCCCGGTTTCACCGTGGGGATTGCGGGCAAGTCGAAAGAGCAGGGGGCCGAATTGCTGGGCCGGCTATTCGCGCATGCGATGAAGAAGGAGCATGCCTATCGGTTCGTCTGGAAGCCGGGATCGGTGGCGTTCTGGGACAACCGGTCAACCTGGCACTGGGCGTTGAATGACTATCACGGCCAGCGCCGGATCATGCATCGCATCACACTGGAAGGGTGTGCCTTGCACTAGGCAGCGAGCCCTAATCGAGCTTGAATTCGACGCCGGTTTCCGTGCCGCTCTGCCAGCGGCGGATGCAGGTGCGCGGCCTTTTGAACTGCGGCATGTGCATGACAAACTGTTCGGGAAGCTCTGTGCCTTCCGGCGTCACGATGCGCGCGCCGCCGGGCGACACGTCGCGGATTTCACAAGACATCCTCTTGAAGAAGCCAAGCCGGATCATGCCGTTTGAGGCCAGACTTGTGCGACGTCCCCTGCGATTCATGGTCGTGTTCATCGTTGATCCTCATGGACGCGACGGTAACCAACTGCGCATCCAGACGGTAACATGACAGAAACTGGTAAACAGATATTGCTGTGATAAGTGCAGTTTTGAAGCATTCAAAAAAGAAACGACAAAGGACGCGCCGATGACTCAAGATGTTCGGATCATCACTCAAAAGGGGCTGGGCCGCATTACACTGACGCGCCCGTCGGCCCTGCATGCGCTGAATGCGCCGATGTGCGAGGCAATCCTGTCGGCGCTGGAGCGGTGGCGTGATGACCCGACGGTTCATCTGGTCATGGTGGAGCATGAAGAGGACACGCGCGGCTTCTGTGCGGGCGGCGACATTCGCATGCTGGCAGATAGCGGGGCAGGGGATGCAAGCGAAGCGAGGGCGTTTTTCAATGTCGAATACCGCATGAACGCGGCGTTGAATGCGTTTCCGAAGCCTGTGCTGGCGATCATGGACGGCGTGACCATGGGTGGCGGCGTGGGCCTGTCGGTGCACGGGTCACACAGGGTGGCGACCGAGCGGACCGTGTTTGCGATGCCAGAGACAGGCATTGGCCTGTTTCCCGATGTTGGCGGCGGCTGGTTCCTGCCGCGCCTGTCCGGTGCGCTGGGCACATGGCTGGCGCTGACGGGGGCGCGGCTGAAAGGGGCGGATGTTGCGGCAGCGCGGATTGCGACCCATTTCCTGCCATCCGAGCTGGTGACCAACCTGAAGAAGCAGGTTGAAGGCGCCGACTTTTCCGTGGATGCGGCGGGTCTGTTGAACGAAATCCTGCGCGGCGCGAGCCATACGGTTCCCGCAGGCAGTTTCGAGGCGCACCGGGATTTGATCGATCGATGCTTTACGCCGGATTCAGCCGAACAGATCGTTGCGGCGCTGGAGGCCGATGGCAGCGCGTGGGCGGCCGAGCAGGTGGCCGTGCTGGGCACCAAGTCGCCCGAGACCGTGAAAGTGGCTTTGCGCCAGCTGCGCGAGGGCGCGGATCTGACCAGCTTTGAAGACAATATGCGGATGGAATACCGGATCGGGTGGCGCAAAGTGCAAAGCCCCGACTTCCTGGAAGGTGTCCGCGCGGTGATCGTGGACAAGGACAATGCGCCGGTCTGGTCACCTGCGCGGCTGGAAGACGTGACGGAAGCAGACGTGGCGCGGTATTTCGCACCGCTGGGCGCGGACGAACTTCAATTCGATTGATCGAGGTACGGGGCTAGACAAGCCGTTTGCATTTCGGCCACAACCCCTTGGGCAGCTGAGGGAGACAAGCATGCGTGGAGAAGTTCTGAAATCCGATAGTCCGGATGGTTCCGGCCTGATTTTGGGTGAAGATGGCATGCGCTATCAATATTCGCAGGTGCAGGTGCGCAATGGCGCCGTCTTGCAGCCCGGCCAGACGGTGGATTTCGTCGGCATGGGCGAAGAGGCGCGCGACATCTATGCATTGGGCGCGGCAGCCGCCCCGGCGCAGCCTGCAACCACACCGGCAGCCTATACGGGCGCGCCGCCAGTCATGCCGGCGGCCGCGTATGCCGCCGCTGTGCCAATGAAGGGCGATGGACTGTGGACCTATTTCACGCGGGCTTTGACCAAGAACTTCGTCCAGTTCCATGGGCGCGCGCGACGCTCCGAATACTGGGGCTATGTCCTGTTTGCGACGATCTTCTATGTCGCCGCGCTATTCGTCGACGTGATGCTGAGCCTGGCGTTCTATGGCACCGACCAGTATGGCGACCCGATCATCCTGCCGATCCTGTTTATCGTATTCCTGCTCTACAATATCCTGCCATCGCTTTCGATCACCATTCGGCGGCTGCATGATCAGGACCTCAGCGGTTGGATGTATCTGATCAGCTTCATTCCATACATCGGTGGCCTGATCCTGTTGGTCTTCATGATCCTGGACAGCAAGCCGGCGACGAACAAGCATGGTCCGAGCCCCAAGTATATGGGCGCCACAACTGCCGATACTTTCGCCTAGATCGGCCAATATCCCAATTTACCAAGTAATCATCATAAATCGATGGCCGTCCTCACCTGCAGGGCGGCCACTTTTCGTGTTTCAGGCGTATTTTGGTGCGATTTGGCTCGAAAACACGTTTCGAAGCAGTAACGGTTAATGCATTCGACCATTTGTTAACACTCTACACTTGAGAAGAG
>TARA_R110000751_G_scaffold78095_5_pt1 | contig 14295 bp, 16 predicted proteins | sample TARA_R110000751 | Tara Oceans TARA_R110000751 (sample SAMEA4398001) | marine metagenome | biome: Polar Biome; feature: [MES] marine water layer (ENVO:01000295) within the mesopelagic zone...; material: water (ENVO:00002006), including particulate matter (ENVO:01000060) such as...... | reverse complement strand
AGCAACCCAATAACACCAAATCGATAATGATTAAATCTAAATTCAAAAAAACATCCGTAGCCAACTTAACCCTAGGCTATGTATTTTTTGCTAGCTTTATCGTTTTAGTGCTTGTAGGGCGAAAAACTCCTGATCCCGTAGTTGTTGTGGATGTGACTCCATCGGTCGACGAGGCGCTAATCGCGCCCATTCCCACCCCTCCAGTTTTCACCAAGACAGAAATTACTGAAGTAGAAGGCCATCCCCTAGAGATCACTACCACTTACGCCAACCCCTTAGTGATTGAGGATGTGTATGATGACGTACACGTTAGGGGCCGTATAGTAATAGACCAGAGAGAAAGAGTCGGCTTAATACATAGAGATATTTCTGATGAAATTTTTACAACAAACAATACGACTCCTACTTATGTCCACGAGACCGCTAATTCTGTACATGGCGTACATGATATACGTCACAGGGCTTCTATTCATAGCCCACATGATTTCAACCGTCGGACTTATCAAAATTCTGACATTGGGATTCTAGACCGACGTCTAAAAGAGAGAGATGGCGACTCCCTAACCTTAGCCGGAGACAACGACGATCTCCTTTATCTAGACGAAGCTAATATTGGGTTGGATTCAGGAGGTAACAACGACATCGACGCAACACGTTTTGAATTAGATGAAGACGGGGGCAGTGCTGATAATTTAGGGGATGTTGGGGATTTTGCTGATGAAGGCGAGGGCGCTGGCAAAGGAAGTCTTCCCGGAATAGGCGAGGGCTCTCAAGTGTATGCCTATAACTTCCCTAGTCAAGGTGTGGGAGCCGGGGTAGGAAATGCAGGTGTTGGAGCGGCGGCGGGATATGCCGGTATTGGCGCGGGCATAGGGCAGGCAGTTCTTAACGGAGCTGTAGTTGCTACCCTTGGTGGTATTGGAACCGCGCCTATTTCCAATTTGAATTTAGAGCCTACCCCTGAAAATGATCAAGACAATGATGGGCTTCCTGCGTCTGTAGAATCAGATCTAGGTACCGACCCCATGAAAGCCGATACGGATGGCGACGGAATAGAAGACGGCGTTGAGGTAGCTGCTTACTCCAGTCCTCTGGACGCCTCTAGCACCCCTACAAGCCCCGGAAACACCCCGCTGCCCCAGTTAGGAGGAGTAGGTGGCCTAAGCAACGGAGCGGGTGCTGGAGCCGCCGCTGGGCTTGTGACGGGTAACGTGCAGCCTAAACTAGGACTTGGTGTTGGCTTGGGGTCACGGTCTGGTGGTCGCGCAGGGTATGGAGTAGGTGGTCGAAGCATAGAGGTGGGGCATCTTCCCCTTGATGGCTCTTTACATATCATGATGCATGTTGATGGCAGCGGAAGTATTCTCAACACGCGCAAAGAGCTAGAGGTGATGAAAGAAACTTTATTAAAAAAAGCCCTTCTCCCTTATTATAATAATGACGAATCCCTATACAACAAGAGGGTTACTATTGTAGATGGTAATGGAGAAAGAACTCTCCAGTTCTTCAAGATGGCTGCCAAAAAAGATAACGTCCTTGCGCTAGTTTTTCAAGATGAAGCAGCGCCTGACTATCATCTCCCTACCTTTAACAAAATTCCTCAAAATAAGTATGAACAAGACCTTCGGCAGTTAAAGTCCGGCTTAAGCAATCATCGAGGACTTTATCGAGGGGTTATGTTTCAAGTTGATCGCGGCAAAACCTTTGCTAAGTCATTTAAGGAATTCGTGGAAAGCTCATGGAACGGGACGGGTTACTTAAAGAAAGAAAACTTAAAAAAATATCACCGTGATGAGAACCGTGGTCATATTAAAAACAAAGACGGAATAGTTTTCAGCGATGAGTACCACGCACAGTCCGAAGGCGACGCCCAGTACTACCTAGATCTTATATTTAAAGCGTCCAAGAGGATAGGTCTTGACCTAGACATTTATGGCGGAGGCTTGGTCGATGGCAAACACAATAAAAACTAAAACTTTACGCCAAACCATGGAAATAGACTTTTCAGACAAGATAAAAGAGCGCCTACCATATGGCTTCGAGGAAGAGATTTCTAACGAATCGTGGGGAGCAGAAAAGAAAAAAGGTAAAAAATTAAACAAACCTTTCAGAACCTCTAAGGGCCCTAAGAAATTTTCCGTTTACGTGAAGAACGATAAAGGCAACATCGTTAAGGTCAATTTCGGAGACCCTAACATGCAAATCAAGCGAGACGACCCTAAGCGCAGAAAAAGTTTTAGAGCTCGTCATAAGTGCGAGGATCCCGGACCCAAATGGAAAGCTCGATACTGGTCATGCAAAATGTGGTCCCAAAAAAGCGTCACAGATATAACTAATGGAGAGGTTGGGGATGAGGAGCGTTCCCATTTATAAATAGCTATTTTTAGTATTGACATTTCATAGTGCTTGTGGTACTATGATCGAATGTTACCACTGTTCAAGTCTCACTATAGCGTAGGTAAAAGCATCCTGACCGTAGCTGCTCCCACTAAAGTTCAGAAAGGCGGAACTGCGAGCGTTTTTGATATTGCGGTTCGGCACGGCCTAAAGAAGGTTATTTTAGTGGAAGATGCTCTCGTGGGTTTTTTGGAGTCGAAGAAGATTGCGGATTCCTTAGGGCTTCAATTGATCTTTGGATTGCGGATAGACGTCTGCGAGGACATGAATAAAAAACCTTTGAAAGGAGCTCTTGACTGTGTGAGCAAGATTATTGTTTTTGCTAAAAACTCAAAAGGCTGTACTCTTTTAAACAGGATATACAGCTCTGCATTTACAGAAGGTGGAGGTCGGATAGATTTCGCCCGTTTAAAAAGCCTGTACAATCCGAAAGATCTTAAAATAGCAATACCATTCTACGATTCCTTTTTGTTTCATAATTTATTTTCCTATAAAGAGCCGTGCATACTGGATGATTCTTTTTTTGATCCTTTGTATCTCTTAGAAGACAACGCGCTCCCGCTAGACATCCCTTTGTCTAAAGCTGTTAAATCTTATTGCGGTAATGATTATGAGATAGCTTCGTCCAAAACTATTTATTATGAAAACAGAGAGGACTTTGAGGCTTATCAGACTTACAAGTGCGTATGTGGTAGGGGTTTTTCGAGTAAGGCGAAAACTCTAGACATGCCAAACCTCGATCACTGCGGTAGTCCAGAATTTTGTTTCGAAAGCTATTTGGACAATGAAGGCTCTTAAGTACTCCGATATCTGCTTGGTGCCTAATTTTAGCGCCTGCTCAAGTCGGTCTGAATGCGACACTTCCGTGGAGTTCTGCGGTCGTAGGTTTCGTTTGCCGGTTATTCCATCCAATATGAAATCAGTGATGGACGAAAGGCACGCTGAATGGCTAAGTGAAAACGGTTACATTTACTCTATGCATAGATTCGGTATTGATATGGAGGCGTTTGTAGACATTGCGAACCGCAGCGATTGGAAGTTAATCTCTATTAGCATCGGGGTGAAAGAGGTGGACAGGCAGTTAATTCGAGCGATTGGAGCTTCCGGAGCTCGGGTGGATGTCATAACTATTGACATCGCTCACGGGTATTCACAGCTCATGCAGCAAATGATTAAATTCGTTCGGGAAAATCTAGGGGCGGACGTATGCATTATAGCTGGCAATGTATCAACGCCAGATGCTGTTGTATCCCTGTACACATGGGGGGCAGACTACGTAAAGGTAGGTATAGGGCAGGGAGGGCCTTGCACAACTAAAGACAAGACGGGTTTCACAATGCCTATGTTTACGTGTGTCAAAAAGTCTTCTGATTGCTACACCTCCAGAGCGGACTTTAATCATAACGAACGAATTCCTATCATTGCAGACGGCGGTGTCGTTAGTAACGGTGATATTGCTAAGGCTTTATCTGCGGGCGCGGATTTAGTTATGGCGGGGGGTCTTTTCGCTGCCTGTACTGACAGCCCATCTCTCTCTATACAAATCAACGGGGAAATCCGGAAGGCTTATTTTGGCTCAGCTAGCTTCGAGAACAAAAAAACATCGACCCATATAGAGGGCACTTTAAAAAATGTACCTTCCAATGGAATGTCGTTTAAGCGTAAAATGATAGAAATAACAGAAGACTTGCAGAGCGCTATTAGTTATGCCGGAGGGACAGACATGACAGCTTTCAAGAACGTTAAATACATGGAGTTATGAGAGATACCTTATTAAGATTTAACCCATCTCAAAAGTATATGTTTTTTGATTTCGAAACCTGCGGGCTTAACCTAGGGTCGTTGCGAAATAAACCATGGCAACTAGCTTTTATCATTATAGACGGGGGCGCGGTAGTTGAAGAACATGATTATTGGCTAAAATGGAAAGACATTAGAGTTTCAGCAGGCGCGGCTAAAGTAACGGGATGGACGCAAAAGAATTACGATCAAAAAGCCATCGATCCCTCTGCTCCTATTGATCATTTCGAGAAGTATCTGTATGATGATGAATACATCAAGGTTGGGCATAATATTTTAGGTTTTGATGTTTACATGCACGGTATCTGTCGCCGTCTACTTGGCAAGAAACCTGATTATAGCTATATAGACTCTATGGTTGACACGTTGTGCTTATCTAGAGGCATTAATAATGATATTAAAATAAATAGAAAAGAAGATCTTTTGCAGTGGCAATACAAGATGCTCTCCTTACGCAAGCCTAAAGGCCGCAATAGGCTTGTGGACCTCTGCAAGCAATACGATATACCCTTCGACCCAAAGAAGCTTCATAATGCTCTTTATGATATTCAAAAAAATTATGACGTTTTTAAAAAACTAATTTGGAATATAGAAGTATGACCTTTATAGAAGAATTCGATAGCTATAGTGACGTTTCCCCTCCCGGAGTCCGTTTGCCTGAAATCAAAATAGACGCGGAGTACTATACTAAACTAAATGTTTCTCCGGATATTTCTAACTTTGATTTCTTGAGAGAGTTGTGTAGATTAGGCTTGGTAAAAAAAGGCATAGATAAGTATGAAAATAATGAAGAGTATTCTAGCAGGATTAATTCAGAACTTAACACACTTAGGGACTTGGGTTTTGTGGATTATGTTCTACTTAACTGGGATGTTCTTAATTATTGTCATATTAACGACATACCTACTGGTCCGGGTCGTGGCTCAGCCGCTGGCTCTCTTGTTTTGTACCTCATCGATGTTACTAAAGTCGATCCTGTTAAATACGAGTTGTTTTTTGAGAGGTTTGTTAGTAAAAGTCGGGCTCAGAAAACCGAGAAGGACGGGGTAACGTACTTAGCTGGCAGCCTTCTTGCGGACGTGGATAATGATATTTCTTACGAAAGAAGGCATGAGGTTATTAAATATATTGAGACAAAATACCCCGGCCGGACAGCTAAGATATTAACCCTCAATACTTTAAGCGGCAAACTCTGCATAAAAGAATGCGGGAAGATCGTGGGCAATTATTCGGAGCCCGAAGTTAACCTTGTGAGTGACTCAATTCCTAAGCGGTTCGGCAAAGTAGCTCCCTTGATTGAGGCGTACGAAGAGAGCGAAGAGTTCTCGAATTGGGTCAATGAGAATCATGATGTTTTTAGAATAGCTCGCCGCTTGGAGGGGTTGAATAAAAATACAGGAGTACACCCCTCTGGCATCGCTATTTCTTATGACAAGTTGGAAGATTTATGCCCTGTTCAGCTAACGAACGAAGGGGGTCTCGTTACAGGTTATGACATGAACTGGGTGGCAGAGCTGATGGTTAAATTCGACATTTTAGGATTGAGAACATTAAGCGTTATTTACGACGTCTGCCAAGAACTGGGCTTGGATATTAACTCCATTGACCCTGACGACCCTTCTATTTATGAAAACTTTAAAGAGCTTAATCACGCGCAGGGTCTCTTTCAAATAGAAGCGCACACTAATTTCAATGTTTGCAAAAAGATTAAACCGAGAAATCTTGAAGAGCTTAGCGCTGTAGTTGCTATAGCTAGGCCGGGCGCTCTCGAGTTTCTCCCTCAGTACGCCGAATATATTTCTACTGGGGACTTCCAGAGTCAAAATGAGTTCTTTGATGACGTCCTTGCTCATACCGGCGGGATTCCCTTGTACCAAGAACAGTTAATGAAGATGGCGGTCAAAGTAGGATTCACACTAGATGAGGCTGAACAGCTACGTCGAATAGTCGGGAAGAAGAAGATTGACCAGATGCCAGAGTGGCAACAGAAGATTAAAGAGAAGATCAAAACCAATAATCTTGATCCAGAAGTGGGTGATGTGCTATGGAAGGTCGCGGAGGATAGCGCCAACTATAGTTTTAATAAATCGCACTCATTGGCTTACGCGAATTTGGCGGCTTGGACAGCTTATTTGAAATTCAATCACCCTAAACAATTCTTCATGGCCTTACTTCGTATGACCAAGTACGAACCGTCCCCGCACGAAGAGATAAGCAGGATCTCTCAAGAACTTTCCTTTTTTGGCATAACCCTTCTCCCCCCTGATCTTTCGCGATCAAGTATGGATTTCAAAATAGAAGGCGACGATATACGTTTTGGGTTAAACAGCATCAAAGGAGTTAGCGAGAAATCTTTACAGGCATTGCATGATTTTCGGGCCAGCGAGAACCCTAACAAATATGACATTTTTCTGTCAGCGAAAGAGGCGGGGCTGAACATAGGAATTCTTTCCGCTCTCATTCAAGCCGGGTCTCTTTCAGAGTACACAGTTCGTCGTTCTCGATTAGTTTTGGAAGCTCAGGCCTTTAATATCTTAACAGATAGAGAGAAGCGTAACTTTCAAGCCATGGGCGCTACTTACAACTGGGACGTTCTCAACACCATTCAAGAAGTAGTAACTAAGTCTCTAGTAGGCGATGACGGTAGGCCTGTAATGAAGGACAGCCGATTTGCAACTTTTCGTAAAAAATATGACCTATACAAGGAGATCTACGACAAGAATAAAAAATATGAAAAGTTTGCTAATTGGTATTTTGAAAACAAGCTTCTTGGCTATAGTCCGACCGTCTCATTAAAGGAGGTATTCTCAGATACCGGGGAGAAATTTGGAGACTCGCTTGACTTTAGAAGCTTAGAAACGGATGAGCACGGAAGGTTTATTGGTGTGGTGGTTGATTCCTTTAAAGGTATCAGTCGCAATGGCAATGCATACCTCAAGGCGGTTATTAGGGATGAGGTGGGGGAATATCCAGTAATGCTGATGGATAGGAGTTGTCGAAATGAATTCGGACGCTGGAACCGGATTAAAGTTTTTAGTGATTTTTATGATAAAAATGAAAAAGGATTAGCTAAAGATAGCATAGTGGTTTTCTACGGGAGCAAAGGAGACGACATACTTTTTGCGCAAGGATTTGAAGTGATTAACGAAAAAATTTACATGAAATTGAGTGAGATAGAATCAACCCGAGGGTGTAACTGATATGATGGACGCAGTTCCCAATTTTACGCCTCGAGCACAAGAAGCTATAAAAACCGCCCGAGAGATTGGGATTAAATACAAGAGCAAGACAGTTTCTCTTGATCACCTCCTTGTTGGGCTCTTGTCTCAGGGGAGGGGTCTTTTGCGAGAGATCTTCTTGATAGTTGGGTATGATCTAGATAGTTTTCGTGCTCTAGTGGAGGGGTCGCTCGATTCCGGAAAAAGAGCTCCTCGTGGGATCTCTTTTTCTTCGGAGGTTAAGGTTGTTCTTGAGATGGCTTATAAATGCGCCACTGACCTTCAGCAATCATACGTGGGGACTGAACATATTTTAATTGCTCTATTAAAGTATAAACCACCTCATATTCTTAAATTATTCGAGAAGGGAGGCGTGCGGGTAAAATCTCTCACTTTAGCTATTAAAACCCATCTGCTTGAATCTTCTCAAGTATCTTCTCCTGATCAATTCGAGACTATAACAGAACCTCCCCCAGAAAGTCGTTCTTCAAAAAAATCATCCTCAACAGCGCTGGAGACTTATGGGGTAAACTACAATGAGCTCGCATCAAAAGGAAAATTTCATGACGTCATCTGCAAAGAAAAGGACATGAGAGAGATTACGGAGATTTTGTGCCGAAAAAGCAAGAACAATCCCATCTTACTGGGAGAGCCGGGCATAGGCAAAACGGCCTTAGTAGAAGGGTTGGCTAAACAAATTGTCAACTCTGAATGTTCCGACCATTTAGTTGGCCATGTGATTTTCGGACTAGACCTAGCCTCCATGATTGCTGGCACTAAATACAGAGGCCAGTTCGAGGAGCGTTTGAAAAACGTAATAAAAGAAGTAGTCGAAGTTCCCAACTTAATTCTTTTTATTGACGAATTGCATACTCTCGTAGGCGCCGGAAGCGCAGAGGGGACTATGGACGCCGCTAACATTCTAAAGCCAATGTTGGCGCGAGGTGAGATTCGGTGTATTGGCGCAACCACCTTTAAGGAATACAAAAAGCATATAGAGCGGGATGGAGCTTTGGCCCGTCGATTTCAGCCAGTTAATATAGAAGAGCCCTCCGAAGAAGACTGTATCACTATATTAAAAGGCATAAGTTACTCATATGAAAAATTTCATGGCGTTGAATACTCCCCTGAATCCTTGGATCTTTGCGTTAAACTTTCCATTAAATATATAAACAATCGCTACCTTCCCGACAAGGCTATCGATATCATGGACCAAGCCGGATCTCGGGTTAAAATCGAACACTTTAAGAGACCTAATTCAGCGAAGGCAATAGAAAAAAAGTTAGAAAACTTAATGGAAGAGGAGGATGAGGCTACGACAGTGGCAGCCAAGGATAGAATATCTGCAGAGCAGGATAAATTATTTGTTAAATACAAAAGAATTATAGAAAGATGGTCGGCTAATAATAAAAAAAAGTCATTCAGAGTGGAAGCCTCTCATATCTATGAGATCATAGCGCAAAAGTTAGAGGTTCCGGTTAGGGAAATATCAACCGACTCCTCAGCTCATCTTTTGGATCTTAAAGAAGACTTGGATAAGTTAGTTATTGGACAAGGGGAGGCGTCTTCAGCCATTTGCAAAGCTTTAATTCGGAACAAAGCTGGATTAAGGAATGAAGACCGCCCTGTGGGTTCGTTTTTATTTCTCGGAGCGGCTGGGGTGGGGAAGACTCACATGGCCAAAGAGCTGGCCCGTAAGCTTTTTGGAAATAAAGACAATTTCACAAACATCAGTATGGTTGAGTATAGCGAAAGTTATTCAAGCTCTAAGCTCATAGGCTCAGCTCCGGGCTATGTGGGTTACGATCACTCAGGGCAGCTTACTGAGGCGGTACGCGAAAAGCCTTATAGTGTTGTATTGTTTGATGAAGTGGAAAAAGCCCACCCCTCAGTAACTCAGCTACTCCTTCAGATACTCGACGAAGGTGCTATAACTGACAACATGGGCCGAAAGATTAATTTTAAAAATTGTGTGGTGATACTCACCGGAAACATAGGATCCCAATTCACAAAAGGAAAAACTAGCGTCGGGTTCATGGACAACAGTTCTAATCGAAACGCTAAAGATATAAGAGAAAAAGTGATGGGCGCGGTAAAGTCCAGTTTGAGCTTAGAGTTCATCAACAGACTGGATGAGATGGTTATTTTTAACAATTTCACAGCAGAAGATTTTGATAAAATAATTGATCTCAACTTGGCTGATTTGCGGTCAAAATTAAAAGAAAAAAATATATCACTCTCCATAAACAAGGGTGCTAAGGCAATCATCCGCGAAGAGGCTATAGAACTTAATGACGGGGCTCGTCCGGTAAAAGGGTTACTGGATACATGGGTGGTCAATCCTGTAGCTTTAAAGCTCCTTCAAGAAGAAGTGGGCAATATTAAAAAGATCTCGGTCAAAGCTAAAGACGAAAAGATTGTGATCAGTATAGTTTTGAGATAATGTTCTTGACACTTCTTGATTAAAATGCTATAGTGGTGGAATAATGAATCTTCTAGAGAATACTAAAACTTACCTCGTGGGCCACATGCAGTACCTTAGCGGTCGCAATTGGCGAGAGGAAGTTGCAGAAAAACTTTGGAAGCTTAATATTACCTGCTTTGATCCGTACAAGAAGCCTTTTATCAAAGACGTGGAGGAGGATGAGGCGTCTCGCCAAGAAATGGAAACTTGGATGAAAACTAAGCAGTATGACCGTGTTACAGATCGTATGAAAACAGTTCGCGCCTATGACCTCAACTTAGTGGACAGATCTGATTTCATTATAGCGCACCTAGTTCCCGATGTAGCTAGTTGGGGTAGCGCCGAGGAAATAGTGACCGCTGTCCGCATGAAAAAACCTTTATTTATAAGTATGGAAGGAGGCAAATCCAAGACCCCTTTATGGATGTTGGGAATGTTTCCTCATAAATATATTTATAATAAGCTTGACGAGATAGTAGAAATGCTATATGCTATAGATAATGGCACTAAACCGATAGACTCCGACCGTTGGAAATTATTAAAAAAGGATTTTCGCTAATGAGATTTATATTTCCAGTTATTTATTTTGCTTTCTTCATCGAGCTTACTCGGTATGACTTCAAGGTCTGGAGCTTCGTCCTGTTTTCCTTAATCATATACCTAGCTCACCTACATACCGACAAGGAGCCGACTTAATCTATGTTAATCCTACTGTCCAGTGATAAACTAGATTTCACATACTCCCTAGGCCAAGCGGCTGATGAGGTCGAGAATGGGTTAAGAGAAAATTTTATTGAAAAATACGGAGAAGAATTATATACTAAAGCAAGCAAAGTTGTTGTTGTTGAGGATAATTTTTTTAATGTAATAAAAGATCGCTACGGACCCAAGCTAATTGGAGAACACAACGACTTCTTGGACGAGATGATTGAAAGGCATCTAAGCGTATAATCACCTTTTTCGTAAAGGGGACAGTCTATTTATTATGATACTTAAGTTGTTCGCGGTGATTCTATCAATGAAAATATTTGAACCCCGGGGTCCTATTGTCAGCCCTCTTTCTTCTCTGACTCTGACTATAGCTTCTATAAAATCGTAAGCTCCATTATTCTTAAGCCAGTGATAATACGAATCCTTCATAGAACTTTTGCACTGGATCAATACGTTTGCCTCTAAAAAACAAGCACTGTACAAAGTAACGTCCCTAAAGCACTCTATTTCGCTAGGAGGCTCGGAGAGCCCGGCATCTATTATAACATTCATCTTCTATTATTACACATGAATAAAAAAATCTGCAAACGCCTAAAGCATGCTATAGGTTATGACAAAGACATTCCGGAGATGAAAAGACATTATAAGCGTCTAAAAAAACAGTATTCTAAGTTAAGTAAGGAAGCTCGAGTGATTTTCCTTGATAAGTTGAACAAAATATACGATAATACAGATTAAACATTATGAGTGATAATATAGAAAAAACTAGTGCAGTTAATAACGATTGGAAGAAACGTGAGCTTGGGGCTCTCTGGCGCAGGGAGGGCAAGAATCAGAACTTTCTTTCGGGGACGCTTAAGCTCGGAGAGTTTGGGGTTGAAAAAGAGTTTAAGATAGTGGTGTTTACCAACAAGGGTAAAGCTAAGAACGAGAGGGCTCCAGACTTTATCGTTTATGAGGACCGACCTAGGGAGGATGAGTTTGGGATGGAACCTGCAAAGGTCGCAGAAAAACCTACGCCTGATCCGGTTATAGAGGCGACTGCAGAAGTAGACGAGGAAATTCCAGAAGTTCTTCAATGAGATCGCTAATTTTATTAGCCTTCCTCCTTGGGGCGGTGCAAGCTCCATCGCTTAAGGCAATACATCCGCATTCTAATCAGCAATTCGCTGAGACTGTTGTTCGGACGGGTATCGCTCATGGTAGCGGCCTTACTAAAGGAATGGCTTATTCAGAAGCTCTAGTCAAACTACCCTCCTCATCTCAGGTGTATCGCCGTCTTACTTACGGGGCTAAGGGGTCGTGGAGTGTCGCGCTCTTCTGGAAAATCGAAAGATGAGTCTAGATTATGCTTTAGTTACCAGCAGTTCACTTCCCTCTCAAGTGAAGGGCAGCGAATATTATACGGAAGTAGATAAGTCCCAATGGTTAGATCTCGTTGATTACTGTCAAGATCTAGTATCTCAAGACTCTTCTCAGAATATCACGTTTTTAATAGTAGCCAAAGGAACCGAAGAGCAAGAGGCGGCTGATAAAGCTAAAAAAGATGCGACTGATGAATTGGCTTCTAAAAACGCCGAGGACGCAGACAGAGAGAACCAAGCTGCTAAAGCAAGTGCGCTCAAAGAATCTGCTGCAGCAGCCACACGTAAAGAGCTACGAGATAAATCCAAATCCATCTTCAACGCCCTTTATCGCCGTTAGTGTCAGAATATAAATTTACATTAACCAAGGTCATCTGCGGAGATTTAGTAGAAGGCCGGATTCATCTCGGCCTTGGGGTGTCAGTAGACTCGAGAGTATCTCTAGTTGGGATAGAAAGCTACGCTACTCGACTTGACAAATCAGTTTCCGACGAAAAAGAAAGGGTCCGAAGGAGAGAATTGGGATTAAAGTCTAAGAAAAGATTGAAGGAAATTTTACAGCGCGGGAAAGCGCAACCCGAGGGTTTGTATATAAAAATATTCTCCTACAACGAAATTGGCCCAGTAAAGATCATAGGAGATATAAAATATATTTACGCTAGGGATTTATACAATAACCAACCGGGTCAAAACCCGTGGACTGGATGGCAAGGAGCTTCTGGACAGCTCCTTAAGGAGGAATTAGTCAACCACTCATCTTTATGAAAAATACTATTGCTTATGTTGTAACTCGGAACCGTCGCAGGATGGAGCCCGAGAATTATCAATCTGCAGATGCAGCTCATGCTCGCGCTTTTGAGCTTCGTCAGCTATTAAAAAAGTGGAACGATCCAGACGCTAAAAGAATCGCTGTCGTTAAAACAGAGAAGCCTCACCAAATCAGATAAATCTAGGCGACTCATGGACAAGAAAAGTTCAAATTCTTCTTTCGACTCATTCACCTCCTCCGCGCAAAATGCCGGATTCTCCTTCCGGAAGACTACTGCCATTGAGAGAAAGGAGGATATAGACTTGGTATTGTGGCCTACTAATGATAAAGGGAAAGCTTTTGCAGTATCGCTCAAGAAAACTATTTTAAAAAAGAGCAGTAAGCGAAGGCATTTATGGGGTTGGGTAGAATTAACCGACAGACGAGGTAATTTAGGATGGCTTTACTCTAAGTGTACGTTTGTAGTTTACGAAAGGAAAGACGATTTTGCACTCATACAAAAGCAAGATTTAAGAAGGTGGGTTGAAAAAGAGAACTTACCCCGGCTAGATTTGCCCTTCGTGAATAACAGCTGGGCGGCTTCTTACCGATCCTATAGGCGAGCCAATACCAGAGAAGTGATTTTTCAAATTAAAGTTTCTGATGCTCTCAAGAAGTGTAGGCATCATTTATGGGAGAAGCGTGAAGGAGACTCTTGAGTTCGTGTTCACTAGCGGGTGGACGTATTTTGGCACCTTATTCTTGATCTATAGTGTGGGCCAGTCCATAGCTCTTCCTTTTACTTTGGCCAAGAGGCGCAAATCAGCTCCATTATCTAAAAATATTTGGCCTCACGACTCAAATTAATAAAAAAAGTCCTTGACTTCTCATCTTAAGTATGAGATAATGGCTCTCAATTCATAAAACCATGTACCTTAAATTCAAGAAGCTAAAAAACAACGCCTCTATTCCTGCATATTCACTTGCGGGTGACGCTGGCCTAGATTTGACCGCCACTACTCTCGATAAAACAAGCGAGTCGTACTGGGAATACGGCACAGGGCTTTCTGTAGAGATTCCGGAGGGCTGTGTGGGCTTACTGTTTCCTCGGTCAAGCATCTCAAACACCAAGCATTTTCTTCGCAATTCAGTGGGGGTGATCGACTCTGGCTATAGGGGTGAAATAAAATTAAGAATGAGTCCGGCTGATTCTAGCTCAGGCTACCGTGTGGGGGATAGAGTGGGACAGCTTATTGTATTTGAAATTCCTAGGATGAAAATCGTCGAAGAGGAACTTTTATCAACAACAGATCGCGATATAGACGGCTTCGGTAGTACAGGAAACTAAATGAATAAATTAATAAATTGGTTCAAAGATAAAATTTCATCTAAATATTTAGTAGTCTACAAAACGAACGAGGATAAGATAAAAAGCTATGTCATTAACAAGCCCGACCTGTACAATTCCTTCGGGAATAAAGACGAAGTCCGGGACAATGTAGGTTTCCGAGCCTTTTGCTATGGGCGTAACGCAACACGATCTTTTCGCCACGACAGAATCGTATCTATAACCAAACTCTAAAACTAATGAAT
>TARA_R110000751_G_scaffold191833_2_pt1 | contig 14341 bp, 9 predicted proteins | sample TARA_R110000751 | Tara Oceans TARA_R110000751 (sample SAMEA4398001) | marine metagenome | biome: Polar Biome; feature: [MES] marine water layer (ENVO:01000295) within the mesopelagic zone...; material: water (ENVO:00002006), including particulate matter (ENVO:01000060) such as...... | reverse complement strand
GTGACCGAAGAGGCTGCGGAGACCGTGACCGAAGAGGCTGCGGAGGCCGATGACGGTGCTGTCTCGATTGCTGACCTACTCACCAGTGAGATGGAAGGCGACGAGTACAACAACGAGCATAAGGGGCTGAACTACAGCACCATCCTCGCCGGCTTGCCAGAGGATGCCCGCAAGCTCCTGGGTAATCTGCGCTCGAGCTACTCGCAGAAGACCGCAGCTCTCGCAGAGGAGCGGCGGCAACTGGAAGCATTAAAGGCTGAAGTCCAGCGGAACAAGACCCTGCTCCTCCAGGGAGAAGGCGCCAAGGCCATAAAGCAGGCAGCGTTGAGAGACCTCAAAAGCGAGGAGGGCTTTGACCCCTGGAGCGCAGAGGGCATCGAAGCCCTGGCCGAGCAGAAAGCCGCACTGATGCTGCAGAAGTACCTGACCGCGATGCAGGAGGAACATCAGGTCAACCAGTACAAGCAGGAGCTGGAAGACTTCAAGACCGCCCACCCTGACCTGATGGGCTCGCCCAGCATCAAAGAGCGGGTCACTGCTGCGATGCGTGCAAACCCCGACCTTCGCCTCAAGGACGCCTATTGGATGGTGAAGGGCAAGGCGTCCTCCGAGCAGGAAGCGGCTCTCAAGGAAGAAAAGGCCAACACACGGAACCATCAGCGGGAGGTTCTCGAGACCATCAGCACCGGTCGGTCCCGTGGAGGGCGAAAGCCAGTGGCCTATGCCTCTGCCTGGGATGCCTACCGGGCAGCGAAGGCAGAAAAGGAAGCCAACAACTCCATCGACTAAGCGAGGCCGCGCACCCACATAGCCTACCCGGTGTCGCCGCTGCAGTGCCCTTGGTGGACTCTGGCAGTGCCCTTGGTGGCACCGGGTTTTCTGGACAGTGGGGCGTGTTTCGGTGTATTTCTATAAGCACAGCTTGACGGACCCGGCAACGGCTACCCCGACAGCACCAGTCTGGCGATGACCCTGCAGCAGCAGGACACCTGAGCGGCTGGCAGAAACCCTGCTACCTACCCGGGATACCCGATGGCAATCACGAACGACTTGCTGTCCACCACGCTGCGGACCATTCGCCCGAAGTTTGTGGACGAGCTGTACAAGAAGACCGCGTTTCTCGACGCTGCCCGAAAAATGGGTGGCATCGACTTCGAGGACGGCGGAACGAAGGTCGATGTTCCTCTGTCGCTCATCGAGCACAGCAACATCACCGAATACCCAACCGGCTTCGAGCCAACCAACGTCGCCGTCCGCACCGTGAGCCGCAACGCGAGCTTCGAGTGGGATGACTTCTCAGCCCCTATCGTCATCACGAAGAAAGAGGAGCTTGAGAACAACAGCGAGAAGGGGGTTGTCAAAATCCTCGAGGTCCGCACAAAAAATGTCTTCGGGATGCTCCGCCGAGAGACCAACAAGCAGATCCTGGCTGGCAACAGCACGGTGCTGCTGAACCTCGGCACCCTCAACGGTGCTGCATCAACGACCGGCTTCCTCGAGCAGCTCGCCGTCGGCACCCAAACCAACATTGTTGGCGGTGTCTCCAAGGTCACCTACAACAGCACCAACGGCTGGCAGAATCAGTTTGCCGATGTTGCGAACGCCGCTGCTACAGCACTGCTTCCGGCCATGGACCTGATGTGGCTGAACACCCGAAACGTCGCGCCGTCTGGCGACGTACAGGTCATCCTCGCCAGCCTCGCCTGTTACGGCAACTACAAGCGTGGTCTCCGCGCCAATGAACGCTACGTCGATGAAAAGACGCTTGACGGGGGGCGCATGTCCCTGGCCTACGCAGGAGCCATGGTCGAGGCCGACAGCGACATGCCGGTCAACACAGCGGTCGGGACCGACGAGTGGAGCCAATACTGGCTCAACTTCGATGCGGTCAAAATGATCATTCACAGCAAGGCTGACTACGCTTGCAGTGACTTCATCCATTCTCAGGGCAATACGTCCCGCCTGGCGCACGTCTATCACAAGTGCCAGCTCACCACTGACCACCTCGGCAGTCTCGGCGGTATTCGTCGGGCCGACACTTGGTAAGCGGAGCCCTCCATGTCTTCTGACCGACTCATTCAGTTTCTTGACACTACCCTTGGTGATGGCTCTGCCATCACCTCCCCGGTGTCCAATCGCCGGGAGGTCGAGACCTTCATCGCCGGGGGTGCCATCACCGCAGGTGATTGGGTCGCCTTCGACAGCACCAAAACGGGGCAGGCCCGCGCAGCCACCGTCATTGAATGTCCAGGGGTGGCGACAAAAGGCAACCCCCGTGCCTTCGGCGTTTCGCTTGAGACCGTTGCCGCTGACGAACTGGTCAAGGTTGTGACCGCTGGCTACGTCGAGGGTGCCAGTGTTGCTGGTGCCACTGTCGCCGGCACCCCCCTTGTCGGTCCTATCGGCACTGCAGGCCGCGCTGAAGTGGAGGCACCCGGCACCACGACCGGCTCAGTCTGCGGTATCGCCCTCGAAGCAGACACCGCCAACTTTGCCGATGTGATGGTTATCAAGCAGTTCTAAGCCCCTTCCGGCTGGTGCCGCTCGACCTCACCACGCCGCCCCCGGGAGTCCTGGGTGCGGCGTTTTCTTTGAGGAGTCACAGATGAATCTTCGCCAGATGCGGGAACGGGTCGCCAACAAGACCGACCACGACCCGGAAGAGCCAGCCTACCGCGACCAGATGAGCCTTCTTCTCAACGAAGCATATGAGGATGTGTGGAACGAGTCAGTCTGGCCCTTCACGCAGAAGCTCGTCTACATAGACATGCTGCCCGACCTGACGCCAGGCCGGCTCCTGGGACAGACGGTTACCACCAATGACGGGCAGCGGCGGGTGACCTTCTCTGCCCCCGTGGATATTCTGACGGCCCGCCAAAAATGGATTGTTGGCAACCCCATCGAGCTGCACGGCAGAGACTACGAGGTGCTCCAGGTCAACAGCACAACTGAGTTGGTATTGACCGAGGCTGTGAGGCACCCAGCTGTAGGCTCGCCCCTCGCAAGCCCTGACCAGCTCTCTGGAAACGCTTCTTGGAAGATAAAGTTTCGCTACTACATCCTGCCGGATGACTGCCTTGAGGTTCTTTATCTGGGGCACCGTGACACGCCCATCACCTCCGGTGCGCTGACGGACGGCCACAAAGTCTGGTCCGTCGCCAATCGACCGGAGGAGTCCATGGGTCTTCGGGAGGACCGGACTGCGGACCACGCCGATATTTACTTTCCCATAGCGCCCCGCATCATCCCACCCGGCGAAGACCTCACCATTACCTGGACAGAGAACGAGGTTGCTGCAGAGGGCACATTCGCAGGGTTGACATACTACGAGTTTTGCTGGTGCCTTATGAGCCCCGATGGTGTCTACGGTCCTCTGTCCAACCCCTTGATCTCACAGGCCCCTTCCAACGTATCGGGCTCTGAATACTCACCGACGGTGGCGTTCTTCTCCTTCGACAAGGTGCCCTTTTCTGCAAGGCCAGCGAGCCACGCTACCCGGGGCAATCCTGAGCCCCTCGAAGGATTGCGCAAGGTGCTGTGGTTCAATAGCAACTTCGACCACACCAGCGGGCAGAGGCTGGGCGAGCCCAAATGGCTGCAAGTCCTGACCGGACACGCGCCGGCAGTACCCAATAATGAAAACGCCCAGAACCCGGTATCTGCTCTTGATACTGAGGCATCGGTCCAGTTTCGGTTCCGCAATGGACTGCTGCCTGGAAACCCTCGGTACCTTGAGTTTGACGGCCAGCACCGACGGATTCGTCCCTACCCACGGGTAGACAGTTTCGACCAGCAGTACACCGCTGCAGCTGCTACGACCGGCACCAACTGGCAGCAGCGCAGACAGGATTTTTTTAAGCGTGCAGAGCTGCGGTATCAGGTCAAGCCTCCGCCCCTACGCTATGACACCGACACGCCGGCCATGCCGTATCAGTTTCACCAGATGATTGTGGATAAGGCGCTGTGGGATATCTTCCTCAAGAGCGATGAGGCCAAGCTCGCGACCTTCTACGAGGGTCGCTTCGAGAAGGGCTTGAAGAAGGCCAAAGACAGGCTGTCGAAGACCGACACCGCATGGCGCTTTGGTCAAGGCTTCGGCGGGGGTCGGGGTAGGATGCTCGGTACGGACTACCGCCTGACCTTCGAGGGCTGACGATGAAAACGGAGATGACCCCAGAGACTGCAGCGGGAGGGATGGATCAGCGGTTCATCTCTGAAGCCAGCACCGCTACTCACATCCTCAACATGCGTGTGGACGACGAGTCCATAGGCTGGGTCCGTGACCGAGGCTGGGAGCCCTACAACCCTGCTGCCGGCTTCTCGCGGTTCCTCTCCCTCGACGCCAACCCCATCTATAGCCTCGCGGTCCACACCCGAAACCGGGGCGCAGAGGTCTATGCCATATATGAGCAGGACGGTGCTCTGCTCTATGAGCACGGCATCGCGGTCTCTGGCTTTACCAGCGAGAAGCAGTATCTCGATAGTGGACGCCGGGTTCCGGCACCAGACGACCCGGGCACCCAATACGTCGAGCATGGCCGAGACCTGATTATCATCAATGGCACCGACCAAGCTCTGCGATTCCGTGGTGATAAGCGGGTCCGTGCGTTCGGCTTCAACCGCCGGCCCTCTCCGCCAATCATCGCCCCGCCAGACCCAAACTACTACGAGTCCGTCGCAAAACATCGCAATCAGAGCGGCAGCATTGCGCTTCGCTTGAACAAGCCCAGAGGGCTCGGCAGCAAAGGCACCCCGCTACAGGACCAGGAGCGGTACCTGTACCGGATTGCATGGGAGTCGGAGACCGGCTCAATATCCCCGCTCTCTGGCACAGCCACAGCAGCGTGGGCGGCTGACGACGACACCGAGACCGGGGCCTATGGGGTTCTGCTGCGGAACCTTGACCAAGGACTGCCAGGGGTGGTCGCGATCCTCATTTATCGCACGAAGTCCCTGGTTAATGTGTCGGTGCAGGGCGGTGCCCTCTTTTATTTTGTGGCCCGTATCCCGGTCGGCAGCAGCGATTACCTGGACATCATGCCCGACAGCCAGCTCGTCTTCGCAGCCCCAGAGCTGACAGACAGCATCCCCATTCCCACCACGCTGCGCTACCTCGAGTCCTGGGACGGCAAGACCTGGGCAGCTGGAGGCCCAGGCTTCGAGCTGCGGCTTATCTACAGCGGTGATGGCCCAGAGCAATACCCAGCGTTTAACTTCTTCGACGTGGGGCTAAGGAAGGGCGGAGCTATTACCGGGATTCAAGGATATCTCGGCGTTCTTTTGGTCTTCCGTGAGCGTGCCATCGAGGTTGTGACCCCAGACCAGGCTGGCCTTGGCTATCGCATCACGACGCTGGCCCCAGACGTGGGAACGACTGCAACAAACACCGTCACCTATGTGCCTGGGGTCGGTGTCTTCTTTCTTGGCTACGATGGCGTCCGCGTCATCCGGGGACAGGGAACGAACCTACAGCTTGACCGGGAATCCGTGAAGGTCGCAAAGGAGCTGGGCCGCATCAACACCGCAGCACTGCCCCGGGCCACCGCTGCGTGGTCTGAGCGGGAGAGGGAGTGGTGGTGTCACTTCCCTGCCGATGGAAGCCCACAGCCCAACCGAGGCATCGTCTACCACCGGGACATCATGGCATGGAGCGTGCGGGGGGCGGTGTCCTCATCGAGCCCCGGCGCGTTCCAGTTCAACTGCCTCGATACCCTCCCCGATGGCTACTTTATCTTTGGCTGTCAGGTGGTGAACAGCAGCACGATTATCAGCGCCCCGGTGCTGTGGAACATGGGGCTGCAGGTCTGGTCATCCAAGGACCGCGAGGGTCTGGCCGTCATTGGTACCCAGGTGGACGAGGCGATCTTCAACGTAACCTCGACCACTTTGGGTAATCCGGTCACCGGTCGCTGGGCATCGCGCTGGGAAAACTTCGGCAGCGACATGAAGCTCAAGTCTGTCCGTGGTGTCTACGTCGAGGCCGTCACCGTCGGCCACAATCCGCTCACCCTGGACTATGCCACCGACTGGACGGAAAACTACACCAGCGCGGGAACCCAAACCGCCAGCCTATCAAGCATCTACCAGGGGCCAAGCGAGGGGCCTACCTATGGCCTCTCGCTCGCTGGGGACAATGGCGCACTGATCGCCAGTAGCAGATGGACAAGTGAAAAGGTCACCCGCCTACGCTGGGATGTGGCAACAAAAGCAGTGGCATGGTTCAAGTGGCGGATATCCGCCACCAGCAGATTCTTTGTCCTCCGTTCCCGCATCTCGTATGTCCAGCGGGACCGGAAGACAATCAAGCAGGGTTCACGATGAAGATTTTTACCCAGCGCCAGGTCGTGGCACGGGACTTCGCCCAGGCAGAGGACTACAACGACGAAGGACGCAAACTGGCAGGGGTTTTTAATGGAGGGCTTGCCGGGCAGCAGCTCCCCTATGCATCCGTGACCGATGCCCACGCATCGCTCGGAGATAACCTTGACGGGTTGGTATACACGACCCCGGCGGGCCTGAGCACTGGACGCGCACAGCGTAAGCCCACCCAGCTCTTTGCAGTTACCCAGACGACTATCAATAACTTTACCGGCTTCGCCTTCCCCGGTGCCACGACCAACTCCCTTACCGGTATTCTCGGTCCACCAAGCAAGACCTACACGACCAACTCCACGGAGTGGGGTCCAGGCTGGAACCGCTACAGCAACTTCATCGACAAGGGGGTCTACCTTTCCGTTCCCTGCACAACCGGGATGCTCAAGGGTATTGCCGTCGTAGACTTTGAATTCTATGCAGGCGAGCAGACTGCCTATGGGGTGGGCAGCGGCATCGAGGGTGCACAGTGGCGCTGGCAGGTTGGAATCTTCGTTGATGATGTTCTAACAGCGAAGACCGGAGAGATGCCGCCCCGCCGACACACCGTCTGCCTTCCCTTTGCTCGGCCTGTCCCGACCCGACGCATTGAGGTTGATGTGCGCTGGTTAGCTACCTATGATGGGGCTGGCGTCAGCAACCCATACACCTATGTCGCTGATACGGCGCTTCGATCTTACAATCACAGCCTCTACATTCGGAACCAGTACATTTAATGTCTCGAATCACCTACGACACGAAGCAGGCGGAGGCCATCATCACCGAGGCCGAGGCCAACAGTGTGTTCGTGTCCCTCAAATCCGCATCGGACGGGACCGTGGGGGATGTTGATGCCACCAACCTCCGCGACGGAGCACTGAGTAGCAAGCACATTGCGCAGCAGCAGGTTCACCAGCAGCTGGGCACCGTTGATGCGGGCTCAGTGAGCAGCGGGACAACACGCAGCTCTGGTAGTGCCGGTGCTGCTACAGCGTGGGTGACCCTCGCGGACGCACTGCTCAACAGCCCGCTGCTCGCTGTCGAGGGCGACGTGCTGCGCTGGCACTTCAACCCCCTGGTCGGTGATGGGGCTGCGTCGGGGGGCAGCACGACGAAGGCCCAACAGGTCTACTATTGGCGGGTGCAGCTTCTCTACAACACCGGGGGTGGCACCCTGGTCCTCGAGATTCAGGAGCCCGTTGGCTACGGGCTGTGCTACCGCTCCGGCAATGACGCCAGCACGGGGGGCAGCGAAGGTGACCTCGTCGCTCCGTGGTGTAGGAACGCGATAGCTGGTATCTGGATCAATCGGGGCAACACCACATGGAATATTATGGGGGTTCGGCTGCAGTTTCGCTGGGCCGTCAATGACCATGCCAGTGTCGCCAACACCATCGACACCTGCCACCTCAACGGTGCGTGCATCATGGAGAGGATGTAGATGCCGTTCACCCCTCCGTTCACCTTTGTTGCTGGCTCGGCTTGGCTTGCCTCTGAGTTAGACGGCAACTTTGTTGCGGCCCGTGACTACCTCAACGCCACTATCGTCGTCGCTGACTACGGCTCCCGGGCCTTTAACACCCGCCAGTTTGCTCAGGGCAAGCCGGCCCTCTCCTACGATGACTACGACTTTGAGACCGGGGGCCACTACATAGCGGCACTACTCTCAAACGACACGACCCAGCGCCGCTATGCCACCGGGACCATCAAAAACTCCGACATCACCCAGCAGGTGCTGTACCAGCAAATCCCGGGCAGCTCCCGCCGGGTCTGGCTGGATGCTGACGGCGATATCTGGATTGAGGGCTACGGTCACGTCGTAGCCGTAGACCCGGGAAGCTCGCTGGCCTACCGAACAAAGACCACGCCGGCCCCCCTCTTGGTAGACTCCCGCTTCTACCTTATGATAGACGGTGTGGTCATCGCCAATACCCGCAACTATGCGTTCTGTGAGGACGGTGGTACCCCATCGACGCAGAGCATCGCCGCCAGCATGGGCAGTGCCTTCGCCTCTGGCAACCATGCACGCCGCCCCCTCTACATGTTCTGGGTCGCTGAAGACATGGCTGCGGGCTGGCACACCATCCGGCTTGTATGCGATTGCCGCAGCGAGATCGTGTACGTTGGGTCTGACTCTTGGCAGTGGGAGGTTCTCTCAGACTGTGGGCTGACCTCCTACACCGGGTCTGACCATATTTCCCCTTGAGGTGACCGATGCCTTTGACCGCAGCAGCAGCAGCTTTTCTGGCGCCGATCGTCATCGAAGGGGTGACCCAGACGGCGGGCGTCATCAGCGCGAACCGGAAGACGGACCTCGACCGGCGCAACGAAGAACGCCTCGAGGAGCTGCGGCGGCGTTCCGAGATGAACGCACTTGGCCTTACCGATGAGGAAGAGGCGGTGCTGCGGAGCCAGCAGGAGCAGTCACGCTCGGCAGCGCAGACTGGCCTCGAGGCGAAGCACCGTGCTGCCATGGCCGCATCGGGCTCTGGCTCTGGAGCTGCGCTTGCACAGGCACAGGCAGCACAGCAGGAGGAGATGACGGGCCAGCAGAAGATTGGCGAGACCATCGCCGCTGCTGACCTCGCAGAGCGGGCCAGCGAAGAGGACGAGATAGAGGCACTCATCGCCGCCCAGGCACAGCGCCAGATACAGAAGCGCACTACCCGCTCAGATGCCCTGTCAGACGTGGGCGATGTTGCACAGCAGGAGATGCTCTTTCGCCGCCTGTCCGGCCAGGGGAGTCAGGGGCCGGGAGCCACGACAGGTGCTGCCGCGCAGGCCCGGAAGGAAGTGACGACAGAGATGCTGCAGACCTACGGCATCTCCGAGGAAGAGGCCGAGGATTGGGCAGACTACTTTAGCGATAACGCACACCTTGCACGGAAGGACTGAGAGATGCCGAAGGTCTACCAGCTACAGCTACCGCCGGGTGTCCAGCCGGGATCCCGCGCTGCGGGCTACATCAGCACCTACCAGAAAGGCCGGTACGACCTGTGGAATATTTCAATGAAGCAGGCAGCACTCGACCTCAAACTTGACCGCGAGGACTACGTCGCCCGGCGGAAGATTGCCGAAGCCATGCGCAAGACACTGCGGGAGGAGATTGCAGACATCCAGGTTGCGCTGGATGATTTAAACGCAGACAACATCGACCAGCGGCGAGCCATCGAGGAGCGCCGGGTGTCAGCGGATATGTCTGCTGACAAGCACAACAGCAGCCAGTCCAACAGTTGGGGGCTCGCCGTCGCACCCACGGATAAGACCAGCACCCGCAGCCCCTCGACATCCACCCGCAGCCCCTCGACATCCACCCGCAGCGGCGGCACGTCGGTTCGTAGCGGCACGCCAGGAGACCCCGAGGCCCCAGCCGGCCCGCTAATCATTCCGGATGCTGACCAGGAGCGTGTGGCCCAGAACGCCATCCCGCCAGAGCTAAACGCCATCACCCAGGACGTGGCAGCCAATGCGGTGGTCTTCTCCCCCACCAGCACCCTCGCAGATATCGAGGCCCACATCGCTGCAGCCCAGCAGAACCTCATGCAGCAGTTCGACGAGAGCGGACAGGGCGCGGTGAGTTTCCACCGCAACGTTTCGCGCTACATCGTGGCCGACCAGCTGATCGAGCAGGCGGCTGCAGCGACGGGACATCCACCAGACACTATCCGTGAAGCCCTCCGCATTGGTGCCTCTCCTCGCTTCATCTCTGACTACGAGGAGGGGATCAAGGCCATCCATGAACTGTCCCCCTTACCGAGACCGAGGACTGCCAGGGGTACCGCTGCATCGACCACCACGACCGGGCCAAGCGTCACATCGAACAGCGGGTACACCACGGAGAACAGCGGGTACACCACGACCTCAACGAGCAAGAAGACACCAGATGGCGGGCCGCTTTTAGTCAGTCCAGGTTCCGAGGCGCTGATCTTACAAGACCCCGCCGAGCTGGAGGCCCGGCTTGCGCAGCTGGGGGCAGAGCTTGAAGCCCTGGAGGTGCCCCCCGAGAACCGAAAGAACCTCTTAGCCGAGGCCCGAAAGCACTACACACAGGACTTTGGCTTTGACCGGCTACGCACACCCTCCGCCGCTAATGCCGCCAGGTCAGCAAGGCGAGGCCAGCCCAGCCTTGCCTCGCTGGAGGCACTCCGGCTGCGGCTGGAGACCGATGGTGTTGATAGTGTTCGGAATGAAGTAAGCCGACAGCGCCAGCCGCAGAGTCCTGCGGAGGTGCCGGCAGCGAGCGAGGCTACGCCTGCTGCTCGACAGCCACCCGTGGGTCTCTCGCCTGCAGCCCCGGACACTGCGCCGACCGTCGATGTGCCGGGGGTTGGCTCCGTCCCAGCTCGGATCTCATCGCCAATCCAGAAAGACCAAGCGGCTCGACAGCGTGCGATGGTCAGCGGTGCGGCAGCGGCACATGATGAAGATGCCTTTAAAGCTCTGGACACAAAGACCTTCTCGCCAATCATCCAGCAGCTATTTGGGAATGGCAACGGCACCCTGACACAGATGGAGGACGAGGTGATCCAGACCTTTACAGGCACGGAGCAGGAGGAAGCCCTGGCCTACCTCCACGCCCTACGGGCACGGTCTATCGAGTCCACCATGGCAGCACAGTCCAACGAGTAGCCCCAATGCCCAACCCCTTGCCCTCAAAGCTCTCCGCCGCTGACTACGCAGCCCTCCAGGCTGCTGGCTACGACGACGCCAGGGCGTTGCGGGTTGCCAACGCAGGCATCAGCGTTTCTTTCCTGCTGGGCGCAGCCACCGGAGACTCCCAGCCCATTGAGCCGGAGACCATTATCCGGGGCACCAGCCGGCCAGCGGCTCCTCGAGGTGCTGCATCGGCGTTCGTCCAGGGGCAGCGCAGGTTGGCCCCTGGACGCACCGATGAGGCGAAGCGCACCGCTGATGATGCGCTTTCGATTATTTCCTCGCCGGGTGGTTCTGCGCTGCCCCTGACCAGCACCGCGCTCCGAGGTGTGGAGGATGCCGCCCTCTCGGAGCAGTCGATGGGCAGCTCGCCGTTCTTCACCCGGATGCTCAAGGTCCAGCGTGGAGAGGTGCCGCCTGAGTCGGTAGGTAGTGCCCCGTTCTTCTCGATGGAGAACGTCGCAGACACGGTCGGTGCTCTGTTGCCCCAGCGGGTAAGTAGCCCTGACCAGCAGCAGCGCCAGGCCTCGTTCCTGCAAATGGCGGGGGATGCTGCGTTGTCTCAGGTCCGCTTTGAGGTCCGTCAAGGTGACCATCCCGGTGTGCAACTGGCCGATGTGACCCCAGCCCTTCGGCTGGTCCGAGACCGGCGTGAGGCGATCCTCTCTGGAGAGGTCAACGCAGCTCTACAGAGCGCGATAACACCCGCCGAGCGTGCCCAGCGACGGGTGCCCCAGGTCGAGACTGGACCGGTCCGAGACCTCAGAGATGCCTTCTCGAGACCTGGGGCCCTGGCGACCCCAGCGATTCAAGCTGCCGGCGATGCGATTGCATCGGATGTGCGGGACATTGCTGGCAACGTCGGCACCACTGGGCTCCCCACCGGCTCAATGGTTGAGGGCACCGTGCCGTGGGTAGGCCGGCTTCTTTCGACTCCAACGTCGGCTGCGGTCGGTACTCTGGATCCGGGTACCTCTGTGGCCATGCGTATTCAGGAGGGCGAGGGATTCGTTGCGGGTGGTCGAGACCTCGGCGGCGGCATTGCCACCGCGCTGGGTGCTGAAGAAGCCACCGTCGAGTCAGCCAAGAAGTTGGGCGCTGGTTTGGGTCTGGTCGGTGAACTATTCGTCCCCTTCGACCTGGGCATCGGTGACGCTGCGACCGCAGGAAGGCAGGCTGCGAAGACCTTTACGCTGACGAAGGGGGCAGGTGCTGACCTACCGCAGTCGTTGAGGCTGGCTATCCATCGGGCTCTGGTCCCTGAGCGATGGAACACCGCCAACAGTGAGATCATCAAACTGTTGAGCGTGGACCCTGCGGTTATCCGTGCAGCCGACGATGTGGTCGAGGTGCTGAAGATAGAACGGGTCCGTACAGACGCCACGCCCAGCACCATTGACGACGCCATCGCCGCACCGGGCCGCACCGGGGCAGACTTCAAGGATGCCGACGAGATGCTTGAGGAGCTTCTTCAGCTTCGGATGCTCGATGAAGCCGCAGTCGGTCGCATCGCCCAGGCAGGCCGGACCGTAGATGCCCTCGCCAGGGAGCTACAGCCGCTTGTCGATGTGGCGGCGGCGGCGGCGAAGCGGGAGGCCGGAAGGATGCCAGGTACAGCTGGAGACCCTGCCATCCTCAAGCAGTGGCAGGACGACAGCCTGCGCCTCACCCTGGCGACAGAGAGCGCAGCCAAGCGGGTGCGGGGTGCAGGCATCCAGGGTGAGAAGGTGCGGCTGTCTCCCCGGCTGGTCGCTGAACAGGGGGTTGCCCGCAAACTCTTCCGCGACTTTCGCAGCACACCGCTGGGGCGGGTGAGTGCCGAGCTTGCCAAGAATGGCCGGACGTACCGCATGGAGGACGGTCGGATGAATATTGCCGAGGTGCTCAAGGCTCTTGACATCCAGCCGAGAACTTTTGCCAATCAGGTCGGCAGCTTTAAAGGAATGTCCCAGCGGTCGATTGATGAGCAACTGCGTAGCGTTGACATCCAGCAGTACAACCAGGGGGCGCTCGATGCCTTCGAGCGCCATGCCCTGAACAGCCGCTATCGGGTCGAGCAGGTACGCCCTGACTACGACATGACCACAGCCAGAGGGCGATCACAGAAGGCCGCGCAGGAGCAACTGGTAGCTCCGGAGCTGGACGCCGACGAGGTCAAGCGTGTGCTCACCCCGATGCAACTACGGCCAGGCAAGCTTCGCGAGTGGTTCAACACCAATATCAACCCGATTGAGGATAGCTACCAGCATGTTGACCCTGCGCTCCGTCCGCTCGTTGAGGAGCTTGCGCTGAAGTGGGGCGGGCTTGAGCAGGAGTTTAGGGCGCACCTACGCCTCGAACTCAGAGGCTCGTCGCCACCAGAGAAGTTTGGGGGGGTGCTGCTCGATAGTTACGACAGCCCAGAGCAGATGGTCGCGGACATCCTTGCCAACTACTACGGCGGCTACGAGTCGATGGGCGAGCTTGTGTTCACAACTGCCGGCGAGCGTCTGAGCAAGTCTCTCGGAGCAACCCCGGCGCTGGTTCGGAAGGAGATGCGGCGTCTGTTCGTCGGCATCCACAACGGTCTGAGCCGCGACCTGGACCCCAATGTTGGGAAGGCGCTCCGCGAGCTTTTCGACATCGCCAGCAATCCAGGCGTTGACTCCACCGTGCTGCTCGCCAGCCTCATCCGTGCGCTGCGCAGTCTCGATGGTGTGCCCCTCTCCGACATCGGCGGAGTTGTTCGCAACGCTGAGAATATTAAGCCCATCTTCACAACGGAGCAGATCCCTGACCTACTGGCGAGCAGCTACTGCCAGCACCGCGCCGGTCAGATGATTGGTGAGGTCTTCACCCCTCGACGGATGGCAGATGCAGGCATCAGCCCCTACGGCCCCAACGGTCCCGCTGCCGTTGCCAATCTTAAAAACTCCATCAACCAGGGTCTTGTCGCAAAAGGTCTTCGCCCGCTCACCGACGAGGACGCCGCAGCCCTCCTGGCCGAGTCTCTCGGCATATCCAGTAGCTTCCGCACCGGTCCAAACTTCATGGCCCTCGAGGTCAACAACCAGCTCCTGATGAGACCGGGGGGCCTGTCTCGCTTCCGTGAGCTGGGCTACAGCGACGAGGCCATCCTGTCCATGGAGCGGCGTGCGGACCGCATGGTGGAAATGGCGGGCACGCCAGCCGAGGTCCGCACCAACTACAACGAGACCCTCAAGAGCTACATCAACACGGTGCTCAACAACCAGTCGGGTGGTCCGGCAGCTCGCCTCACCAATCTGGGCGTGGACGCCGCTACCCGCCTCGAGCTTCTCAGCAACCTCGATCTTCGAGGGCTGACTGAAGTGCTCGC
>TARA_R110000751_G_scaffold45602_1_pt1 | contig 14351 bp, 17 predicted proteins | sample TARA_R110000751 | Tara Oceans TARA_R110000751 (sample SAMEA4398001) | marine metagenome | biome: Polar Biome; feature: [MES] marine water layer (ENVO:01000295) within the mesopelagic zone...; material: water (ENVO:00002006), including particulate matter (ENVO:01000060) such as...... | reverse complement strand
TCGGTCATTCGTAAATCTACTATGTATTTTTCCCTTTCGGTTAAAACAGCCCCACCAATTTTTTTAATCTGCTCTGCAAATATTTGGTTCTCTAAAGCGGGTATTTCACCTCTTGATAAATAAGGCAGTGCTCGTTTTATTTCTTCCTCATCCATCTCTACTGACGCAGTAGTAACTTTCATTGCTTCGTACCAAACGCTCTCAGGAAACAATTCTGTTGGTGGGCAATTAAAAATATCACCTAGTTTTTTGGGCATAATCCTAAGATTAAACTTTTTATCATATACGGTTATTTTTAAAGCTAAACACTGAGACACGCTTTGGTATCCTATGTCGTATCTTTCCGCAAACTGTTTAACTGACGTAGCACCAGTCTCTTTAATTTTATTTACAAGACGGGCATTTTTAACCCTAATGCTAATTTCAAAATCTTTCTTACTCATCTTCACTAACTTCTATCTTTAAACTCAAACACCAGACCGCAGGGGCAATGTAGTTAGTGCCTTTACCCAAACGTTTCTTAGACTTAGTCCCACCAGCATTAATAATATCAATGCATAGACCACCAAAATCTAGTTGCTTATCAACACACCACTTCTTCAAGTCTGTCTGGGTTATCATCATAATATTGGTATCAGTTTCATACCTACCAACCATATTACTCCTAGGTTGAGACTCAGGGGTAACAACTTCATTTTCATCCTTATTAAACTCTGCAAATATCTTCTCCTCACCACTTCGTAACTTAATAAACGAGTTGTAGTTCTCATTGAAAAATTGTCCAAGTAACTCAGGAAGACTAGAAGACATACTATATACCTGTGCTTTCTGTGCTTTCAATTCTTTAACACAGTAATCGGTAACTGCCTCTGGGTCGTACGTTAACAATTCAAGCTCCTTACAAACTGTTAAAGCAGCTACTGTACAAGAATGAGAGGCACTCCAAAACCTGTGTTGGGCAGTTAACCCCGCCTTGGTATCAATTTCTTTCTGTACAGTGATTGCTAAAGCCTTAACTTCTTCCATATTATTAAGAACATGTTTTATGAAGATTTCTCCAGCATGACCGTAGTGGTTTAATAACTGCCTACTGAAGACATCAGTTTCATTTTTATCTGTAAACTTCTTCCCCTGTGCTCTCATTTCAAAGATCCTTAACGCCTCTGCTTCTGGCACTGCTTTTTCAGTGGATATTTTATCTACTATAGTTGCGTTTCCAGTAGTTGTAGCTATGAAATTCCACGGCAGTCCTCTATGTCTTTCTTGATTTGAACTAGATTGCATCCTCCCCCGTTGCTGACCACTAGTTAAGCGGTATAAAAACGTACTTAATTGCATGGGTGTGTCGTTGGTTACTTCATCTACATTCAACGGTAGGTTCTTTAGCACTTCACCACGATTCATTTTCGAGGCTAGGGTGTCATCACTTGTCATAGTGTATTCTATTGGTTCAGCCCATACTGAACTAGAAGTTAGCAGGGTAGCTGTTTTGCCATAACCCCCACCTTGGGAGAAGTAATGAAAAGCCCCACACCGTATTTCTGAACCTACCAACCCCAGTAACACTGACCCAAAAGATGCACCCACTAGAAGTTGTTGTTGCTCAAATCCCGGTCTGTTTAGAAAGTTAGCTGTTTGTTTCCAGCCTTCCAAAGTGCCTTTCTTCTTGAACATGTGTATATAGTCTTTTGTTTTACTAGATGGTGGGTTAGATACTACCTTATCTGCATATATCTCCCTGTCACCAAGCACAAACGATTTGAAGTCTTCTGTCCACCCAAATTGTGTTCGCGCTAAACTAGCTGCTGTTGTGTCTTGTAATTCATTAACCCACTTAGTTACATATGTCATAATATCTCCTGTGTTTATAACTGCTACGCCTTCTTTAGATAGTGTTTTACGTAGTTCTTCTTTAGAAGTAATTGCTGATAAGGGTACAGTAAACTCTCGTACCCCGTCCTTTGGTAATACTAACCTCATAACCACACACTCCCCATCATCTGGGTCAATACGTCTCTCTGTGGCGAAAAGGTCATTGTGATAAATCATTTTCTCATCTACTGTCCCATCTGCATCTTTCATTTGCACATATATACCACCCGATTTACCACGAAAATATGGGAACGGTAGTTTTGGTATCTTTACAACTATTTCAGATTCTTCATTCCCATTAAATAGCTTAGGTTCTGTATTGACTGGACTCCTAGCTATTTTCTTACCGAGTACTATTGGTGTTTTTATTTTATTAAAGTGTGGGCAAGTCTCACACAGACCGGGGTTCTCGTTGTTGAAGGTCTCACAAGTATGCACATATTTTATATGCTCTATTTTTTCTATTGTGGCTTCTGGTGTGTAACCCTCATGGTTACGAGATATTATATGTATAGCTTCGTCTTTATCAGTACAGTGTTTAGCTATGGATAAAGTACACTTCCACAAAGGCTCACTTACTTCGTTCTGGTTGCGCATTGCGTATTCAATTTGCGCACACCCTTTACCCTTTAAGCATTTGTTGAGTATACGAGCAAACGAGTACTCATTATTACCTAGTAGTTTTTTGGTTGCAGCATCCATCTTCTCTCTGTGTTTATCAAGAATGCTGGAAACTGGTATCGGTATCTCGGTTTCTTTCTTACTATAGAATATTTTTTGTAATGAGTTTAGTGGAGTCCCGGCCCCTACGTAGTCTTGTATCACAGTAACTTCTTTTGGTGTGTCCTTCTTGTAGTTGTGTGTATCAGGCATCCTTAATATCCTAGCCCCATCAGAAGTAACGGACGGGTCTATAGCTAGGCTATTTTTGATACAGAACTTCTTTAGTTGGTCAGCTATAGGCAACCAAGTTGTGTAATCTATTGCTTCTTCCAACGACCAGTATACGTGTATACCAAATCCAGAGTTAACCAAAGTAGGTTTAGGAAACTTAAATTCCTTAGAAAAAGAAAGTAGCTGTATTAGTGCTTCCTTTTGATTCTTATATGGTTTGCCTTTCCCACAATCTAAATCAAGGTAAAAAGATTTTAGCTTATGTATGTTTTTTGCTTTTCTGGAGGACTCATCATTAAACGTAGCAAGCGCAAAATATACGTCATATCCGTGTTCGTCTAAAAACTCAGAGGCTACTATAAGTTCTTCCTTTGTATCATAGAACTTCTGTATTAGTTTTGGCACTGCACTTTTATGGGCAGTAAACAGACAATATTTTCCTTCCTCCGGTAATACACTATTGAGGAATAGTTTTTGATTCATTTTTAATTCCCGTAGAGTCAGAGACAAAAAGGGGGAGTTAAAACCCCCCCTACGAAATGTACGACTTAGTAGTTCTTAGTTCTTAATCAACCCAAGAACTTACTAGCTAAAGCATCTAAATCATCATCCTCGTCATCCTCGTCATCACTGGGACTACCTTTACCCTTAAACTTACTAGGTTCTTCAACTTCTTCGTCTTCATCTTCTTCTTCTTCTTCAACCACTACTTTAGCTTTCTTTTTAGTTTTCTTTTTCTTAGTGGGTTTAACAACTTCTACAACTTCCTCATCTTCATCTTCATCTTCATCTTCCGGTGCTTCTAACTTTTTAATGCTACCTTCCGCCAAGGCTACTGTCATGCTAATAGCTTTCTCTGCTTCTGGGCTATCCATCTTGGTAACTACATTATTAATCTCCGCAGGAGTCAAGCCTCGTTCTGGATGGAATAAAAGTTTAGGTACATCAGAGTCCTCGTCAAAAGAAACTTTGGTAAGAACTGCCATTATAGGAATATTTTGTGCTTGCAGGAATCTTGTATACGCCATTAAGGGCATATCTGAACCACTAGCATCCCCAAAAATACTCGTAGCTGGTAGCTTAAGTTGATAGATATTGTCAGCATCATTCTCTAAAAGAACTGCTAGCCGTTGGTCATACCTACATGCTCGGCTGTTACCTTGTCCAGACCCCTTTATATTGTTTGGGCAATCTAGGCAAGACTTTGCCTGTACTGAATCCTTTGGGACATCAGAAGCGGGTTTGTTACTAGCCGTATCAGTAGACCAACAGGAAGGGCGAACTGCCACGTTAGCATCGTACACACCCTCATAATAGGTTCTTGATATAGAGCCAGCACTTACAATAATCATGTTTAGGCTATCGTCTTTACTGACGGAGATTTGTTCTCCATTAACAAGCAACCTAAACTTACTACCACGTAGAGAAATCCTACGGTTCTTAGTTCCACCCCCTGCTATTCTCTGGGTAGCCTTATTTAACTGATCTAGTATGTCAGAACCTAACCCACTTAAATCAATACTAGCTAAATTTTTATCACCCATTACTATTTCTCCTCATTTAATTGTTTTAAATAATCTATTTGGGTTTGTATATCACCCACAAGCGTTTTTTTAGGCTTCTCTACCTCTGTTTCCTTTTCCTCTATTTCCTTTTCCTCTGTTTCCTTTTCCTCTGTTCCATGTATTAATTCATTTAACTTATGTATAGGTCTTTTCTCTGGTTTATACAGAGCAGCTTTCACTTTATTAAAATCATACCTAACAACTTTAGGCGTAATCTTTACTACGGCTTCGGTTGGTATAACTCCTGTGGTTGTCCAATATCTAATAGTGGAAGGTTTTACAGAAAAGAATTTACCTAACACGTCAGCAGTTACTAAATTTTCATTAATAGCCCCATCAATCATTTTCTTCCTCCGTGTTTTTCTTAGGTGCTCGTACAGAAATTGTGTACTCTGTGTTTGCGTTTAGTCCCGGTGGTGTATCCTCAGGATTTTCTTCAAGGAATTGTGCAACTGCTTTTTGAGATAGTTTCTTCTCACAAAATTCTGGTACATCATGCTCTCGCATAAATGCCCACATGGAAACCCAGTCACTAGTCCAATATCTTGTTTTCTTGGTGCGGTAAAATGTACCTTCTAGAGTACGCGCAGTTTCAGTCTTGGTCTTTTTTAGATGGTCATGTAGAGCGTCCTTAATTTTGTCCATATGCTCTATTAATTCCCCATCCTCGTTTTGGTAAGCCTTACGCAAAATATCCCTCTTATCCCTTATCTTCACATAGATTTTTACTAGCTTGTCCACTGATACAGCCATGCTGTTTTCCTCCTATTTATTATGCAAACACTACTAAACTGAGCTATAGTGAACAATACTAGCCCTAATCTTGTATGTCAAGCAACTTCTGAAATATTTTCGTATAGTGAAATCATCTGCTTATGCACGTCAATCCGCTTGTCCAACATATCATATATGTTTCGCTCAACTCGTGACCCTGCTAACTGTACGATTGTACATGGTTCATCTTGACCTGCTCGATGTATGCGGGCATTTGCTTGACTATATGTCTCTAAACTACTTACCACGCCCCACCACACGACTGTATTAGCGGCTGTTAAAGTTATGCCGTGAGCCGCAGTAGCTGGTTGTAGTAAAAGAAGTTCTGGTGTGTCGCTGTTCTGAAAAGAAGAGAAGATTGAAGTCCTCTTACTTACTGGCACTGACCCATCAATGAAATCTACCGCTATATTATCTTTTTTAAGTTTTTGCATAAGTATCTTTATGACGTGTTTAAACGGCACAAAAACAATAACCTTTTTGGTGGACTCCTCTAATATATCATGTAGTGCTTGATACCTATTAGACATATCAAATTCTAATATATTATGCTCATCTGTATATACAGCACCTTGGGACACTTGTAGTAACTTGTTTACACTAACCGCTGCATTTACTGCTGTCACCGCCTCACCACCTACCCTCATAAGCATGTTCTCTTTCAGTATCTTGTAGTATTTCTCCTGTTGGCGAGTTAGTGGGATTGTCCTACGAACTGTCATTATCTCAGGTAAATCTAAACATTCTTTTTTGGTGAATCTTATAGCTGGTTGTAATGCTCTAAAAACTACCTGTTTAGCATTTGGCTTTGGCATCCACCTAAACTGACTTAGCCTATACATAACGCCTTCTTTAAACGTACCAGCATATCTAGGTACATTGTTAGGGTTAACCAACTTAGCTAGTCCATAGGCATCTACGGGACTCTGGGCTGCGGGAGAACCTGTCATCATCCATAACCACTTTGTGGGTGTTATTAGTTTGTTGATTAATTTCCATCTTTTTGTACTGGTGTTTTTATATGCGTTAGCCTCATCAATTATTATTAAATCAAACCCCCCATTTTTAACAGCATCGAAAACAACATCAATCCCATCATAATTTATAATCACATACTCAGCCTTGGACGCTATTATTTTTTTACGTTTTTCTTTTGAACCGAAAGCTATATCCACTTTGCGGTGCATTGCGAACTTGAATAGGTCGCCTCTCCATACTGAATCCATAACTGACAAAGGGCATATAACTAAAACTCTATTTATATAACCCTTACTAATTAAATAGTCAGACGCCCATATTGCACTAGCTGTTTTACCTGTACCCATTTCACTAAAACAAAATGCTTTTTTGTGTTTCGTAAGAAACGAGGACATTACCTTTTGGTGGGCAAACGGCTTGTGCATACCACGCCATGCGTAGTTTTGCTCTATAGGGGAGGGTACTTCAATAGACAGCTTACTAAGTGCAAGGGTTGACGGTATATCCCATTTAACCAATAACCTGTCCCCAGAAACTAATTTAGTCTTAACCCCAAGAGTATTGGGGTCTATGTTATGGTTACTAATTAATAACGCCCGATTATCTATAACCCGTATATCATTTGGCATAAAAAGTTAGTTCATGGTCGAGTAGGACTTTAAAACTTCCATCTTCTATTTTCTTTTCTCTTTCCTTAATACGTGAAGATATTTCGTCTACATACTCTTTGGTTAGGGGTTGGTTCAGATTGTGCAGTGTGCGCAATGCCCGATTGTAATCTTCCTCAGTCTTTAAAATTTGTTTAGCTATCGGTACTAACCCACCATATTTTACTCGTTTGTAGATATCTGTATCTCTTACTAACCTCTCACGACTCATTTCTATATCTAACATTAATGTTTTAGGTAGCGTTCTTACTACGTTAACCATTTATTTATCCTCCTCAAATAAGTTTAGCTGTGTCCACTCATTAGAATTAACCACACCGTTTGATACCTTCACTAGGGCATCAGTATTTTCTATAGTCATAGTTATCTCATTTTCCCTTTCACAATTTTTACAAACCACTGTTATATCTACAGTTTTACTCATCTTTATTTTTCTCCTTTTTGTATAACTAAAGATTTTTCTATCGTCTTTTGTGACTCACTCCACGCCCTAAACTTAGACTCTCTCATCATTCACGCCTTAGTCTACGATCTTCTGTGCCAGTATCCTTTAACTCTCCCTGCATCGCTCTTTTTAGTAAGGGTAAAAGACTATTTTTAAACATACTATCGTCAGAAAGGACTAGGGTTAGTTCGGTTATCTGGGATACATTTAATCGCAATTTTACAAAGCATTCTAAAAGTTTAAGTGCTGGTTTACTGTGCTTGGATTCATGCTCATGGCAGTCAACACATAATGTCAAAAGCCAACCGTCATGGTAATCCCACGGATCGTTGCCGTATTTGTAATTAAGATGGTGTACATGCAGAGTTTTCTCGGTGGCTTTGCAATGACGACATGCCCAGTCATCACGGTTTAATATCTCCAATCTTTTCTTCTGCCACTTAGGATTTTTTAGTTTCTCGCTATACTTCGTTTTATAGTCCATCTGATACCCCTGTCGATATACTTATTTCTTCGCTGGTTTTTAATTCTGCGGGTAATTCTCCCGAATCTGTATAGGTAGTTTGTTTTTTCATATGCTATTTCTTACCCCCTTTTTTCTTTTTGTAGTTACGCGCTCTGTTTTTACTAGGTGGTTCACAAGTTACACCATCTTTGTTAGAACCACCTTTACTTAACGCTTTCTTGTGGCTAGTGTCCTGTCCTTCTGGACATTTCTTTTTACGTCTAGCACGTTGGCGCTCTGCTCTATCGGGTGCTTCTTTACGTTCTTTCTGTTTCTCATACTCATGCTTATAAGGTCTTTTGGTTTTCGTGTATGGCATACTACTACTCCTATCTGTTTAGTCCGTTATGTGGACATTCAAGTACAACACAATGTCTCTTACATAAACCACTTTGTATTGGATTCCAAGTATCGTTAACTATAAATTTTTCAAGTATTTCATGTTTACGTTTCCACTTATTCCACATAGCTTGCATATCTTTCCTATAGTAAGTTTCAGATATGATTTGATTAATAACAACAAATAATAGCGAGGTCTTTACTTCTTCTATTTCGGGGAAATGCACGAACATCATAATAGCCATTAGTTCTAACTGATCCATGTCAGCGTACTTCGCACTTGCGCCTGTTTTATAGTCACCACATAACCCCTTAGAGTCTTTCATCAGTATTATGTCACCTATACCACGGGCAAATGCGTCCTCACTATCGAAAGAACACGGTGCTAACCCCTTAGTAATACCCATTTTATATTCTGGAGTAACTACGTAGCCATCATCTTCTTTTGCTTTTATAGCGTCTAAAGTACTTTTAGCGAACTTAAATTTCTTGGGTAGGGTATAACTGGCATCAGCTACATATAACTCGGCAGCTTCATGAAACGCACTACCATATAGCATAGCCGAGTTTTCACTTTCTTTGTAGTCCTTCATAATCCTGACATGAAAGAATTTCTTAGGGCATTGGAACAGCAACTTCATGGACGAAAATGACCACGGAGTAGTGCTGTATTTTTTAGACTTTTTTAGTTTTGCCATAGTTGAATCCTATTTTAACTTCGCAATCTAAGGGTAGTCCTTCAGCCCATGTAGGTGTGTCACGCATACACTTCTTTATGTAGTCCACCGCTTCAAACACATCATTCCGGTTAACTACTGTTATTATGCTATCGTGCACTGTAAGTAACACCCTGTATTTCTTGGCAATTAAGAGCATTTGGTGGGCAATGATTATTCGTGAGAGTGCTTGGCATACGTTTTCAGTTATGACCCCACCCCATAAATTCTTTTGTTTTCTTTTAGACACATAACTAAACTTATTCCTGTTGTTTTCTACAGTATTCTTTAGTTCTGGGTAGGGTATATACAAACCAGACGGCAACAATAACCCCTCTCTACCAGAAAAAGTTATAGGACGTACCTTATGTCCTACGTAACCCGACTCACCATTGTACATACTCAATATTGTTTTGTCACACTCTCTCCAAAATTTGGGTATCTTGGGGTAAGTTTCCCTATACACGTCTATAATATACTGGGCTTCCTCTAAATTAATATCACGCCCAAACACTTTTAGTTGCTCTTTAAACCTAGCTGCCCCCATACCGTACCCTGCACCTAGTATGGTTGCTTTACCTACAAATCTTTCGTCATCAGTAACTAAATCCTCAGTTTTATTATAGATACTACTCGCCATCTTCACGTATACGTCTTCACCGTTAGCAAAGGCTTTTACTAAATCTGTTTGCCCCGCTATCCATGCAAGAGTCCGCGCTTCAATTTGTGATGAATCCGCATCAATTAATATACTTCCCTTCGGTGCTTCAATGGAAGACTTTAGTGTAGTGCTATCTTCCCCACGACTAGGTAAGTTCTGTAAATTAATTTTATCAAACCCAGACCATCTGCCTGTGTGCGCCCCATAATATTTAAGGGGTACAGGTAAGTCACCACGTTGTCCGATTTCTAATAAGCTGTTTGCTCTTGTTTCAGCTAAAGTACTTTTCACGCCAAGCCTAGCGTTCATTACAGCTTGTACTCGTTCGTCTTCATGGTCGAGTAGGGCTTTAAAACTTTCATCTGTCTTGGCAAACGCATGGGCTTTTTTACCTGTTGTTTTGCTTATCTTTGTAGGTGGCGTTACCCCCAAGTTCTTGAGTATTTCGGCAAATTTATCGTTGCTCATTAAGTCATCTAGGCTGGTTGCTGACCCATCTAAGAGGGCAACTTTACTATCCTCTACTTGTGTTATATACTTTTTTAGTTTAGCTTCGTTGATTTTTAGCACTGGTAGGATGAACATTCGTAAGGTTAAATCAATTACACTTAATTCTCCCGCAGGAAATTTCTTCATTAATATTTTGAAAAGTTCGTAAGTTATCTCTACATCATTAACACAGTAGTCACCGTACAGCGCGAGTTCTAGGTCGTTAAAGTCTTCCCTGTGTTTGCTTATAGCGTCACTAACATATCCCCCCTTTTCATTTAAGTTGTACCTGATTGCTAATGCTTTAAGACTACCACCAGCGTCAACGCCATGTAATGCTCTCGCCATACAGAGGGTATCCGCATAAACCCTAGGCTGTATATCATATATCCATTTAAGAATAGCCCCATCAAACATAGTATTGTGTGCTACGAGTATAGCGTTATCCCAGTTGTAGTAGTCTAAGAACTTCTTAAGTTGTTCGTGTGTACCACTAGCCCACTCAGTATCTTTATTATTAACTTTAACGCCAACACCAATCGTTTCAAATTGTGGGCTTCTTATATACTCCTCAGTAGTGAGTTTCGTAAGACTAAACTTCTTATCATAATAAGTTTCAAAGTCTAATGTAATTATGTCCGTCATTTTTTTTCCTAGTTATTATAGTGAAGCTACTTCTGGCATACTTAACCAATAGGGCATTGGTCTCTCTGGTGTTTTATCCCACTTAGCTATCTTGCCTTTGTGCATAATGTAATACTCACGATATGCTTTTACTACATCATCGAAAGTTTTAACTACTGCTGGCTTACAATCATCAGGCATACATAGTGGTGGTAGTGTCAGTGACTTAAACACGAATGAGTTTGGGTTTTGGGTGGCTGAAAATGGAGGGGACGCGAGAACACTTGTTAATTCTTCTGATTTATGTTTTCTTAAATACCGCTGACTGTATTCCGCTAACGTGAATTGCCACAAAGTATATAACCAAACATAGTTGTCTTGGTTTTCAGAAGCCCACAATACTATAGGGTGGCGCATATGTGTGGGTTTATATAATGGCATACTGGAGCTTGCCTTAAAAAAATTTTGATGTATGTGATGTACGTTACATAAAATCTGTGCATACTCTAGGGACATTTTGACTGTATGTATATCGCAATGATACCTAGCGCATTCGCGTGGTTTTTTATCTAAGAAAAATATATTCATATTTGATTTGCTTATCCTTTAATCCAATTATACTTTCTGTCTCTTGCTGGTTTACCCATCGCTCATTTTTATTACCCTTGTTTTTTATTGGTTTTATTCATTATTTCTAATTCTTCGCGTATTTCAATTAGGACTTTACCAATCAAGACCGCCGCGCAGATTATTACCTGTTCTGCCTCGTCCGAATCATTAACCTCCTCAACAGCGCCCATCAAATCTTCTACTGTCATCTTAATCGCCATCAATATAAACACTCCTATAAAATTGTCGCCCCCCTCGTTGAGCATCCCCCTTTTTTCGATAGAACCGTAGGGAGAACACGGCTCGGATTACCAAGTATATGGGAAACTATGAAAAACCTTTCTACTTGGCACTATCTATAATATCTAATTGAGTACTTATATCGTCAATGTTATCTTCGTTTATGACTAAAGCTATCCCACCACAAGCTCTTATATCCGTTAAGTTCTTTTCCTGTAGTGTTGTAACCTTACCTTTACCTGCTTTACACTCTATGGCTATAAACCTACCTTTATAACAGGCAATAATGTCAGGTACACCAGCACTTCCGTAACCGTGACTAAATGGGTAGAAGTAATAAATATAGTGTAGCTTTAGTAGTTGCGTTACTTTGTTCTTTACCTTCTTTTCTGGGGTTAGGGGCATAGTGCTAACTCTTATTGATACCTTTCCTGTTTAACGGTTTAAAGGTTGTGTCGGTAGAGATACTCGGTCAATCCGCTCTACCTCGGACTTGTGTAACTAACAGCGATGGGCTACGGGATTCGTCTCCCAATGTTAGTGTAACCTTATTGTTCTTTGCTAACTCTTATTGATACCAGTTCTAGTGTGTTTTGTCTGTGTTTAAGCGACAATTAAAATCAGCTAGTATGTATCCCTCTTGCATACACTCTAACAATACTTCCATGTGGTCTTCAAAAGAAAACCCATCTGTCGGTTTATTCAGTGGGGAGTCTTTGGGTATGTTGCATAGTAGGTAACTGAACACACTTAGTATTTGTTCTAAGTTCTTTTCAATAATATCACCACGGCAATTACTACACACTAGGAATGAGGTTTTGTTAGTGGTATTAAAAACATATGATTCCTTACAGGACGCACAAACTACCAGCTTACCTGATAGAGTCTCTAATAGTTCAGGTTCTTCTACACTCAGTAGGTGCGTTTTACTATATAAGTTTTCTAGTTTATTTTTCATATTTCTCCTAATGGGAGTTGACTCCCATTAAGCTAATATAGAGGTCGTCAGGTATTTTATCAAGGACAAAAAAAAGCCCAGTACGAAACTGGGCTGAGTAGGCTTGTGTAAATTTGTTATGGTGTACCAGTATCAACGAGTTGGTCTGTGGCGAAATTACACATTCCATTGAGGTGTTTATTAAATGCCATCCTTATGCCTTGTGCAAAGACTTTCCATTCTAAGTCTTTATAGTGGTCGCTATAGATAAAATTATTCTTTTTGGATGCGTACTTAATAGATGCACAAACATATTTCAGTAGTCCTAGTTTTAACTCCTCGTTGTCCCCCATTAATACTTCCCTTACCTGTATAGCATGTTCCCCCCTATTTATTTCAGCTTGTGTGCTGTAACTAGATACCTTGTTATTAGTAAAGGATTTTACAAACTCTATAATTAGTTTGTCACTAGCTTCCTCGCTAGATAAACCCCACATATAGTCTATATTGGTTTTACTCCCACCTGTTACTTCATACATACTATTCTCGTATAAAGAGAAGTAATTATATATACTTTCTATGTGGGGTTTGTACTCCGCTTTTAGTTTCTTATCTACTCTAAGCCTAACTATTTTAGTGCAGTTCTCACCAGACAAAATCTTATCTATTACAAAATCACCATTCAAATCTCTAACATAGGCTAAATGCCCTGATAGGTATTGGCATGGGTTATCGCTAGATTTGGGCTTGTCATGTGTAACAGTATTATTGCCGTGGTGTAAGTAGTTAGTAGTAAACTTACTCTCGACTGGATATACACCCTTGTTAGACCTACCCATACTAAATACTACAGGTGTGTGATTTTCAATTAACCATGCGTGGTTAACTTGGCTACCAAAAGTTATAGACGTTTTGGTTTTGTAGTTAGGGCTAACAATATACAACACTTCTTTATTATCGTAGTTTGTCCAGATGACTGACGCAGTAGTGTACAGTTCCTGTAAATAAGTTACACGGTCTACGGCATCAATTAACTTAGTGTTCTTGTGTTTATAGTCGGAAAAAAACTCCCAAGACCCTGTATACACGTAGCACTCATCACTTACTTTCTCTATACGCAAGTCCTTCTTTCTACGTGATTCCACAGGGCGTATGTCATTCTCTCTGCTGTGCAGCCCACTAACTACAGGTGCGATCCTCTCATAATGTTGTACTACTTCTTTAAAATTTCTCATGCCTGTTCCTCCTCGACTTCGTAGATTAATACAAAATTTGAATTCTCCTGTTTGACTCCTAAGTCTTTGACTATCCTTGCGTTCTCCTCTATGTTATTCAACACACTTAAGGGTAAAGCTAAAATGTCTGGTATATCACTATCACTATACTTAAAGTACTTTACTGTGACTGGGTTGACAGTAGTGTCCTTGACGCTTTCTTCTTCCACTAAGTTATAAAAATATTTGCTTCCTGTAAGTAACTTACCGTCCCCTGCAGATTCAAAGAAAGGAAACACGTTATACTCATTATCCCCACTTGCTGTATATCCAGCGTTAACAAAAACAATCATGTACTGATTAGTGTGTAGGTCTACTAGTCTTTTTCTAGCTAATACTAAATCTTCTATCTTTGACGATATAGTTAATGGGAGTGTACCTTCCTCTTTTAAGGATAGTATGTGTTTGTATATATCTGACGACATAATACCCACCGACTCATCTAAAAGTATTGGTTCTAAATGCCGTTTAGTAAAGGAATCCATTTTAGCTGTATCCATACCAAACATAGAAAAGGTTTTATCAGTCACCCCCTTTTCTGCCTCGGAAAGTACGCCCCATCTATCCTCCTTAATTTTTGTTATCTGAGACTCTACTCGCCAAATTTGAGACACCGGACTAAAAACTACTAACGAGTTATTAAGATGCTTGTATATAATACTCACGTCTTTACTGGTTCTGGTGTATGTGTTTGGATTCCAAGAATTTCCTCGTTTCTTAGCCAGTAATGCAGAGGCTATAGAATAAGTCATATCCACTTG
>TARA_R110000751_G_scaffold147958_3_pt1 | contig 14387 bp, 20 predicted proteins | sample TARA_R110000751 | Tara Oceans TARA_R110000751 (sample SAMEA4398001) | marine metagenome | biome: Polar Biome; feature: [MES] marine water layer (ENVO:01000295) within the mesopelagic zone...; material: water (ENVO:00002006), including particulate matter (ENVO:01000060) such... | reverse complement strand
GTAGAAGGGAAGTCTGCAGAAGAAATTGAGAGTGGAATGACTAGGGTTGAGAAGGAGGCTGTCAATGTTATAAATAAAATAAACGAAGAGACTGCTGAAAAAGCTCTTTATGTTGGTTCTGTAGTTAGAGGGTCTAGGCCTGAGATGATAAACGAATACGTTCACCATGATGTAATGAGTAGTGATAAGGGCAGGAAGGCAGAAAATGCAGAAATTGCTGATCATTACGATAAGACCACAAACGTAAAAACAAAAGCAGGAACTGTTGAGGGTAGGACAAAAGGCGTAAAGGCGTTGAATATGGATGCTTTAAACTCTACACTCCGAGGCGCTAAACAAACACTTCTTGACTTCCATATAACAAATGAGAATAGGGTTGTTAAAAAAATATTAAGCACTGTAAAAGAAAATGTAGAGTCTACATCAGAAAACACAAGAGAAAATAAAGTTCTTAAATTAGCTGAAATTTCTCCTGGAGAGTTTGCTGTAGCTATGAATGAAGCTTATGATGAAGCTATGGCAATAGCATTCGGAAGCTCTTTTAGAACTGAAGGTTATTTAGATAAAGCTATTAGCTTTGGTTATCAATATAAGTTAGCTGGTGTTCCTAGAGCATTTGCTGAATTTTCGAGTAACCTTGGATATGCAGCAATAGCTGATCCTGTTAGTTTTGGGTTAGGAGCTAAATTTATTTTTCAAAAGAATGGTTTATCTGATTCTATTGAGTTTTTAACACTTTCAGGGAGTTCAGAACTGTCTAGATTTACAGGAGCTAAAAACACCGGTAAGTCAGTTGATATGTTAGCTAAAAATGTTGACTTATCTAAAGCTGAAGGTAGAGGAGCATTATCTAATGCTGTTAAAACCTTTTCTAATAAAAGCGGAGTAAAATTTGTAAGTGGTGGAGCGGAGGTGATTGCAGATGTGTTAATATCTACGCCAGATAAAGCAGTATCTTTACCTATATGGGTTGGTACATTCACTTCTGAAATGAAAAAATCAAATGTTGATTTAGAACAATTTAAAAATAATGCTGACTATAGAAGCGAGAAAGCAAAAGAAATAGAAGCGGCTAGAAATAAGGCTGACCAGGCGTTAAACAAGGCTGCAGGTACTCAAAGTATTTTTGGAGGAGTATTAAAGAATAAAATAAACAAAAGAGATGATGGAGGTTTAGTTCAGGCACGTAAGTATGTTAACGGATACCTGACAAATTTCTTAATTTTTGAATACTCAACTGCTAGAGATGGTATTATAGGTATGATGGGTAACGGAGAGATATCAAGACGTAAAGGTGCACAATTATTAACAGCTGCAACAGTCAGAATGGCTTCTTATGGATTGCTATACAAAGTGTTTAGCTCGTTAATTTACGGAGCTTTTGGAGCAGAAGATGAAGATGAAGGTGAAATTGGGGTTAATGAAGTTACCAGAGCTTTTGTTGGAGCTGCAGCTAGTTTATTTTTAGGAAGGAATTTCGGAACTATCGCTAGAAGAGGTTTAAATATTGGCGTAGAATATTTAAACGAAGAGTATGGTCAGTCAATTAGGGGGGATGAAGAGTACGATTCATTCAAACATGGTTTAGGATTGGGATATTTTAACATTAAGAGTGATGACTTAAAAGATAAAGATAAAATGGCTTATCAAATTATAAAAGAAGCATCAGGTCCACTCAGTAGCCATGCTGTATTAATTCTTAACATGCTTTCATCTGGAGCTAAAATATGGAATCCTAAAAACGATAAAGAGAAAGAAGAGTCTATTGACTATCTATTAAGTCAAGCTTTAATTGAGACTGCAGGGCTGTTTACAGGTAAAATTCCTTTAATTAAAGATTTAAAGAAATACTTATTTACTATACCAACAAGTAATAAGTTTGCACTTGAAGATAAGCAGTACTCTTATAATGAGCTTAAGGATAAAAATAAAATAAAATTTGCCACTGAAGAGGAGAAATTTCAATCGAAACCTGAAATAAAAGAAATCGATATGAACCTTAATAAAGTAACACGACTTATAAAGGGAGGAACATTATCAGAAGAAAATGAAATTAAAGCTGCAAAGAAACAATCCACATTAAAAAATGATAAGAAGGCTTTGAAAAGAGCGTATATGGATGAACAGTTTGGATTTAAAGACAAAAAAGATATAGGTAAAGTCTCTAAAAATAATAATGTCAATGATAAATCTATAGACGAGCAGATGGCTGAGATGGAAATAATAGACGAAAGGACATACAAAGAATACAAAGAAGAAAACTCAAGATACTACAAGAGAGTCCTGAAATCTTTCAACAAAACTAGAACTAATCTTATATTAAAAAGACAATTAAAAAGATCTAGGAGTGAGGAGGAAAAAGATTTAATTAGAAAAGAAATGAAAGGTAACAAAAGAGAGTTTTTTAACGAAGCTTTTAAAAAGTAAAAACACTTTTTTCTTTATAAGTTATCGTGAGTTCTGAAAAATAAGAATCAGACATAGCCGGTGATACTTCACCGGTTAACTTGTCTATCTTTCCATACATAAGACTTTCGCTATTTCCAAATATAACTACTCCGTTAAGTCGTTTGTTAAACAATCTAACCGCTCTTTCTGCCTTTATAATAAATGGTTTAGATAAATCATCTACAATCTCTACCTGAGCATAAGAGATTAACTTTCCGCTCTTATCTAATATCTTATAATCAACATCACCTGGTGATAGTTGTTTAAAAGACCCATTAAATTTGTTTACAAAAGATTGTATTATATTTTTCTTCATTAGACAAAAATACAATAAATTATCTTGACTCTTCTAAGTAAATTTGCAATGCAGCCAATGCTCTCCAGGCTGCTTTTGCTAAGTGTAGCTGTCCATCAGTATCAACTGGGTTAAATCCATGATCTATTGAGTGTCTAACTAAACAATCTAAATGGTCTTTACTCTTTTCTCTATCCCAATGCAATGGTTTATCATTATGATGCTGTACGTTTCCTTGTAGGCTACATTGAGCAATAGCCTTTATTGCGTCAGGGAAATACATTAAAACCCCTGAAAATATTGGTGTATTTTTTCTTTTTTCTGCTTCTTCTGTCATAATTAAAATATATGGGTTAAACGTGCAACTTGTCCGAAATCAGGATGGTGTAAAAAACCTTCAACTGCTTTTGGAGCTCCTTTATATCCTTTTTTATCGTGCCAAGAATCTGCACCACTAGGGCTTCTTAAACTTTCAACTGTTATATTAATAAAATCTTTAGCAGTTTTATGGTGTACGTGATGAGTATAAAAATATCTATGCTCTGCAAACGCCCATAAGTCTTTAGCTTCTATTGACATTAAAGAACCTAAGTCAGCTTGTTTTGCTCCGTCCCCATGGGTAGAACCTATTAGGTTCTTACCGTATGCGTAGTATTTTCTGTGTGCTATTGAGCAGTCGAATGTTATATTTTTACAATCTTTGAAGTAAGTTTGAATAACATCTGCCAAGAAGAAACCATTTGTATAATCGTGGTTACTAGGATTGAATACAAAATGAACGTCTGCAACAGACAGTAGCATTTGTAGCACATCAACATATAGTTGTTTAGCAATCAAAAAACTATCGTACCACATTCCGTCAGTATCTTGATTAGTACCTGATGTAGTTTGTCTCTTTGGCGTATCAATATGTAGTATATCATTACCTCCAATGAATAAAATCTTTTCAATATTAAATCCATTTGACTTTTGTAAGATTCCTTTTACTCCCTCTATAACTCTTTTTACAGCTATCTGACTGTTGTATTCTTCTCCAGTTTCAAATGCTGTAGCTAACTTACCTATGTGTATATCTGCAGGGTCGACAACTAAAAGATGTCCATCTGCTAACTTATCCCTTTTTAATTTTGGAAAACTTGGTGTAAATTCTTTTAAATGCTTTACTATTGAAGTTCTTAAATCAAGGTATTTTTTCTCTGTCTCCGAAACAAACAAAGGATTTTTAATAAATACAGATTCTTGTTTTGTTTTCTTCCATAGATGCTTAACTGTTGTTGGATCAACTTCTAATTTTTCGCAACTATCAACAACGCCTTTACTTCGTAAGTCATTTAACTTGCTTAGTTGTAAGTCTGTTAAGTAGTACTTTGGATTTCCTTTTCCATTACTCTCTCTTGCTTCAAATCCTAAATAAATTGCTTCTGAAGGTTTTAATCTAATTCTGTTCATTTGATATTGATTTTTTTAATTCAATTATTTTTTCTATTAAAACATCACAACGACTGTCCATATCGTCATACTCCATTTTCTCAAAAGATTTTTTTATTGAGTATAGAGAAATTTCTAAGTCATTTACAACGTGGTTTATGTGTATCATTTTATGTCTATTATAAGCTATCATTTGTGATTATTTTAACAGTTTGTTTATTATTTATGTAATCTAAATAACTATCTAAATCTATAAAATCTATGTCTAGTATAACTACATTATCTTTGTCTAGTTTTTCTACTGTAACCTCATAAAATATTTCTTCAGAAACATTTGAAACTCCTCCTGTTAGATGTAATCCATCTTCAAGATACTCCAGCATCTTTACAACATCTGTCGCTATTTTAATCATTGAGTTGAAATCAAATGCAAGCATCTTGATTACAAACTTATCTTCTATAAGGCAATTAAATGGAACTTCATCTATAATACCCATTAAGTCATTATCTTCTTCCTTCATAATGCACTATATTTTTTTTATTTATTCTGTTGTTTTACAATATATAAATATTTTTTATATATCAAAATGTTTTATCGTTTTATTTTCTAACATAATATATAATTAACCCTTCGGGTCGCTCAAGCTTAATCATATACGGGTGTTATCGAGCATTTAGTTCTTGCTGTCTTCTGTACTTATCGTAAATTTCGTCTACACCTAAAGTTCTTGGGCTTGGATGAACGCTAATTCTATTTACAGGTGTTAAGGCTTCTAAATGTATAGCAAAGTCTATCGAGTTTAAACGCTCGCTAACACCAGATAAAATTAATTGCTCTTTTAGTGCTTTTTTATTAAGTTGTAGCTTTTTAATTAGTTTTCTATGTCCAATGTCTTGCTTTTTTAAACTTTCGTAATGGATTATTTCGTTTGGTGTCATTTTATTAATTTTAAGTTATTTAATCGCAACTAATCTTATCTGCAATCCGTTAGGTGTAATTAGAGCCATTTAAAGTTATATAAAAATACTTCTTCACTGTAGCAATCACTACCACCTTTATCATCTTTTATCCATATATTATCCTCTTCTTTTTCGTGCCTATAAACAACGTATTTTTCACCTTCTGTAAAATACTCCATATCATTCACTATACATATTACTTCCATAATAAAACTACACCTAACAATGTATAAAAATAATAGCTATTAGGTGCGGTTTATAAGGCTATTACTTGTTAATTAATGTATTTACTTACTCAATGTTTTAGCGTACTTACACGCTACTATTCTTATACTCAACGTTAGTAGCAATTAAAAAAGACATACAACAAGGTATAAAAATAATGCTATTACTGCGCCTAATAAAACAGCACTTGTTGCACTTGGGTAACTTGGTATTCTTTTCATAATTTTATCTTTTAAATTCGCACTATTCTTATACAATCCGTTATCCTTCACTCTCAACAAGCTTCCTGTAGTAAGACACGCTGTTATTTATTCTAGCTATAGTTTCACTTCCAATGTTATACTTAAGCTTATTCCTAACAACAACATTCTTACCTCTCCCTTCTTTAACCTGCTTTGTCTTACTTATTACCTTCTTCAGTAGAAGGCATCTGTCTAACATCATCTGATTTGTAAATGAATATTCGTTTGCTATTATGTTTAATTCATTTTTCATTTATACGAATCTATATTTTATTTTAATTAATTCCTAATTTTTTTCTATATTTCTTTTGGTCTTCACTTACTTCAAAGAAATCATTTCGTACTAGAACACCTTCATCAGTCTTAATTACATTATTTCTAAGGCTCTCTGTTATATTAAACAACTCCATAAAATTGTCTACAACAAAAACATTACAACCACTATCAATCATTAACGGTAGCGTCTCCCTTTGATGCTTTGTAAAAGCTCCAGTCTTCATCTTAAGCTCTAACCCAACGTAAACACCATTGTAAATGACAGCAATATCAGGAAGACCTTTTCTGTCTGTGAAATGAATCCACCTACCATCCTTGAACATAGTACCTGAGTTTTGCCTCCACACAAAGAACCCCAATGACTTTAAGAATGTTCTAACGTCATCCTGGAAGTCAGACTCCTTCTTGTAAACCTTTTGGTTGTATAAATCGAATAGGCTACCAACCTTTGTTAAGTAGTCAATCCTCTCCTTGCTAATCTCTTTCGTTACCTCTCCACTTGTTTCCCTCTCAAGGTTAAGTATTTTATCTACAGTTTTTGTTATAACTGGCTTCTTAACAAATAGAATCTCATCAGTAGGGAATCCATTGTCTAGCACCACATTGGCACAGTCAATCATTAAGCATCTATCCTTACCTTTGAATGTTCTTAGTCCTCTACCAACCATCTGCTTGTAAAGTCTAAGAGATTTAATTGGTCTAGCAAATAGTAAGCACTCAATACTTGGCTCGTCAAAACCGAATGTCGCCATGTCTACGTTTATAAGAATCTGTATGTTATTCTTATTGAAGTCAGCATAGGCTCTCTCTATTTCAACATCTTTCCTTTTCGAGTGAACTACGTCAGCATTATATCCGAGTCGCTTAAACTCGCTCTTTAGTACCTCAGAGTGCTTAATGTCGGATGCAAACACTAACGTCTTCTTATCTCCTCCATACTTCTTCCACTCACTCATTGTGTTAGACAAAATCTTCTCTTCTCTAACCACCTCACTTGCTTTCTTTTGGTTGTAGTCACCGTTTGAAATAGAAACCTCTTCTAATTTAGGTTGAACGAGTGATGTGTAAACATCTATATCGCAAAGCCTACCTACATCAATCAATTCCTTTACAGAAACCTCTGATACAATCTCGTCATATCCTTGGAGTAAATATCCATTCTCATCAATAGGTGTCGCTGACAGTCCTATTATCTTAGCTGAGGTGTATGTATTAAATATATAGTTAACGTACTCTGAGCCGTGAGCAAAATGGCACTCATCAATGAATATAAAATCATAATGGTCTGTGTGTTTTCTTGAGTATAAAGATTGAACACTAGCTATTGTAAGAAGTGATCCGTTTTCTTCAGACTTATCTCCTAACAATAAGTTTCCGTATCCGTACTTTTCTTTTGTTTGTATCGCTAACTTTATCCTTGGTACTGTAAACAATACTCTCTTACCTTTAGATATTAGAGAGTCAATAATTACCTTAGACAAAATCGTCTTACCGAATCCAGTAGGGGCGTAGCATAAAACATTCTTGTTCTTTGTTACTGCCTTTCTTAATGACTTCTTTACTCTCTCTTGGTCTTCGTATAGTGTGTACTTCATATTTTAATGCTTTGTATTATTTCTTCACATAGTTCTTGAGGTATTTTTGACCTATTATAAGAATCTTTTTTACCCTGAGTTCCTGTTCTTGATCCACGTCTTGCACTTTCGTGATGACAATGTTTGTCTATTATTTCCCCAGTTTCTTTATTGTATTTAAAGTTTTTACACATTGGTCTCGGTTTCCACTTTTTAGAGTTTGTCCAAATATCAGTAGGCTTTGCTCTATCGTCTCCATATTTACAATACCATACTGTATACCTGTCAAAATCTTGCATCCATTCCATTTGCCTCAACATACCTCTTGGGTTTTCAATAAAAAATACAAGTTTCGGATTAATTAATAACCATTCTTTTATTAATCCAATCCAATGTTGGTTAACTGTATCACATTTTATAGCGTACTCGCTTTTAGGTTCTTTTGTATTTGTTCTATGAGTACTGCAAGCCGCTATACTATAAGTTGTGCAGTCAGGGCTTGCCCAAATTACATCAGGAACAAAAGGCACATCTTCTTTTTTAAGCTCTCCAATATCAATACTCAAATCTATTTTTTCGTATTCAGTCCAATCAACACTAAAAACATCAAACCCTTGTTTTTCAGCTTCATTTCCTATGCTTCTCGATCCTGCAAATAATTCTAATATTTTCATAATTATTTTTTTAATTTTCTTTTTCTTCAAACATAATCCACTTACCCACATTATCTCTTCCGTCATTTATATTCTTAGATAAGTACTTAGAGTAAGCATCAAGCCAATTATAAAACTTATTCCTTGAGATAGTGAACTTAGACTTTGGTCCGTAATCAGGATTCTCTTCAATGAAATCATAGTATAAACTTTGCTTATATAGTCTAGCTCCAAAACGAATGTTGTTACTCGTTTCTTTTACTAATCCAACCCATTCAATAAACTCATACGAAGTCTCTGCCGACAGCTGTCTTATTCTAAGATTGATAAACTTACTCTTAACAAGACCTGTATTCAAATAACTACTCAAACAATTTATCATGTAGTTGTCAAACTTAGTCCATTCATCAGTATCCCATTCAGCCCAAAAGTGTCTTCCGAATTCATCTAATGGCGTGTTATTTCCATTGTAATGTTGATGCAATTCTATTTCCCACTTTCTTCTAGCAAATGAATTACCTGCTCCCTTGATAGCATAATTAGTTGTTATAGCTACCTTTGGAGACTTTCCAAATGGAATCTTAATGGCATCCTTATTCTTCTTTTCTAACGTAAGACCTTCAGTTATAATAGAGAATAACTTCTCAAAATCAAAATGTTTCTTTACATCATCAAAGCATAGTATCTGAGTATCTGCTGAAACTAATTGATATGGGAATGACTTCTCAAAATTGAAATGCTTTCCGTCAATGATTACCAACTTCTTCATCTGAGATAGTGCATTCATAAACAAACCCTTACCTGTTCCACCCTCCGGATTGTCTGATATAACTTCATCATTCAATATAACTGCAGGTGACTTAGAAAAGTTCTTGTATCCGTGCATAAGAAATCCGATTGTAGATTCCATTGTATCTATTCTATTACTATCACTGTTACATATATTACTTATGAATACTCTGTAGTCACAGTCGAAATCTTTATCTTCTATAAACGGTCTATCAATAACCTGGTCTTTCCATATATAACCACCTAAGTCTAGGTAGTCTATTACTTCCTTTCCATTCTTTGTTATCCTTAATGCACAATTAGTAAAGTAAAGATAAGCCTCATCCTTAGTGTCTGATATGAAATAAGCATCTATAGTAGATAGTAGAGTAAGAAACTCTTCTCTGAAATATCTAACGCAGTCAGCAAAGTAATTGTATATTGATAAATCCTCAACATCCAATAGATAAGTTAAAACAAAATCCTTTATGTCGTTTTCGTTTGCGTGGTCTATAAGATTATTAGAAACTCGAACGAACACATAGTTCTTACTTCCCTCGGGGCAAAACTTATAAAAACCATTATCCTCTAAGAAAGACTTAAATTGTATGTGTTCAATTTTTATAACCCCTTTATCGTTTTTTGACCAAAATGTTTGTTTCTCGTTATCACTCTCAACTTTAGCTATTACAGCATCAATAGTATCTGAGTCTAATTCAGTTGACTTAAGCTCATCTCTTATCTCCTTCTTTGACGCTCCTCTCTTTAATTTATTCTTAATCTGATTAACTCTGTCCTCATCCTCATAGTATTTAGTTCCGAAGTTAGCTAACTGACTGTAAGCTGAGTTGATTGTCTGATTAATTTCTGACATAGGGAAATCATTATTAGAATACTGACCAAGAACGTATGATGCTAATGAGTGGTTTATTCCGTAGTCATTGAATGCTGAAGCCAATACGTATGCGTTATGGTTTCTTTGACCCTCAATCATTGGATACTTCTTTGTCCACCACTTAGTAAGTATCTCTACAATCTTATTCTCATCAGTAATAGGAATAGTAGGAGCGTCTAACTTAGTTACAACCTCTTTGTATTCAGGCTCATCTATTCTATCCCATAATTCTGATTCATCATTTGTATAAATTAATGGATCGTATGACTCGTAACAAACTCTTGATACGTTTCTGCTTGTCTTATCAAATCTAGGTGATGAAAAATAATTGTTAAGTGAATTGAAATAGTTTATGTGATTATCTACATCGAATGGAATCTTAACTAAAACTTTAATTCCATTTCCAGATGGAGAAATGAATACTGAAAGAACATACTTGTCTTTCGTCATTCTGTCCTTATCATTCTGTAATTCTTTTTTTGTTTCATATCCATCAAAGTCTAAACAAATAATCCCACTGTGCTGAACTAGTGAAGTATCATTTCTTTTTGTAAACTCCCCACTGAAACAAATAGCAGGTAAGCCTTTCTTTAACTCTTGCCTAGCATCTTTTCTTCTTTCTAATCTAATTTTATTTATAATTTCTTTTGATGTTCCATTTTTTATTCTATTCAAAACAACACTGAGAGGCCTATGGAACGGAGCTTCAATGCTTTTTATGTTTTTGAATATGGTTATGTTTTGATTCATTGTGATGTTAATTAGTGTTGTTGATGTTAACTCGATGTTGTTTTTGTGTTGGTTTTTTTCAGTGTTTATAGTAGCTGTGTTAGAAATGTTACTTTTTTACCCTCGTATATAAGGAATAAAATATTATTTATATAACTATACTACTACTGTATGGATGATTAAAATCAACACTTAACACAAAAATGCTGGGGATTTCTCCCCAACACATTGATTTAGAAGGGCATATCATCATTTCCTTCATTAGAATTTGCAACACTTTCTTTCTTTTTTGTAGGTTTCCAAGTGTCAAGTTCCATGTAATACTTACCTCCTTGAGATAATTTTACATCTAAATTTACCCAACCACTGGATGCATTCTGTTTCAAAAAGCTAATTGCTTCATCAACTTTTACTGAAATCTTACCGATTACAAATTCCGGTGATTGTTCATCTTTCTTAAAAATGAATCCGTCTGCAAAGATTTTTTCTTCTGCCATTTTATTATATTTTATTTTTGTCTACAAGTAATGGTGGTGTAGACAGCCACCTTTTATTAAAATAATTCTTCCTCTATTATAAAACCACTAACGTCCTCTGTTGAATTATCACCAAAGAACTTATCGTATACATCTATTGCGTCCTCAACCTTCCTCTCTCCTCCTCTAACGAATTCCTCGGTAGGTCTAAATATTCCTAGCATCTTAGTTGTCTTGTCTATAACAAAGAACACTAATGGTTTTCCGAATAGTTGTTGGTATATGTAGCATTGACTATCGTAGTTGTAGTTCTTAGCTGACCACTTAAACTTCTTTATGTCTCCAGTAGTCTTAAGGTCTATAATGCAATCGTCTGTAATGATGTCTGCCTTTCCCTTCCACATCTTTCCCTTTATCTCTCCAATCGCAGGAACTTCGTACTCATTGTTTTCGTGCATAATCTCGTCATAGAAATTTATATTACCCTTCATCTCTGATACCCAACTCCTAATCTCCTCTCCTTCCTTATCAAGAAGTGCAAACGGAATGTTGTTCTCAGCAATAAACTCCTTGTAAGCCTTAGTATTCCTTGTTGACACATCAACAAACTCCCACTCACTTGCCTTATTAGGCTCTAGTATTAGTTGATGAAAGTATCTACCCTTTGCAAATATAGGAGTATCTTCTCTACTTTTACCATATTCCTTTGGATTATTTAGCAGAGATCCTATGTCTGAGTTGGATAAGTATTTCTTTCCAACACCTCCATAGTACTCTTTGTCGTCCCTTAGTTTTTCTATTATCTCATTCATTGTATTTGATTTTATAATTCTTCTATTTCTTTTTTAACTTCTTCTAATTTATCGTATTCTTTTTGCCACTCTTTAGGCATTGTATAATAACCATTAAACATTTTATCAATAGTCTTTTGTTTCTCATCTAAACAAATAAAAGCGCATTGCTTAGCGTGTTCAGGATTAATATGCACTTGCACCTCACTCCCTTTCATAAATGGCTTTGAAACTGATTCAAACCTTTTTAACAATTCCTTTGCTTTTTCTTTTGGTGTTAATTCCATAATTTTATTTGTTTTTTGATTCTTGTTCAGATATTATAATTGCATTTAATGTCAGTGCTAACATCATTAACATTCCTCCAGAAAATCTAACCCCTTGAGGCCAATTGTTTGGGTTAATATCCCACATAATGTAAGATGCTATTAAATGAACTATTGTTACGGAGGCTACTGCTATTACTATATAACTTATTTTCTTATTCATAATTTTTGTTTTTAATTTATTTGTAAATAGTAAGTAATAAAATAACCACATCCCACCCTAAGACAAAAGAGCTTATAATTGCGTGTTCGTAGTATTTGTTTTTATAAAACCAAATGGTAGCTATTAAGGTAATAACGATTACTATTATATAAGTTATTAATTCGCTCATAATTTTATTTTTTTAGTATATCGGGAAGAATCTAACTTATAGGATGTAGTTCTTCCCCTTGTGACATACTCGTATCTTTAATTTATTTCTTTCTTGATTGCATTCTTTATCTTGGTAGTAACCTTGTACTTCTTTCCTAACTGCTCTACAATCTTATCCAATCCCATTTCTTTGTTGGATGCTATGTAACCTAGAACCCTTGACCAATTCTCTGAAGGAATTTCCAGGCTGTGTATTTTTGGCTCTTTAACCTCAGCTACTAGCTCAGGAACATCTTCTCCAGTCCATAGTGATAATCCTAATCCGTGCATAGCAATAGCCTTAGCAGTAGCTCTTTGTATTGTCTTGTTAACATCAAAGGATGTAATCTTATCAACAGTAACAGACTTGTTTCTGAAGTCCATAATAGGAAGATAATCAATGTGTTCAATCCCTTCAACATCAACACCAACCTTTACGTATCCAGTCTTACCATCCGTAAAATAGTTTAATCCTGTATGTTCACTCTCATACACATTTCTTTGTGAGTTTGGATATTCCAACTTAAGCAAGTGCCAAGCGTTTGCCCAAGATAAGTAATCTAAGTTTCCCTTTCTTTCCGTCTTACCCTTGATGGATACTAACGATAATTTTTTATACGTTTCTTTCATTTGATTTTATTTTTTTATTTGTTATTACTGAATCTATTATTAATACCATAGCAAACACTATGAATAGTATAACCCAAAACTTTACACGAATTAAACTTACATTTCTGTCACACATATATATAATTGACCAAAAGTAAATCTGACTACCTGATAGCTGAGTTATTAACTTGAATACTGAGAACAATGTTTCATTCATCAGGCTTCAAATTTAATTCTTTTAAACCTTTTTTCCAACCTTTTTCTAATAAAATATTAATATCTGCCGGGTAATAATACTCTCCCCTTACTTTATATAGTTGTATATCTTTATCTTCCAGGTCTTTTACTAATTTATAATCACCTTTAATAATTGAATGAAATGAATCCCAATTAATAAATGCTGAATTCCTATCAGTAATTGCCTCTTCGTATAGTTCTTCCTTAGTCATATTATTTTATTTATAATGATTGAATAATCTGCGTCTTCTGATATGTTTTTATTTACCACTGACACACCATAGTTAACTTCAGATCCCTTAGCGTTGTAACCGTTCTCGTTCATATACTTAACTATGCTAACTTGTTGTATAGGTCGTTCATTACAAACCCAATACAATATCTGTCTAGCCTCAGTACATTCTCTTTTCTTTGACCTTGAGAAGATAACTTCTTTATCAATGTTCATAATCCTACACACCCTATTGACGTATGTATTAAATATTTCTTTTTTCATTTTATTTTATTTTTTTATCTATTAGCCTCATAAATGTTGCACCCATAAACTTATCTATTTTCTTTATCTCGGTATAGATTTTTTTGGAGTCCATATTAGCCTTATGCTTTTCTTTTTGAGTAGAGTCACTACCTAAGTTGCAATAAATTACTGCGTCAATTCTGAGTAGCTCATCTATCTTTTCCGTATCCGTTAATTTATTATCGTTATTTATTTCGATAAAGTTATCTATTGTGTATTTCATTTGATTTGTTTTTTATGTTAAGCTTTCGTTAACAGTATTTATAGTATTCCAGATCTTCCTGGATAGTATCTCTTCCTTACCTTTCTTTACGTTTATAGATATAGCCCTGAACGTGTCTATAAACCTCTCTACTTCAATGTCTTCATTGTATCCTACCTTAACATCTTTCAATTCATCTGTCAGTTTTTTGTTTTCTACTTTTAATCTAATCAACTTATTTTTTAAAATCTCAATGTGAGAATTTGTTAGTGGATTTTCTATTACTCCATCATTAAATTTTTCATAAGATTTATCATACAGCTCCTTAATAAAATTGCTTTGAGAGTAGGTGGTAGGGAATGTTTTCAAATAGTGGTAAATATT
>TARA_R110000751_G_scaffold117642_2_pt1 | contig 14442 bp, 21 predicted proteins | sample TARA_R110000751 | Tara Oceans TARA_R110000751 (sample SAMEA4398001) | marine metagenome | biome: Polar Biome; feature: [MES] marine water layer (ENVO:01000295) within the mesopelagic zone...; material: water (ENVO:00002006), including particulate matter (ENVO:01000060) such... | reverse complement strand
TAAACGTTTCCTTGACAAGCTTGTAAGTTTTTCCCTTGATTAGCCGAGGCTCAAGTGACCATTCTTTAAAACAAGTTTCGATTTTCATTTTCGTCGTCCTTTTTGTTAGAGCTGATAGTATCTTTATATATTGTTCTACTGATAAGTAAACCCCTAATGTCAAAATGATTAAATCCGTGGGTCTCAAGCTCAGCCCTTAGTGGTACCATTTTCATCTGACAGCCTATATACTGTTATACAGTCCTTTTTATATATATATTTATATTGATTATATTAATAAATAAAGGTACCAGGTACCACTACCTCACTTTCGGTAATCAAATCAACAACTTAATAGTGGTACCAAAAATCTTAGTGGTACCAAAAACTCTTCAATTCTGGTACCACTAACTCAAATCTGTTAACCTTAGTTAACAAATTTCTTAGTGGTACCATTATGAAAACCAAAGGTACCACTAAAAGGTACCACTAAAATTAGGAAAATTTGTCATTATTGACCATGTTGATATTAATCTTTTCATTTTTCTCTAGCTCAGCGCTTGCTCCTGATTGTCTAGGATCACTCTTTTTAAGACTCCCTTGCCATTTTTCTTTGTTTCTAAGGATTCTGACAGCATATTTAGTGTTGTTTAGTCTCATAGTTCCTCCTTTCTGAGACCCTGGCATGATTTGTGGTAGTTTCTTCCAAAAGTTATTTATGTCTTTCATGACAAATTTGCCTTCATAGCTATCATCAGAAAGACCTTCTTCTTGTAGCAATTCAGATGCAGCTATTGTCAAATGGTGTTTAACTACTAAGTCTCCTTTAAGCATGCTCATTAGTTCTTCTATTATCACCTCACCTTCAGACTGAGTAAGTTCAAACATTCTAGTTTTTGCATTGCCTTCAGGAGGTCTGTAATGTTCAAACCTCGACACATCTCTGGACATATACCAATGATATATGTTAGCTAGTTCCTGAGGATCATTGAGCAGTGCATGAACTTGGCTGTATGCCTTATCGGACCTGAGTTCGTCAGTGTTCTTGGCGACATAGATCCTACGGTCATCTTTAGGAATATTGATAGCATCGGCGTGATTAGAAAATCCAAGAACATTATAATACACCATAGCAGATTTGCTCGACTGTCTCATATGCCTAATAGACATTTCTGTAGGTGCTACATCGACGTATTCTTTTATTTGTTCATAAGCATGAATAGCTTCTTTTCTATTAGTACTATCATCTTTAATTTCAGGTATTATAATTAATTGAGATCCTTCACACCACCCGTTGAAAATATCTTTATTCCTGCCTGTAAATTTATTAAATGAGACAGTTTCTACACCTGACTGAAATACTTTTGCTAGAATGTTACCAAGTACTGATCTTCCTATTCCAAACTTACTTGCAGAATTATCTCTAGTTGCTATCATTAAAAACATATAGCTTCTAAGAGAAGGGTTTTGAAGTTTAAAAGCTATCCAGTCATGAAATAACTCTAGATCAAATTCCTCAGGTAGAATGTGAGAGCAGTGATCTAAATAAACGTTTGAATCTCCATTAGAAGAAACGTGTGTTCGTTCTATGTACAAATTAAAATAGCTTTCTCCATTCATGTCGACTATTTTATTAGAGTCTCCTGGGTAATATATTGACCCTTTAGTTCTAACTGTCTCTCTACTTTTAAGCCACGCTGCATGAAGTGTGATCCATACTGGGTCTTCATTCGGTCTAGCAGCGTTGACTATCTGATGATTTTCATACTGAAATTCATTAAAGTCAAGAGTCGGCTGAAATCCATCTTTGCTATCAGCAAACATGTCTCCTACTTGTTTGCCATGTCTAATCATGATATACCGAGTTTGATAGTACTCCAATTCAGGAGAAGCAGGTATGCTGTATCCTCTGCTTCTCATTTCGTTGGCAACATTATCACCTCCCATTTCTTGGCAACTACTGTGGTGGCATTTGTATCCTCTTCTTGTTGGGTATTCATTGCTTCCTACAGGCCAATACATACCTAGATCTTCTGGTCTATCACTGTGCCTATCACCCCAAGGACATGTGATTAAGTATCCATCATCTTTAACGCTATTGACCATTCCTTCATCATACAAAGCTTTTACTGTCTTGTCTGCTTTTAAATCTACTTTTATTAGCGCTCGTTCTTCTTTATTTGCTGTTTTAATTCCAAATGCTTTTATTACATCATCAACACTGTAAACTCTGTCTATATGCCATTCAATAAGTCTGCAAGGATGATCATCTAGAACGCCATCTATTTTCTTATTGCGAATTCCCCAAGGAAGTCTTACAAACTTATTAACAAGAGCACCTCCTTCATCTGTTATTTTAGAGCCTACTTCAGCCTTGCGGCTCATATCGCCTAACTTTTTAAGAATTGCTTTACTAAGCTCTATGTCCAAAAGCGGTTCTTTAAATAAGTAGCCACATTGGTAGTTACCTTTGCTGCTTTCTACGATCCACGTTGGAGGTAGAGGTACATCTTTAAGAGGCATTGCTTTTGTGCCAACATCGTCAAGAATAATGAAAGCTAGTCCACCAAATTGGCTTTGCTTATTTCTATCTCCTGTGCTTAGCATTGTTGATATATAATAAGACGAGTTATTTTCTATGTTTTGTTGAAATTTACTAACGAAAGGACCCATAGTAAGAGGAGGCCATCCGGCTGAGTCTCCCACCGGTTTAGTTTGAACACACATAATAGGCTGACCGCTGGATCCATTATGAACTCCTACTTTTTGAATAAAGTCTATAACAATCTGTGGGTCGTTATAACTGGTACTCACATCACTTTGTCTCGTTTGATCTGTCATTATTGTTTACTTCCTAGCAGAGTGTGATAGTTTACATATTGACGCTGGATGTCCCTAGCAGGTCCCATGTGTTTAAGCATTTTTGAGTCCTTTCATGATGCTGATCTTTAATCCCCTGGCTCCCCAAGAGCTAGGGGATTTTTGCATCCACCTTATCTCCCCTTGGTGCTGACTAACATATTCTTCATTAAGATAAAAAGATACTTTTTTTATCAGACGATCAGGTAATTATAAAAAATAGTTGGGGGGTTTACTATTCTGAAGAACAGTGTAGCATGGTGCTGGTAAGGAGCATGTTTTGCTCGTTCCAGTATGCATTGATTATAGGGTTTACTCAGTTAATTTATTGCAGAAGACACCTTCACAAGCGTGTTCCTTACACTTTAAACAGAATGAGAAGAACAAGTTGATGACAAATTTTAAAGCATTTATTATTTCAGCAGTGATACTTATATTAATATCTTTCATTCATAGCTGGGATTATATTGAACTATATAGTAAGTAATGTGTTTAGAAAGGAAGTAATATGAAAACACCAGCAGAGTTCAGAGCTTCAATGTCACAACCTCAACCAGATATGAGACGAACGTTTATATCTAAAATACCTTTAATCAGAGTAGAAAAATCAAAAGCTGAAGTAAGAAAAATGCTTCAAGAAGGCTATGATAAACTAGAAAACTTAGAAGGGAGTATAAAATGGAAGCCAACGAATTAGTTACTACTAGTCTCGCTAGACAGTGGATCAATAAAGAACGCACCATTGCCAGCGCAGGCATCGAACTGCAAAATTTAGCATCTATTGGCTACATGGACGCGCTTGATATGTTAAAAGCAGAACGCAAAAAGCTAATTAATATCCAGATGCAAATGGAGCTTCGTCATCAAGAAGACGAATTGGACAACGCTCAGTGGGAACGAGATTATGAAGCAGGAGCAACACGGTGAGAAAGATTGTAACCGAGCACATATGTCCACCTATCCCCTGGCGGTCATTCGATTGGACGGCAACCTATGAAAATTGGGATCTGGATGACATTGTCGGGATAGGTGAAACAGAAGCGAAAGCTATTCAAAATCTAAAGGAACAGGATGAAACTTATGAAAATTGACAAATCAACGCCACTCTCAATAGTGGTTTCCGCTAATCAGATGCAGTTTCATAGAATGATCCGTAGGGAGCTTCACAATGCAAGGTTCATTCTTAGAAAGTACGAAATGCATCCTTCAAGTCTAGTAGGCCTTGCCGCAAAGTTTATTGAAGACCACGGGATGGCACGCAATTAAAATTAAAATAAAATTAAAAAGGGGTTTACTTATCAGTCGAACAATGTAGACTGATAATTCTTAACCACATGTCAGAAGCGAAAAGGACTCAAAAATGACACAGACACTTAACACTATCATGACTCAGTTAGACGGATCCGAAGTTTTAAAAGCCGTCGTAGAAAAGCCTCTTTTCTTAGAAGGTGGCTTTGAAATCCCAAACAAAAAAGCAATCATGACTGCCGACACTAATGAATATGTCGCAACGGTTGGCAAAAAATACCAAATTGCTCAGACCAAAGACACGATAGTACGCTTTGCTGACAGTCTGGACGAAGCCGGCCTTGACACTAACGGCATGATCGTTCAAGCTTCAACAAGTAGAAATGGCGTCAGGTCAGCAATTAAGTTCCAACTTCCTGAGCATACTATTTCACTTCGTGAAAACGACAACACTGATCTACAGATAGTTGCTCGTAACTCACATGATGGCTCCTGGCCTTTTAAGATCGATGTTGGTGGTTTCCGCATCGCATGTGCTAACGGCCAAGTTATTGGGGAATATGTTGATGCCTTCCGTAGCCGACATACTTCAAACATGAGCTATGATGGTGTTGTCCCAGGTTTGGAACGTTCCATTGAAATGTTCGAACAGGCCGGTCACAAATGGGTCGAGTATCGTAAGCAACGAGTAACCAGAGAACAAGGCGAAGACGTTATTTTGGATTACTTAGGAAAAAGCTTCAACGATAACGAAGAACGCGCCAAGTTGTTTGAACGCAAATCAGCCCGTCGTGATCAAATGTTCGATGACTTAGGTGCTTACGGAAAAGACATGGGTTGGAACTTATTGGCGGTTTACAACACTATGACCGATGATGCATCTCACAACTCAGATGATGCATTGGTACAGTTCGAACGTGGAAAAAAGCTTTCCAACGTCATTGACTCAGCCCACTTGAAATTAGCAGCTTAAGGCATATTGGGGTGACCTAGATGGTCACCCCTCTTGCTTTGTGCTTGCATAAAGGATCAATTATGTTTACACTTAAAAAACTTGACATCCCAACTGGAATACCAAATCACTCTGAAATGTCTAAAAAAGTAGAAGAATTCAATGAAGCTATTACTGCTTACGTCAATAATAGCTGTCAAACAGAAATCTACGTCGCTCCATTTTCCGAAGACGGAAAGACAGGGATATTTTTCAGTCTTGAAGACGAAAGATCTTCCCATGTAACGTTTGAAGAGATGTTTGAAAATATGCACGAAACTTACTCTGGAGAAGACGACGAATTCTCAAGAATGATTTACGAACTTAGAAACAGTTTCGAATCAGCAGTCAGAAAAGCTATAGCTCAATACGAGTCAGCAAAATGAAACTAGAATATGCAAAATTAGTTAAAGAATACAAAGTTCTTCGTGAGTTAGAGCGCAAGTACAATTTGCAGAAGAAAAATGTAGAGGAGCTGAAGCAGAATATGATCGAATTAATGCAAGATGTAGGCACTAATTCTTACTCTGCTAAGTTAGGGACTATGTCTCTTACAGAACAAGAAATTCCGATTGTAGAAGATTGGGATGCCTTGTACAAACAGATGCTTGAGGAAAAGTCTTTTGACATGCTCCAACGTAGAGTATCTGTAACAGCATGGCGGGATCGCCTTGAAGAAGGTGATACTGTTGCAGGAGTATCTTCAATGACGAAGCGTACTCTTCGTATTAATGCGAACTAGAAAGGAAGCGAAATGAGCGAAAACGTACTTACAATACCTGATGACATTAGAGCACTGATGGAATCACATGCTTCAACCGAAGCTACTCGTGAAGTTGACACATCACCTGCAGTTATATCTGCACGAGGAAAAAAATTCCGAATAGGGGAAGAACAACTTCCTGAAGAGCTTACTGTAGTAGTAGGTGTGGCAGCTTTTGAAAACGCTTGGTATGATCGACCTTATGATCCTGATAACACAACTGTTCCTGCATGCTTTGCAATAGGAACAGATGATGATGAGCAGTCACACCATGAAGATAGCCCAGTGCCACAGCATGATGGTGCATGTAAAGACTGCACTTTGAACCAATGGGATACAGGGCCTAATGGGAAAGGTAAAGCTTGTAAGAATGCACGCCGATTAGTTCTATTGGCTCATGATGATGACACACCTGCATCACAAGCACAAATGGCTCTGTTAAAAGTTCCTCCTACCAGCATGAAGAATTGGGCGAGCTATTCAAAGTCTGTTACTTTACGATACAAACGTCCTACGTTTGGAGTGCTGACAAAAATTAGTTTTGACTCAGCATTTGACTATCCTCGTTTAAAATTTGATCTTGTAGGTCTTATAGAAGACGGGGCTGAATTGAAAGCTATTATGGATAGACAAGAAGAAATGACAGCTTTCGCAACAAGGCCTTTTAACGTTACCGACTTTGAGCCTATGGTCGAAGACAAAAGAGCCAAAAACAAAAGGAGTAAAATGTCATGACTGTAGTATGGAAAGTCAATACTGAGGAAGGCGCTATATACGCACCAACAAGAGGCGCGATTGAAACTGCTATTAAAGGAATCGTAAGCGAAACACCAGAGCAGCTTAAGATAAATGGCAGAGAAGAGTTGTCAGCTGCTCTAAACGATGCAGTATCAATAGCAACTCGCGAAGCACTTAAGGGAATACCTCTAACAAGTGTTGATGTTGATGCTAGTCAAGAAGAGACTACAGCTTATTCAGATGAAGAAATTTCTTCACAGTCTTCTGAAGAATTTCATTCTAATATACAGGAGATAAAAGTTCCTAAGAAAATTCAACGAAAAGGTTAGTACTTAACGGCTTTTTCTTTGGAGGGGAAGACAGTGTAAACCCTAGTCTTCCCCACTTTAACTGCTAGGAAAATAAAATGATCGCAATGGATTTCGAAACAGAGGCTATTGTAAAAGGTAGTCCTATTCCTCCGAAACCAGTAGGAATAGCATTAAAAGTACGAGATAAACCGGGTAAGTACTATGCTTGGGGACATCCTACTAAAAACAATTCAACTCTTAGAGAGGCAATGGACGAAACACAGAATTTATGTTGGAGCAGTGAAAATACTGTGTTCCACAATGCTAAGTTCGACATCGCAGTGATGAAACACCATTTTGACATGGAACCCCACGGCTTTATCGATGACACAATGATATTAGCGTTCTTAGTCAATCCTCATTCAAAGACGCTTAAGCTAAAAGAGCTATCAGAATTTTATTTAGACAGACCTCCAATAGAACAAGATGATCTTAGAGACTGGATCTTGGCTAACGTAAAGAGATCTACAGAGAAAAACTGGGGGGAGTTTATTTGCCTTGCTCCAGGTGACCTTGTAGGGCGGTATGCAGTAGCTGACGTTGATATGACAGCAGCGCTTTACAAAAAGTTGCATAAGGTATTGGAGGAAGATCATGAAAAATTCGCTTAAGTCTGCGTACTTTAGAGAGTCAGCTCTTATAAGCATTGTTATGCGAATGGAAAAAGTAGGAGTTCCTCTTCATCCTGAAATAGAAGATATTGCTTCTTATTGGGAAAAAGTTCATTTAGATGGTGACAAAATACTTAAAAAGACACTAGGACCTAACGTATCTATAGGCGGAAAGCTTATGTTCAATAGGTTCAACGAACTTGGGTTGATTGATGAAAGTAAGATTGAGTACACTCCCAAAGGCAATCCCAGGTATGGCCGAGAGTTCATTGACAAGTTAGTTAAAGACTCAGAGATAGCCGCAATACTCAAAAAACGATCAAAACTCACTAAGGTCATCGGAACTTACTTAAGGCCATGGGCTGACTCATACTCTGGCTACGGTCGTTTGCACCCATATTTTAATCAGGTCAGAAACTTAGAGGACCGAGGTACTCGAACAGGCAGATTTAGTAGTAATCTACAACAGATCCCCAAAGAACCTGACCCTGAACTTGTAGACTTAAGGAGCCTTATATATCCTGAAAATGGAGATCTTCTTCTGGTTCGTGACTTTTCTGCTCAAGAGATTAGAGTTGCTGCTCACTACGCAGAAGGCGATATTATGAATGCGTACAATCTTGACCCAGAGATGGATGTTCATGAATTTATTCAAAAGTTAATATTAGAAAAGACAGGTGTTAAAATAGAAAGAAGAGTAAGTAAGTCAATAACTTTCTTAAAGCTGTATGGAGGAGGGGCCAAGCTTGCAGGTGAGATGCTTGATATCAGTGAGAGCAAGACAAGAGACTTCTTTAGAGCATACGACGCAGCACTTCCTTCATTTAAAACACTTGCTAGTAGTATAGAGCAAATGGTAAGAGGAGGAACAATGCTAAGGACCTGGGGAGGACGTTTGTATGACGTTGAACCTAGTGAAATAAAAAATGGAAAGAAGTGGGAAAAGTATTATAAGATGATGAATGTACTTATTCAAGGAAGTAGTGCTGACATGACTAAGGAATCTATGGTGAGGTACGACACTCATCCTGATAAGAAAGGAAGATTGATGCTTCAAGTTCACGATGAACTTGTTATATCAGTAGACCCTAAACACAAAGACAGTGAAATGAAGATACTTAAATGGTCGATGAACGATATGCCAGGTTGGGATGTTCCAATAAGATCTTCAGGTGACTATGGTCCGAGTTATGGTGAGCTTACTAAATGGGAAGATAAGTAACTTTATAGCTTGATAGAGAGGTTTGTTATGGCGCTATTCAATTTAATAAGATTCATATTAGATATTCTATAAGTAGAAGACATAGTATGGAATATTGCAGAGGTTAATTTTGTATGACAAAAGAAATAGATTTTAAACCAAGAAGCTGGAGCTTTTCAGCTATTCATCAATATGAAACATGCCCTTTGCAGTACGTTCTAGACAAGACTGACCCTAAGCCTAGAGAAGAGAGCTGGGCGCTACAAAACGGATTAAGACTTCATGCTCTAATGGAAAATTTTTTACTAGGAAACATAGAAGGTGTCCCTAAAGATCTTAACTGCTTTAAAAAAGAGCTTAATAGTTTAAAAGAAAGAGGAGCATTACCAGAAGAAAAATTTTGTGTAGATAAGCATTGGCAACCAGTTGTAAGTGAGGACAAGTGGAAGAATAAATCAACTTGGCTAAGAGGTATGCTCGATGCTAGGTTAGGAAATCTTGTCATTGATCTCAAGTCAGGCAGAAAGTATGACCATTATGATGATCAAGCAGACATATACGCTACAATGTTATTTCAGCACTTTGATGACTGGAATGAAATTGACGTAGAGTTCTGGTATTCAAAGACTGGTGACGTTGTGACTTATAAATTCTTAAGATCAGAACATGAAGACAGGATGTCTAATTGGGATAAGAGAGCCAGAATTTTAATGAATGAAAAGTTCTGGCTTCCAAAGTATAACTTTGCTTGTCGTTGGTGTCAACATCAAGATAACTGTGAGCTTTTTGCTTGAGAGAAAGAGAAGTAGAGCTTTACTTTAAAAAAAGAGTTAAGAAAGAAGGAGGTCTATCTTTCAAATGGTCAAGCCCTTCTCATAGAGGTGTGCCTGATCAAATAGCTATGTTTAAAAACAAAGGAATATACTTTGTAGAGATAAAATCTGATACAGGTAGACTAAGTGCCTTACAAGAACATGTAGGAAAAGAACTATCTAAACACGGATGCCGATGGGTTTGTCTATACGGCAAAAAAGATGTAGATAAATTTTTTAAAGAGCTAGGGGAATAAAATGAATTTTGCAAATTCTGTTAAAAAAGCTAAGGGCGTAAAGTTTAATGCTCATAAGTATCAGCTAGACGCAGTCAAATGGGTTGTAAGCAACAACTGTTCAGGTTTATTTCTTCCACCTGGGTTAGGAAAGACAGCAGTTATGTTGCAGTCTTTTGTATATCTTAAAAAAGCAGGCATTATAGATAAGATGGTAGTCATAGCTCCTATCCGTGTGATGCAGCTTGTATGGCCTGAAGAAATTAAAAAATGGGCTAACTTTAATCATATCACATGCACTGTGCTACACGGAGCCAAAAAAGATGATAGACTATATGACGACGTGGATCTGTACATAGTCAATCCTGACGGATTAAAGTGGTTCACAAAGAAAGTTAAAGATCTAACTTCAGAAGGAAAGTGGATGCTTACTGTTGATGAAAGCAGTAACTTCAAGAATGGAAGATCAGGAAGATTTAAAATGCTTAAAAAGTGGGTTAAGTATTTTGATAGAAGAGTTATACTGACAGGCACGCCGGCTCCTAACGGGTTTGAAAATTTGTGGAGTCAAATACATATATTAGATAGTGGAACTAGACTAGGAAAGTTCATAACATCATACAGAAATATGTTCTTCTTTCCTTCAGGATATATGGGTTATGAATATAGACTACAAGATGGAGCCAAAGAAAAGATATATGGGAAGATAGATGATATAATCATGCACAAAGGTAGAGAAGAAATTGACATGCCTGACTTGATTAAAAACGTCATCAATGTTGAGCTGCCTTCGCAGGCAAGGAAAATTTACAGTGACATGTCTATACAATTCTTAGCAGTTGCAGAAGACGAACAACTAATGCTAGCAACTACCGCTGCTGTGATGTCAGGTAAGTTAAAACAGATCGCTAACGGAGCTTCTTATGGTGAAGATAAAGTTGCTTCTGTTATACATGAATCAAAGATAGACGCGGTAAAAGAACTTCATGAAGGAATGGAAGGTCAACCTCTTCTAATATTTTATGAATATAGGCACGATCTATCTAGATTGCAAGATGCTTTTTCAGATGCTCCTCACTTAGGAGGCGGAGTAAGCGCTAAAGAAGCTGAAGTAACAGTAAAGAAATGGAATTCAGGAGAGGTACCTATATTATTTCTTCACCCTGCATCTGCTGGACACGGACTTAACTTACAGTCAGGAGGGTGTCACGATGTTTGCTGGTTCAGTATAACGTGGGATCAGGAGCTCCATGAACAAGCTATAAGCCGTGTGTGGAGACAAGGTGTAGAATATGCAGTAACATCTCACTACATAGTAGCTAAAGATACCATAGACGAGCAAATCATGGAAGTTCTAGACGGAAAAGAAAAGCTTCAGTCTGCACTATTGAACGCGCTGAAAAAGTAGTTTACTTTAGTAAACCCCCAAGTTATTTTGTATATGAAAGGAAACAAAAATGACTATGAAAACTTATATCGCAGGACCATTCTTTAACCCTTATCAACTAAGTGTTATTGAAGATATAAAAACAATGCTGAATGTGCACGAATATCCGTATTTTAGCCCAAAAGACGAAAGCTTTTTCGTGCAAGGTAAAACTACGCCTGAAGAGATACTTGAAGTCAATGTGAATGCAATGTTTGATGCAGGCCTCATGGTTTGTGTCACCGACGGTAAAGACCCAGGGACATTGTTTGAAGCAGGTTGGGCTTATGCTAACAACTTACCGATCATCTACTTATGGCTAACAGGTAAACCAGATGACAAGTTCAACTTAGTTCTGGCAGCCACTGGAAGTGTTTGCACGACTATGGATCAACTAAGCAATGCTCTCAGCCATATTAAAGTCACAGGTGACTTTGAAATTAAAAATTGGGCTGGAGACATAAAGTATGAATAAGCACAAAGAGGGCATGCTAGAACTAGAAGCATTTTATTTAAAGTGCTATACTTTAGAGCATACTAAGAGGTATAGTATGGTTCCTGTATTAAAAGAAGAAAGCGTTGCTAGCCACAGCTATTTTGTAGCATTAGGAGCATTGTTGTTACATCAATACTATGATTTTAATCTAGAAAAAGCTATATCTATGGCTTTAGTTCACGATCTTGCTGAGATAGAAATATCTGATGTAAACCACCTGGTTAAAAAGAAGTATCCTGAACTAAAAACCGCGATAAAAGATGTAGAAAGAGAGATATCAAATGATTTCTCTAAAGATGTTCAAGATTTACTGATTTCTTATGAAGGAAGTTCTTCTGAAGCTATGGTTGTCCATTATGCGGATGCTATGCAATGTTTACAGTACGCAAGTTCTGAAATAAGCATGGGAAATAATGAAAACATGTCAAGAGTTAAGATCAACAGTCAGGACAGAATGAAAGTTTTGATAGAAGAAATGGAGCATTTTAGACGTGGAAATTAATGACACACTAAAAGAAAGAGGAAACAGTTACGGTGACTTTAGCTTAGGAATTGAGCTAGAGACAAATATGTTAAGTATGTTAGACAAACAACATCTTGAGCATCATGGAACATACATACCTGATGTAATGAAAACTTGTATAGCTAGAATACTTACAAAATTAGCCAGAATATCTGTAACTCCTAATCACGAAGATAGCTGGAAAGATATAGCAGGCTACGCAATATTAACTGAAAACATGATAATAAAGGGAAAAACAAATGCCGAAAATAAATAATTCAGAGTTAAACATTCAAGAAATGCATGTCCGCCCTAAATTCGGAGATGAATTAAAGCCTCTTGACGTGGTAGAACAATTAAATGCTATTGATGTGCAATTAGTACATGCTCCTACTGTGCCTCAGTTCAGAGAGACCATAGCTACTTTCTTAATGAACACTTGGAACGATAAGATCCAAACTGTATTTGATCCTGTAGATGTAGACAGAACCATAGATGAGCTGTTTAAATTTGAGTTGCTTCCTACTGCCATGGAAACTATCAACTTGACGTGGTCTGTAAATGGGATGGATATGATAGACACAACTCATCTGATTAGGCATAGACTGTTCAGCTTCTCAGCTCAGGTACACGGAGACCGAGATATGAGAAATGACAGAGTTGTGGCAAAACCAGGTATCATGGCAAATCCAGAAATATTTGAAAGATATAAACGGTTGTGTGATGATGCTCGCGAACTTTATGTGGATATACTGGACACAGATATAGCTCACGGCCTTGACGCACGCACAGTAATGCCTAGATGCTTTGAGCACTTCTACTTTGTAAGGTGTACAATTAAAGACCTTATTGCTTACTGCACAATGAGAGGTGATGAACAGATACAAACAACAGTTGATAATGTCATTGCTATGAAGCTCTGGTTAGAGGTCTTAAAAGTATATCCTTTCTTAAAAGGGTTGGTTGACTTTAATAAACCCGACGGCTTCTATGTGCGCCAATGTGAAAAAGGGAAGACAAACATATTTCCGCCAAACATAAAGAATGACAAATTTGACTGGTGTGAAGAGCAGTTCTACCATAAGTATGGAAGAGACGAGTATCCAGGTAGTGAAGTATATTTGAAACTTCGCAAAGAACTGTTGTCTGAAATAGAAGCAATAGAGAAAAGGCACATCCATGAATAAAATATTTAAGTTACAGGCTGAATTGCAGTCTGGATATTCAAATAAGGGGATGACGGATCCGTCATCCTTAAGTGATACTTCCTCTGTAGGAACATCATTGGATTACATTCAACAAATGAATTACTTTCTTAGTGAAGAAGTGAATGAGTTAATGCATGAGATAGGAGGCGGAAGACAAGCTTTAAAGCCATGGAGTAGTTTGTATGAGAACAGTAGATCTGCTAAATACGTCTCTACTCCTAAAGTTAAATCAGAAGCAATCGACATGCTATGTTTTGCGATAAATATTTGCTTGGCTTCAGGTATAAATGCAAACAACGTTGAAGAAGAATATGGTAAAGTGCTTAAAAAGAACACTGCTAGGCAACTTGACAATAAGTATTAGGAGAGTATAATGCCTGTTAAAATAACTTCTGTTAATAATCTTCAATTTTACAGAGGGTCAGTGTCTGAAGAAGAATTTGAAAACATGTCAGAATCCTTTCCTAGGATGACCTCTGTGATAAGAGAAAAGATGCATGAATTTCTAGTCCAGGGAAAGAGACTTTCTTCTCTGGAAGGTATCTCTAAACAAGCTGCTCATAGAAGAGCGGTTTATTATGTCAGCAAATCTCTTGATATGAACTTGATAGAAAAGAGAAAAGACTTCATACAACTAGAGCTATTCTAGGGGTTTACTTATGCAGTGCTCTATATATGATTCTACTATAAGATCATACATAGAAAGGAATTAAGATGAATATATTCTACTTACATAGTGAACCAGAAGTCGCTGCAAAGATGCATTGTGACAAGCATTGCGTCAAAATGATCCTCGAAACAGCACAGCTGCTATCTACTGCGCATCGAGAAATGACTAATAATGAGTATGCAGATAAAACGGGGCTGTATAAAGCTACGCACAAAAATCACCCATCAGCTGTATGGGTCCGTAAATCTAGAGATAATTATCAATGGGCTTATTCTTTATTAGTTGCATTGTGTGAAGAATATACTTTACGTTACGGCAAAATTCACAAAACACAACGATCAGGTATAGTTAA
>TARA_R110000751_G_scaffold22719_1_pt1 | contig 14491 bp, 18 predicted proteins | sample TARA_R110000751 | Tara Oceans TARA_R110000751 (sample SAMEA4398001) | marine metagenome | biome: Polar Biome; feature: [MES] marine water layer (ENVO:01000295) within the mesopelagic zone...; material: water (ENVO:00002006), including particulate matter (ENVO:01000060) such as...... | reverse complement strand
CTGCATGATATATCATACAAATATCATTTGTAGCAACTTCATTAACTAATCTGTCGTACAAAATTGTATGACCTAATCGTTCGGGACCCATGTTACGTATCCATTTGAAATGGGGGTCTATTTTCTCTGTTTCTACGCACCATGCCCATGTTCCATCAGTACTAGCATCATCCGCAACACAAATCTCTACTTCATGGTATCCTTGGTTTTTTCTGATAGAATTATATGACCATTTTAAGTATTTAAGATTATTTCTTCCTGGTTGAATTAAACTTATTTTCATATGAATGTTTTTTGTATTGTTTTTAAAAATTTATTATAACCTGATTTTTGATCCTTATAATTTAAATCAATAAATGGAGTTAGCATTGGATTTATCATAAAATGATAATTTTTTATGTTTTTCTTACCAGATTTACTATAAAAAAAATTCTTCCTTGTTACTTCTGACAATGTTCCACCATACAACGCGACAGTTGGTTTTTGGAAGAAACATGGAAATAATGTCGAACCACCCCCCATAGTGATAAATCCTTTTACTGAAGTAAATAGTTTTAATTGTACTTGGTTATATGTTAAATCTAGGTTATTCTTTACAATGTCATCTAATAATGTAACATTATCATAATACTCTGTTAACTTAAAATCATCAATATGACCTATACCTTCGACATTTGCTGTTAACATTTCTTGCCTTTGTACAGTATGTACTTCATTCTGATCTAAAGGAAACTCTGTATTTTTTGGTCGTTTATATACAATGTCATATCCCTTAGATGTTAAATAATTAAATATATTATATAGACATTGTATATCAAAATACCCAGAAGGTGGTTGCCCATGTTCCCAGTTATATCTATTACATACCATTATAGTAGGTTTATCTAATCTAAAATTATCATCTTTAAATTGGTTATTATAATCAGGCATTGACCATTGATCATATTTTAATATCCCACATCCTCTCTCGACATTTGCAAATTCTTCCCAATCAGGCCAATCATCTTTATATAACTCAGCATATTCCTTAAGGCCATAGATCCAATTATTAGGTATACTATCCATATTAGCTGCAGTATTATCAACAGTCCTCGATTCATATTTTTCTTCAACATTATCACAAAAGTAATAAAATGGTGCCATACCTTTACTAGTAATTACTTTTTTTAATTTACCTTTAGTATGTAACCAATATGCATACGGTACTACTAATGTTAATTCTATCCCAAATTCTGGGTTTGTATCTATTATCATATTAAACTTTTTCAAAATATGTATCCATATTTTCTGGGTTGAACATTTCATTAACCCAAAATACACAAACTAAGTTATCTTGTCCTATATTAGTAATATTATGAGTATAAAGTATAGGCATATCAATAACTTTATTATCATTTGCATTTACAATATAATGGGATTTTTTGTTACTCCCAACTTTTCTCATAGATATTTTTGCTTCTCCTGAGAGGACGCAAAATCTCTCTACTTTACCAAAATGGAAATGATCTCCTCTAGTAATACCAGGTCTTGTGGTTGAAAAAAATACCTGAGATTCTGTCCCTTTACTTTTTACTAATTCAACTAAAAATCCTCTTTCATCTGTATGTCTTGTTAATTTAAAGTCACATGGCATAAAACTTCGAAGAGTATTAAATAAATTAGTTTCAAATTTAGTATTTAACTTAGGTATAATACTTTTAGAATATTCCATATAAAAATTACTTAATATTTTATATACACGGGTTACAGTAATATTATATGTGTTATAGTCGACTTCAATATCATCAATGACTTTTATTGCATCATATACATAACATAGTGTTACTTTATTGTCATTATGTTGACATTGAATACCATTTATTAGATTATAACAAAAGGTATTTATAAACGAATTGTAATTTGGTTTCCCGAATGGTCCAAATAAATTAGGCAATTTATATGATGTAAATTTTGTATCTAAAGATGCACAGTAATCATTTAATATTTGTTTTGCCTTTAATTTAGAATTGCCATAATCAGTATTACTATCTTCCTGAGTTGATGACATGAATTTTATGTCAATGGATAAATTATTATCTTTAAGTGATTGTACTAATTCTTTAGCTAATGTAATGTTACCATCATACACATTCTCTCCTCTATTTACACCCGCGCAATGTATCAGAAAATCACAGTTACTTAGTCTTGATATATTATCTATATAATCTCGGCCTAATTGTATTACTTCATACCCCTTAACCCACTTATAATACTGAGTTAGATGATATCCTAAAAATCCTGTCTCCCCTGTTATTGCTACTTTCATATAACTCCTGATATTTTAAGAAATTTATCTGTTTCTTTTGATTTCATTAAACTTATATCTGAACTATATGTCCAACATTCTGTGTTTATAACCTCATCAGCAATCATATAATAGTTTTCATGCTGCTCGGTTCTAAAAGATTCTGTTTCACTTATCATGGCTTCATGTAATTTTTCTCCGGGTCTTATACCTACATATGATAATTTAATATTGTCATGCCCATATGCCTTACCTAATGACTTTGCAATATCTGTTATTTTTAAAGCTTTTATCATAGGTATTACTATCTTACCATGTGAGTTGGGCTCTTTATAACTCCACTCAATTAAATTAACTGCATCTTCTAGGGTTAAGAGAAATCGTGTCATATCTTTATGTGTGATAGGTAATTCATTTACGTTTTGCTCTAATAGATTTTTAAAAAATGGGATTACTGAACCTGTAGATTCTAATACATTACCATACCTACATAAACATACTTTTATATCTTTTTGTTTATTAGCAAAATCAATATACAGCCTTTCTGATATAGCTTTACATTGTCCATACACATTGATAGGAGAACAAGCCTTATCTGTTGATATAAACATTAATGTTTCTATTTGGTGATTGCATATAGAAATACAATCAATTAGATTTTTATGTCCAATAATATTTGTTTTAACACTTTCATAAGGATTTGATTCACATATAGGAACGTGCTTTAGTGCAGCCGTATTAATGATAATATTAGGCTTGTATTCATTTAAAGCCTGTAAAATTGAATCTTTATCTTTTACATTCCCAATTTGGTATTTTACATCAGGGAATTCACGTTGCATGAAAACATGTTTATGTTCATCACGTGATAATACAATAATTTCATTATCTTGGTGATATCTACGGGTTAGTGTTTTCCCTAAAGCCCCAGTACCCCCTATTATTAGTATTTTTTTATTTTCCATCTCCTTAATATAATAAATTAATTTAATTAATCCAAATTTTTAGATTCTAGTTTTAACATTTGTTCCTCTAATAGGTTTTACAAATGTTTCTTGATCATCTTCGGGTAGGCGACCCCATTTATTTACAAATTTTTTCATATTAATTTGTTCTGAGGTTTGTTGTCGTAGGGATTTTTGGTTAAATAAATCTTTAGCTTCATCTCTAAAATGGCTACCTCTAGCTGAAAAATGATATACAACTGATTTAGATGTCATTTTAAATTCATACCCTTCTAATTGCATTCTTATAAATAAATCTTTATCTTCCCAACTAGCAGGTGCAAACAAAGGATCATTACCTCCTATCCATTCATAATCTTTTTTCCTACAAAAGAAACCAGCCCCCCCACCCTTCCTAACATCTATACTATTATCATTACTAAACTCAGTAGCCCATTTATCAAAATAATCATTGTCAAAATCATTATGATAAGCCCCAAATTCATCCATGGGTACAAATACTGTACCTGGTCTATAATCAGGGTCATTTGGGAATATTTTGGGTTGGATTCGAAATGATGACGATATTAAACGAGTATTTTTGTTTATATTATCATATAATTTAAGTAGTTCTAAATCTTGATTAGGTGCAACCCACATATCAGAATGGATTATATTAACAAACTCTGTTTGTGCCTTATTTACACAAAAATCCATACCACCACCAATGCCTTTTTCAATTTTATTTTTTTCAATGTAATATTTAACATTAAAAAGATTATTAGCTAACCATTTATCTGTACCATCAGTGCAATTTTCAGCATATACTATAATAGGCATATCTTTATAATAAGCATTTTGTCTTATAGACTGTATAGCTAATTTTAGATATTCTAAATTGTTATTAGAAGAAATACAGGTTGTTATTTTATACTGTTCCATACATCTTTCCATATAAGTGATTTATAATTAGGATTAAATAAATTATTATTATTTTGAATGCACATTTTATTAGCTATATTATACCATTTATTTGATTTTCTTTGACTATCTAAATATTCCTTTTCCTCACCTAAAACATAATTTCTTTTATTTGGGTGTTTTCTATTATGTACCATTAATATATTTTTAAAATGATATTGTGGGATATTTCCTAATATTTTTTGAGTCATTATCATAAAAGAAGTATCTTCATGAATAAAAAATGATGATTTTGGTATATTAACTCCGGATTTAATTACCTCAGAAGAGATTATAAGCCCACACCCATTAAATTTATGTGGTTGGATTTGAATAACATTTAATTCTTCTACCTTACTATTAAAGGCATTCATTTCATCAATATTCATTGTATAAGGAATATTCCACCAATTTTTATTATCTCCTTCTATAAAAGGTTTATCAGTGAAATCTATATGTTCAAGTAGTTTCCAACTATCATCCCACATTTTACAAATGCCAAAAGTAGCTAAGTATTTAGTAATAGGGATATTATTGTGTAAAGAATCTAGCACGGTAAACATTTGTTTGGGGGCTAACATATCTGATTCACCCCAAACTAATACATCTACATCATCACAGTAGTTGACATTGAATTCTCTTCTATAATCTGCAATTGTATGAAGATCATCTATATAACGAACATTTCCAAAATTACATATTGTTTTTATTTTTTCAATGCATTCATTTAGTTGGGATTTTGTTGTACATTTTTCTAAATCCTGGTTTCCTAAAATTGTAAAATCACATATAACTTGCCCACCATATTCTGATATAGCATTCTTTAATGAATCAACATATTCTTCAATAATATCACATTCATACCACTGCACCAAACATCCTATTGCAAATTTTGTTTTCATGGGTTAAAATTTATAAATTACTAAAACATCATCTTTTCTCTTTTTTACATGTCTTAAATCTAAAATTTCACAATTATGGTGTAAACTATCTTCAAAATATCTTCTAGAATAGTCTATGTCTTTAATATCTTCTATAATGTAAATCCCATTTTTATTTACTTTATTTTTTAATAAATGGAAAGTTTGGATTTGTTCGTGTAAATAGTGACTACCATCATCTATTATAACATCAAAAGTTTCATCTTTTATAATATCTAAAAAACTTAATTTAGTCGCATCATGTATAATAACATTATAATTAGGATCTAAATGCAGTCCCCCTGTACGGCTTTCAAAAATTTCTACACCTACTACATTAGAATCAATGAAATACTCATCCCACATTTTAAGTGAGCTACCTTCCCACATCCCAATTTCTAAAAAATTTGATGATTTTCTATAAGGTTCTAATAACTTTTCATAATGTTCTATATAACTATGAGTTGTTCCCTTATCTCCCCCACCATGGTCTCCATGTTTAGCATACTTTTTATATATTTCATTTAAACTATTCATAATTTTCTTTTATTTTTTCCCAAGTTTGTTTCATTAAAGGTGTTCTATGAGATTTATCAAACCCATTAAAATGGAAGATATAACCACAATCTACAAACTCCAAATTATTTAATATTTCTTTTCTATTAAGATGGGTTAAATTCCATTTTTTATTTAAATATTTAACTTTATGATTTTTAGCTATGTAATTTACTGGGGTTTGGTCTGTTCCTTTGTGTAAAGTATTTTGAAGATGAATTAAATCTTGATGGTTATCTTCCCAAAATTTAATAATTTCACTACAAAACTTTTTAGATGATTTATGTAAAACTACCATCCCACAATTAAAATATTCAGTCCAATCAATATTAGTACTAAACATATGTTTATAACCCTCAATACTTTGATTTACCCAACCTATATTATCATTATCAACACAAACTCCTATTTCGTCTGTTATTTCATTAAATATATTAGGACTACCCCAATGGATCATAGTATCTACATCTATTAATGCTATTTTTTCATAATCTAACCTACTATTTTCTAGTATATCCCAAACATACCAACGTTGCCATGTAGGTTTAGTATAATTAGTATCTGATATTGGTTCACTCAATACTATTAAATCTATATTATTTTTATCACACCAGGGTTTCCAGGTGTTAATACAATATTCTTCACAAGAGTTGTCTACTAACCCTTTCATAGAAGTTATTATAACTGCGTTTTTATTCATTATCTTTTAATTACTTTTACACAAAATCTTTGTCGGGATGCATTGGTAAATAATTTATCTTCTGTTTCAGGTAATTCTATTATTTCTTGTGATAGGGTTTCTATAGTATCTTTAAGGGTTTTATAATAATGTTCTTTATGACAATCATCATAAATTATGGTCCCCCCAGTTTTAGCTAAATTAAAGGCATTAACTATGTTGGATATTCTTGTGGATATATTACCATAATCATGGATAACTAAATCAAATTTACTTTTATGTTTATTAATTAGTTCAATATCACATAAAAAATTATTAACGTCTAACTTATGTTTATCACAAAATTCTTTTGATTTTTGCAACCATCCCTTATTATCATCTATACTATATATCCTAACATCATCATTAGAATATTGTTGGTATAATCTTAAAGTGTATGAAGTTATACCACTACCTAAGTCAACAATTTTTAAAGGTTTATTTTCTAAACAAAATCTTAGTATATATAAACAAGCTTCTCTGGAGATAGCCATATCTTCATTTGATACTGAAGTGATGTATTCAGAGTATGCGTTGTTAAATTTTTCTTCTATGTTTTTCATTTTATTATATTTTTTATTATTTATTTACTATATTACTTCATAATTTGAGGATAAATGTCTAAATTCATGAAATTTATCCATTAAGTTTTGATTTTTAAAATAATTAAACATACCTGTTTCTGCATTATTGCAGTATGTAGTTAAATCTAAATCGCTCTTCCCTTCTTTATAAGTTTGTGCTGAGTGGTGGATTAAAGGACATTTATCAACAACCCCTACTTTCCATCCTTCTTGTTCACATACTACACCAGATAATACATCTTGACCCCAACCATATATTAACTCATCAGGATATTGGTTGATTTTCTCTATAAAGTCTTTATGTAATAATGGTGCTTGAAAATCAACCCATTTAACATCACGAGTACCATCAGTGTTCCAACAGTGCATATATTTCCATTTACATTGGTTATCTACCTGCAATACGCAAGGTGATACTATTTTATAACCTCCCCCAAACATTTCTTCTCTAAGAGTTTTTATAAAATTATTCCCTTGTAATATTAAATCGTTATTTAAAGATAATAAACTATCATACTCACCGGATTGGAGGAAAAATTGTAAAGCTATATTCAAAGCTCCACCAAAATAAGTATTTTGACCTGTCTCATGGGTAGTATACTTACTTTTACCTTCAGATTTAGACCCATTATCTATTAGTATAAGATCATAATCATTACGTTCATAGGGTTTAAGGCTCTCCCATAACGAATCTGTAATTTCGGGCATGTTATGATTATATATTACGGCTAATGTTTTCATATTTATTTTTCTGTTTTCCAAAATTCATATATTCCTTTATCTAATTCATACTCTCCCCAAAAAAATCTTTTTCTATTTGGTTGAGAGTTTGCCCAATTCCACATTTTCCCTAATCCTTCTTCTAAATCAATCTCATGTTTAAAGTCTAATAATTTTACTGATTTTTCCCATGTAGACCAGGCATGTTTTGCTTCATGTCTTCCTTCTAAATATTTAGGAGTTAAATCTGTTCCTGTAATTTTTAATAATGTATTACATGCTTCATTAATTGTGTATTCTTTAATCCCTCCTAAATTTATTATCTCTCCAACACATTCATCTCTTTGAGACGCATTCCAAAATGGAATTATAGAGTCATCTACGTAACTAAATGCTCTTACCTGCTCACCATCCCCAAATATTGTGGGTTGCATCCCATTTATTATTTGATACATCCATATACCTAATACATTTCTATACTTATCCCATATATTTTGGTTTTGACCATAAAAATTATGAGGTCTTATAATAGTATATTTTAAACCATGCTGTTCATAAGCTATCCTTAGATCTTGTTCTACTGAAAATTTAGCTACACCATAAGGATCTATGGGATATTGTTGTAAATCTTCATGAAATGGGGGTTCGTATTTGTTCCCATATACTGACATAGAACTTGCAAATATAAATTTATTTACATTATGTTTAATACTACAAGTAATTAAATTTGTAGATGCAATCAAATTATTTTCATAGTTAAATTTCCTAATAAAAGGACTCAAACCTTCAGCAGCATAAGCCGCAAAATGATATACAATATTAGGATTATGAGTTTTAAATAAATCATTTACTCTATCTAATTCTTTAATATCAAACTTATAAAATTTTACTCCTTTAGGAATGTTTTCTGTATACCCCCCTGATAAATCATCAATACCAATTACTTCATAATTTGTATTTTCAATAATCCAATCTGCAAGTCTACTACCTAACAACCCTGCTACTCCTGTTATTAATACTTTCATTTTGATTTTTATTTAGGTTTAATATACGAAAATTATTTTACAAATCCAAATTAACATGGAGAAAATTTATGTTCTTCCAAACTAAAATTTAAAAATGGGTTTAAAGAATGAATATTACAGTTATATTTTTCCATAACATAGTTTCTCACTTTAAGTGTTTCTACTTCTATTTCATTCATACGATTACTAATCCCCGACCAATTTTCAGAAGATATCCAATCACTTTCCATATAACCCTCATAATACAAATTCCCATCTAACCTTCCACAATCATGCCCACATAACATTATATTTTTAGCTCCCATGTAAGCCGCAATGTGTATTATACTAGTTACTGTTGATTTACTAGATATTATTTCATCATTCCCCAAATTTTCTAAACCATAATTAAAACTATTATTTTTAGAATTATGTTTAAAAAAATATGAATTATCATAATCGGGAGTGTTTTTTTCTTTATTATCATCTCCTTTATAATACTCAGAGTATATTAAAGGTATATTTTTTTCTTGGAGTTGGTTAATACTCCTAGTATATCTAGGAATTTCCATACAATCTTTCATAACTATATAATTACATTTATAATGTTTATAAACTTGATTAACCCCAATTACTATTTTATTATCAAAAAATCCTTGACTTATGTAATCCATTGATGACCCCGCAAGAATAACCCATATGTCTTGGTTAAGATATTTTCCCTTTAATTCTGTTAATGGTTTACTCATTACTTTTTCCTTTTATGGTTTTATCTGCGTAGTGATATAAATGTTTCAATCCCTCATCTATCCCAATTTTTGGGTTCCACCCTAATGCTTTTAATTTTGAATTATTACCTGTATTACCAAATTGGTCTCCGTCTTCACTTCCAATATTTTTTATTTCAAAATTATCCCTACCACTATACTCTATAAATTTATTAATAATATCTTCGATATAAGTTTTTGTATTGGTACAAATATTATATACTTCTTTCGATGTCCTATCATCCATACCTAATATTAGAGCATCTACATTGTCATCTATATAAGTTATATCTCTATATCTATTAAGTGGGCCAGTAACATCAATTTTATTACCTCTAACTACTTGTTGTACAAATACTGCTGCTATTCCTTGTCTACCATTTGTTAGATTTTGACCTGGGCCATATGTAGGAAATATTCTAAATATTGTATAATCTATTCCAAATTGTGAAAATTGTTTTACACACGTCTCACCATATAGTTTTGATAAAGCATAGTTGGATAATGGGTTCAACTCATCCGTTTCTTTTAACCAATCACCTTCGCCATAGACGGCCATTGTAGATGCATAAATAATCTTTTCTATTCCTCTTTCTTTAGCAAATCGACAAACATTTAAAGTTCCTTTTACATTCCAGTCTATATCTATTTCAGGCTCTATAAGAGATCTATAACCATAGGATTGTGCTGCCATATGGTATATTATATCTATAGTATCTGTAATTTTACTTAGTTCATTATATTTTGATATATCATATGCATAATCTGGTGCTTCTGCTTTAAAATCGCATATGATTACATTATGTCCTAATGACTTTAATTTTTTAACTAAATTTCTTCCTATAAACCCACAACCTCCTGTTACTAATATATTTTTCATCTTTTTTTCTTATACAAATATTTTGCAAACTCAAAATCTAATGGAGTATCAATATCAATTGATTCTTCCTCTGAAACTATATAAAACATAGGATCTTTTCCTACTACATTTTTACGTTGCATCATTATATCACGTGGTATAATGCTAATCCCAAATGTTAATTTCATCACATCAGGTAAATCTTGGCTATTCTGTACTTTACTAATATCATAATTTAAAGGTTTATTATTTAACCACAAATACTCCTTAACTAATGAAACTGTATTAGCACTATCATTTGGTGACAACATAAATCTATTTATTAGATCATAATAGGTTTTAGATTCTATAAATGGTGCTGTACATGGCACATGCATTATTAAATCACTATCTGTTGTTTCTGCAATATTATGCCAATGTTCTGAGTTAGTACATTTACTACTGGCATAATAATTATTTCGTTTAAACCAAGAAATATTATTATTTTTTGCTATTTGTATTGCTTCTTCAGAATCTGTGTTTACTATTATTTCATCTATTAAAGGAACTTGTTTTAATGATTCTATCTTTAATTGCAACAAGTTCTTCCCATTATAAAAATCTTTAAAATTTTTATCTGGGACTCTTTGGGAGCCTTTACGTATGGGAATTACGGCTGTTATTTTTTTTCTATTCATTGATTTGTTTTATTGTTTGATTCCAGGATTCAAATTTTAACCCTTTATCATCTACATAAATTAAAGCATTAGGTTTATTAATAACAACATCACTTACAAATTGTTTCATGTCCCATTGTTCTAACCATTCCCATATTAGTTCTGTGCCAGTTTTTTCCATTATTAATGGCCTTTTAGGGTTTGATTTGCAACTATAAATTACTAATTTAAATGATTTTGATAATTCAATTAAAGCATCTTTAGTTCCTTTTATAGGGTTTCCATAAATAGTTCCGTCATGAAACCCTTTTGTGTCATTATGAATAACACCATCAAAATCTAACGCAATAGTTTTTTCTGATGTATTTATATGTTTAATAAATTCTGATTTGTTCATTATAACCTATTTTTAATTTGTGTTGAACGATTAATATACTTTTCACTAATTCGAGAATGGAAATTAGATTTATATTCTAACCATTCAGATTCAAACATTAATGAAGATTTGATTACTTCTGATATATTATTACAATTTTTGTCCGTCAATTTAATTATAACATTTCTTGTCTCAATATAATTTAATAATTTAGAGTCATACATCTTTTTTATAAATACACTACTAGTAGGTGATATATTCCCCCCCATTAATGTATCTAAATTATACTTTTTACATTGAGTTAAAATATCTTTAACTATGTCATTTATAAATTTAGTATCAACCTGTTTTTTATCATACCCATACGATTTTACTAAATCAGATCGGCCTATTACAATTCCAGATAATAATTTACTTGATGGAGAATCTAAAATATTTGATAAATTTTTATATGCAGTTTTACTTTCAATATTAATATAATACTTCATATCTTGAATATCAATGGTAGATTCTATAAATTTTTGCATAGCAAATTCTGATTCAACCATAGGTGCTACTATACCATTAGACCCAATCAAATCACAAAAATTGATATCTGTTTTAGCTTCACATCCACCTATTTTTACACTCAATTTTAACCCACATGCTTCTGTTATCCTTCGCATTGTTAAAATATCATTATGTAATGCCCCTTCATCTTCTGTTGATTGTTTAATGCCTATAACATTAAATTCTTTATTTAAATATTTTAATTTTTTTATTATATGTTTCATGTCTTATATGTAAAACTTTTACTAGAATCGATCCCTAATTTATCCCAAGAATCCCAATTTTTATCAACTATAATACTTGCACGCCATTGATCACCAATCTCACCTTCTACTGTATTTGAGGTTAATATACTATCTTGTTGTATTCTATCCATATGGTTTTCATTGCTGTTTACCTCTTTTAAATACCGTGATAAATCATTATAAGGCTTTGCATGGCCATTCCATAACTCTGAAGAAATATAATTAAAAGGGGAATTAAATACATAAGGATACCAAACATTAAATTTCCTAACGTTTTCTGGATCTCTCTTATTATTTTCACTTAAATCAATTGTATTAAACAATCTAAATACATTTCCTTTGATGATATCTGGATTGCCCCCCATGTTCAATTTATGTCGATATAGTGTAAAAACTTTATATTTTTCTTCTTTAAGAAATAAACTTAGTTTTTGATTAAATGTTTTTTTATCAATAAATGACCAATCATCTTCTAACCACATTACACAATAATCCTTATCTGATAGATTTGATTTTTTTATATCTTCTAAAATTTGATTTGTTAGATACCTAAATGCTAAGTAAAAACATGGGTCATTTGATACATTGATGCATGTATTTGTTTTAGTAAGTTTATTTGCAATTCTTTCAAAATTACGTCTAGTATCTGTTACTGCTTCCCATTTATATTCTGATTCATTTTTATCCTTTGATACTGTTATTGCATCAATATTTACAAACCAACGAATTTCAGAAAACTGTTCACATTCATCTAAATATTCTATCATAGACTTGATTAAAATATTATGTAATTTACTTCTAGGTATTGCCGGGGTTTGTACGTATAATATCATATGTTTGTTATATTATATATTACTGAATAATGATTTTGGCATTTTGGTGTAAAGTATGATACAGGACAATTAAATAAAGACTCATCTAAATATGATTTGCCTCCAATTCCACTTATATACTGGGTGGCATTAACTTTACAGCATATATCAGCTAATCTTTGGCTACCCTTAGATTTTATTAGTAAATCACTACTATATATCATATTAGTATTTATATTTAAAATTTTTCTACCCCACATAATAGATCCCATATTAATATCTATTAACTTATCATGTGAATAAATTTTAGATGTATCTATATTAAAATTTTGTTGTATTTTTTTTATATTTTTTTTTCTCCATGGACCATCTATTGCTTTAACATTACATATTAATTTTTTTGTTGAATTTTGTTCCACTTGAACACTAAAAAATTCTTCTACTTTATTTTTATTTAAAAATTTATTTCTATTTTGCCAATTATTTTTTTTATATTGGACATCATCTAATATTATAAAAAGATCTGACATCTCCATCTTTTCAAAGAACCCCATATAAGGAAAATGTTCAGGTTGATGTATTGCTACTTTCATTTATCTACTATTTTTAACACATTAAATGCTTCTGCATATTTAATATTAGATTGGTTACCCCTATACCTAGCAAGTGTTTTTACATTATCTAATATATCAATTTCCATATCAGAATATTTTTTTAATTGGCTTTTATGATAAGCACAGGATTTAAGTTTATCATTTAATGTAGATGATATATCAACATAATAATTTGCTATTGGGTATGACATACAAACTCTTGGTAGGGGAACTTGTTCATAGCATAATACGTTATCTACCATTCTACTTGCTGCTAATGTTGCATTTAAAGTATTAATATGGTCTTGATGAGTATCTCCCCCCCAATGTGTATATATAACATTTATATCTTTTGTAACAATTATTTTTTCTAATTGTTTAACAGAGTTACTATTAAAGGGGATTTCTGTATCTTGGTAATCTAACATTATTAATTCTGCCCCAATATATTCTGCAGCCGATGATGCTTCTGAAATGCTAGTATCTCGGGTTCTGGTAAATTTACCAGTAGTTGCATCCTTTACATTGCTATTAGACATTAAACATATAGTTACTTTATCACCTTTACATATATGTTTTTTTAATGTTCCAAAACACCCAAACTCTACATCATCAGGGTGTGCCCCTATGGCTAGTACATTCTTATAAAGTTTCATAAAAAATATTTTGTATTTCTTGTTTACTTATACTCTTTGGGTGGGATAAACACCATTCCTCATCCATCGGAAGATACGACATTGTTTTATGTCCTCCAAGTACTTCATGCACTTTATTAACCCATTTAATTTCAGGTTTATTTTTATAAATGCGCATTTGGTAATCAGGATAATTTACCCACCCATTTTCATCTACTCTCCAATTCCATTTTTCTATATGATTTTGAGTTAATCCTTCAACAGTATTAATTCTTGGAACATAATAAACATCAATACTTTCGTTTCCCAT
>TARA_R110000751_G_scaffold12107_3_pt1 | contig 14499 bp, 9 predicted proteins | sample TARA_R110000751 | Tara Oceans TARA_R110000751 (sample SAMEA4398001) | marine metagenome | biome: Polar Biome; feature: [MES] marine water layer (ENVO:01000295) within the mesopelagic zone...; material: water (ENVO:00002006), including particulate matter (ENVO:01000060) such as...... | reverse complement strand
GGCGACGCCCTCGGGCAGGAACAGGGTGGTCAGGATGAAGAGGGCGCCGAGCGCGAACAGCCAGTATTCGGGCATCACGCCGGTGAACCAGGACTTGGCCGCGTTGACCAGCACCGCGCCGCCGATGGGGCCGATCAGGGTGCCGCGGCCGCCGACGGCGGTCCAGACCACCATCTCGATCGAGTTGGCGGGCGCGAACTCGCCGGGGTTGATGATGCCCACCTGGGGGACGTAGAGGGCGCCCGCGATGCCGGCCATCACCGCCGAGACCACCCAACAGAACAGCTTGATGTTCTCGGGGCGGTAGCCGAGGAAGCGGGTGCGGGCCTCGGCGTCGCGCACGGCGCGCAGGATCTTGCCGTACTTCGACCCCGTGATCGCGGCGGCGATCATCAGGTTCAGCGCCAGGAAGAAGGCGGTGAGGAAGAACAGGGCCGAGCGGACCTGCCCCGACTGCAGGTCATAGCCCAGCACGTCCTTGAAGTCGGTCAGGCCGTTGTTGCCGCCAAAGCCCATGTCGTTTCGGAAGAAGGCGAGCAGCAGGGCGTAGGTCATCGCCTGGGTGATGATCGAGAGGTAGACGCCGGTGACCCGCGAGCGGAAGGCGAACCAGCCGAAGACGAAGGCCAGAAGGCCCGGGACCAGCATCACCATCAGGCACGAGAACAGGAAGCTGTCGAAGCCGAACCAGAACCACGGCAGCTCCTTCCAGTTGAGGAACACCATGAAGTCGGGCAGCACCGGGTCGCCGTAGACGCCCCGCGTGCCGATCTCGCGCATCAGGTGCATGCCCATGGCGTAGCCGCCGAGCGCAAAGAAGGCGCCGTGGCCGAGCGAGAGGATCCCGCAGTAGCCCCACACCAGGTCGAGCGCGAGCGCGGCCATGCCGTAGCACAGGTACTTTCCGTAAAGCGGCACCAGGTGGTCGGCCACGTGGAAGGGCGAGCCCTTGGGCACGAGGAGGTTGAGCGCGGGCACCAGCACCCCGATCCCGAGGATCACCAGCATCGCGATGAGGATCACGGGGGACTTCAGGCCGCCCGCGAGAAAACGTCCGAAGATCATTCGACCGCCCTTCCCTTCAGCGCGAACAGCCCTCGGGGCCGGCGCTGGATGAAGAGGATGATGAGGACGAGGATCAGGATCTTGCCCAGCACCGCGCCCGCATAGGGTTCAAGGAACTTGTTGGCGATGCCCAGCGTCAGGCCGCCCACCAGCGTGCCCCACAGGTTTCCGACGCCGCCGAACACCACCACCATGAAGCTGTCGATGATGTAGCCGCGCCCGAGGTTGGGGCTGACGTTGTCGATCTGGCTGAGCGCGACGCCCGCGATCCCCGCGATGCCCGAGCCGAGCGCGAAGGTCAGCGCGTCGACCCAGGGCGTGCGGATGCCCATCGCCGAGGCCATGCGCCGGTTCTGGGTGACCGCGCGCATCTGCAGGCCGAGGCTGGAGCGGTTGATCGCGAACAGCAGCGCCACGAAGACGAACAGCGCGAAGACCACGATCCACAGGCGCGACCAGGTGATCGACATCTCGCCCAGCTCGAACGCGCCCGACATCCACGAGGGGTTGCCGACCTCGCGGTTGTTGGGCCCGAATATCGTGCGCACCGCCTGCTGGAGGATCAGGGAGACGCCCCAGGTGGCCAGAAGGGTTTCGAGCGGCCGGCCGTAGAGGTGGCGGATGATGCCCCGCTCCATGATCAGGCCGACGAAGCCCGCGACCAGGAAGGCCAGCGGCAGCGCGATCAGCAGCGACCAGTCGAACAGCCAGGGGATCGAGGTGCGGATCGTCTCCTGCACCACAAAGGTGGTGTAGGCGCCCAGCATCACCATCTCGCCGTGGGCCATGTTGATCACGCCCATCACGCCGAAGGTGATGGCGAGCCCGATGGCGGCGAGGAACAGGACCGAGCCGAGGCTGATCCCGTACCAGATGTTCTGCCCCGCCTGCCACATGGCGAGCTTGGTCTCGATCGCCTCGATGCCCTCGTCGGCGGCCTCGGCCATCTCGCCCTGCGCCTGGTTGCGATAGGTTAGCAGCACGCCGAGCGCGGCCTGGTCGCCGCGCTGGGAGATCACCTCGATCGCCTCGCGGATGGTGTCGGGATCGTCGGTGGAGGCGAGCTGGATCGCCGCGACCGCCTGGGCCAGGCGCCGGCGGACGTCAGGGTCCTGCTCGGCGGCCAGCGCCTCCTGCACGGGGGCGAGCTGCTCGGGGTCGGCGGCCGAGAAGATCGTGTCGGCGGCCGACATCCGCACCACCGGGTTGGCGGCGCGCAGGGTCAGGGCCGAGATCGTCTCGTCGATCATCCGGCGGATCGAGTTCTTGGTGCGCACCCGCTCGAGCCGGCCGGGCGCCTCGACGGGCTCGAGCGTCACCGGATCGAGGATGCCGCGGTCGGAGTCGATCACCACCCGCCCGTCGGGGGCGATCTTGAGGTCGTTGCCCGACAGCGCCCGCAGCGCCGGGGCGGCCAGCGGATCGCCCAGCGCGCCCAGCTCGGCGATCACGCCCTCGATCTCGTCGAAGCCGTCGGCGGTCGCGAATTTCTGGACGGCGGCGGAGACCTGCGCCGTGTCGGCGGAGGCGCGCTCGGCCGCCAGCGCGCCGAGCGCGAGGGTGACGGCGAGCGCGAGAATGCGAAGCAGCGGCATGGGTGCGGCCCTGGTGTTCGGTCAGCCCCGGGGGGACGGCGCGCGGGAGGCGCCGGGGGCGGGCGGAGAGGGCGGACCGAGGCCCGCCCTCCCACTGCTCATCGGGTCAGAGGAAAGGGCTCAGGAGCCCTTGCCGCCGCACTTGCCCGAGGCGGTGTTGAAGTTCCCGCACTCCATCGGCTTGCGCCAGTCGGAGATCAGGTCCTTGGAGTCGGGCAGGAAGTCCGACCAGGCGTCGCCGGGAACCAGGCCCGGGGTCTCGTAGACGATCGAGAACTGGCCGTCGTCCATGATCTCGCCGATCAGCACCGGCTTGGTGATGTGGTGGTTGGGCATCATCGCCGAGTAGCCGCCCGAGAGGTTGGGGACGGTCACGCCCACGAGGCTGTCGATCACCGCGTCGGGGTCGGTGGTGGCCGCGGCCTCGACCGCCTTCACCCACATGTTGAAGCCGATGTAGTGGGCCTCCATGGGATCGTTGGTCACGCGGTCTTCGCCGGCGAAGGCCTTCCAGGACTCGATGAACTCGGCGTTGACGTCCGCGTCGACCGACTGGAAGTAGTTCCACGCGGCGAGGTGACCCTCGAGCGGGGCGGTGTCGAGACCGGCCAGCTCCTCCTCGCCCACCGAGAAGGCGACGACGGGGATGTCGGTGGCGGCCACGCCCTGGTTGCCGAGCTCCTTGTAGAAGGGCACGTTGGCGTCGCCGTTGATGGTCGAGACCACGGCGGTCTTCTTGCCGGCCGAGCCGAAGGCCTTGATGTCGGACACGATCGTCTGCCAGTCGGCGTGGCCGAAGGGCGTGTAGTTGATCATGATGTCCTCGTCGGCGACGCCGGCGGCCTTCAGGTAGGCCTCGAGGATCTTGTTGGTGGTGCGCGGGTAGACGTAGTCGGTGCCGGCCAGCACCCAGCGCTCGACGCCCTCTTCCTTCATCAGGTAGTCGACGGCCGGGATCGCCTGCTGGTTGGGCGCGGCGCCGGTGTAGAAGACGTTGCGCTGGGATTCTTCGCCCTCGTACTGGACGGGGTAGAAGAGGATCGAGTTCAGCTCCTCGAACACCGGCAGCACGGACTTGCGGCTGACCGAGGTCCAGCAGCCGAAGACCACGTCGACCTCGTTGCCCGAGATCAGCTCGCGCGCCTTCTCGGCGAACAGCGGCCAGTCGGAGGCGGGGTCGACGACCACGGCCTCGAGCTGCTTGCCCAGCAGGCCGCCCTTCTTGTTCTGCTCTTCGATGAGCATGAGCATGACGTCTTTGAGCGTCGTCTCGGAGATCGCCATCGTGCCCGACAGCGAATGCAGGATGCCGACCTTGATCGTCTCCTGCGCCTGGGCCGACAGGGCCAGGGTCATGGTGGTCAGGGCCGTGGCCGCGGCGAGCGCGGTCTTGCGGGCGGAAATCATCGGCATCTCCCTTGTGGTTCCCTCGAGTTGGGTTGCGTAGGCGCCGAGGCCCTCGTTGCAAGCGGCGGGCCAACTGGGGCCGGACCCGTCGCTTCATGGCGATTTCGCGACAGGGATGGGGCGGAGACCGGGCCGGAGGATGCGCAGGCGCCGGGCCGGACATGACAGTCGGATGACGACGGATAAGCTGAGGTTGCCGAAAGGTTAGGCATTGTTCATATTTCCGGCAGGATCGGCGCTCATCGTATCGGCGCCGGACGCTGCGGCGCCGCGTTTTTCGATACGGCGGGGCGCGCGCGGCCCCTTGCGCGGGCGTGTGTTGCGACGCAACATCGCCCGTGAAACGAAGGGGACGCCGGACCTTGGCCAAGACGCTGAAGATCGCCGTGGTGGAGCGCGACCGCGACCGCGCGCTGATGATCGTCGACGGCCTGCGCGAGGCCGGCGACCATGAGGTGATCGTGATCGGGGACGAGACCGGCCTGTCGCGCCGCCTCTCGGAGATCAATCCCGATGTGGTGCTGATCGACCTCGAGAATCCCTCGCGCGACGTGCTCGAGGAGCTGGCGCTGGCCTCGGGGCCGATGGAGCGGCCGGTGGCGATGTTCGTGGACCGCTCGGACGGGGCGCTGACGCGCGCGGCGATCGAGGCGGGCGTCAGCGCCTATATCGTCGACGGGATGCACAAGCAGCGGATCAAGCCGATCATTGACGCGGCCGTGGCGCGCTTCCAGATGTTCGCGCGCATTCGCTCGGAGCTCGCCGCCACCAAGGCCGCGCTGGCCGAGCGCAAGACCATCGACCGGGCCAAGGGCATCCTGATGAAGGCCCGCGGCGTCTCGGAGGACGAGGCCTACGCGCTGATCCGGCGCGCGGCGATGGACCAGGGACGGAAGGTGGCGGATGTGGCGCAGGCCCTGATCACGGCGGCGGAGCTTCTGAAATGACCCGCGAGCCGATCGAGGTGGGGTTCATCCCGCTGGTCGACTGCGCGCCGCTGGTGGTGGCCCGCGAGATCGGCTTTGCCGAGGAGGAGGGGCTGGACCTTCAGCTGCGCAAGGCGCCGAGCTGGTCGAGCCTGCGCGACCGCCTGGCGCTGGGGGCGCTGGACGCGGCCCACATGCTGGCGCCGATGCCCGTGGCGATGAGCCTTGGTCTCGGCGGCATCCCCGCGCCGCTCGACGCGCTGGCGATGATCTCGGTCAACGGCGACGTGATCGGCGTCTCGACGGCGCTGGCCGCCCGGATGGCCGCGCTGGGCGAGCGGCCCGACTTCATGGACGCGCAGGCCGTGGGGCGCCGTCTGATCGCGGCGGCCGAGGGCCGGCTGCGGCTGGGCGTGCCGTTCCCGTTCTCGATGCATGCCGAGCTGTCGTATTACTGGCTCGACGCGCTGGGGCTGCAGTCGCCCAAGGGGCTGGACGTGCGCACCGTGCCCCCGCCGCTGATGGCCGCGGCGATGGCCGCGGGCGAGATCGACGCCTTCTGCGTGGGCGAGCCCTGGGGCTCGGTCGCGGTCGAGAACGGGGTGGCCGAGCTGATCCTGCCCGGCTGCGCGATCTGGCGTTTCGCGCCCGAGAAGGTGCTCGCCGTGCGGCGCGGCTGGTCGGACGAGCAGCCGGCCCGCGTCGGGCAGTTGATGCGCGCGGTCTGGCGGGCGGGCAAGTGGCTGTCCGATCCCGCCCACCGGCTGGCCGCGAGCGAGCTGCTGGCCCGGCCCGACTATGTCGACGTGCCCTCCGAGATCATCGAGCGGTCGCTCGCCGGCCGCCTGGTGATCGCGGCCACCGGCGAGGAGCGGCGCGCGCCGCGGTTCGTGGAGTTCTTCGACGCCGCGGCCACCTTCCCCTGGCGCAGCCAGGCGGTGTGGATGGCGACCCGCCTGGCCGAGCGCAACGGCCTCGACCGGGCCGAGGCGGCCAGGGCCGCGCGGGCCTGCTTCCGCACCGACCTCTACCGGCGCGAGCTGGGGCCCGCGGGCGCCGACCTGCCCGGCGCCTCGGAGAAGCTGGAGGGCGCGCTCGACCAGCCCACCGCCGTCGCCTCGGCCGCGGGGCGGATGATCCTGGGGCCGGACCTGTTCTTCGACGGGCGCGTGTTCGATCCCACCGAGGCGGCCTGAGGGCGCGGCCTGCGTTCGGGCCATGAGGCCGGAAGGCAGGCAGACGGGCGGCTTGATCGCCCATAAATCAGGCAAACACCCCTCGGTGCACGAGGTTTCAGCTTGGCGGCGCGTTTTCCGCCTTGCGCAGGGGGGCGGATTCGGGGTATCCAGAACTTAGCGCAGGGCAATGGAGTTCGGCGCGCCATTCACCCAAAGCACGGGTAACGCGGGCAAGGCTGCTCGATCGTCTCGGACCTTAACGAAGGTTCCGAGGACACGATCGCGCGGCCTTTTTTCGTTTTTCACCCCTGCCGACCGGCGACGGCGCGCAGGGATCGGGACTGGAGACAGACCTATGACCCACGTCAAAGGCGCGGCCGCCCTGCTTGGCGCCGCCTCGCTCATCGCCCTCGCCGCGCCGGCGCTTGCCGAGTTCCACCTGGTCGAGAAGGACGAGCTGAAGTTCGGCTTCATCAAGCTGACCGACATGGCGCCGCTGGCCATCGCCTACGAGAAGGGCTTCTTCGAGGACGAGGGCCTGTTCGTGACGCTGGAGCCGCAGGCCAACTGGAAGGTGCTGCTCGACGGGGTGATCGACGGTCAGCTCGACGGCGCGCACATGCTCGCGGGCCAGCCGCTGGCCGCCACCATCGGGTTCGGCACGAAGGCGCATATCATCACCCCCTTCTCGATGGACCTGAACGGCAACGGCGTCACCGTGTCGAACGAGGTCTGGGCCGAGATGAAGCGGCATGTGGCCATGGGCGCGGACGGCAAGCCGGTGCATCCGATCCCGGCCTCGGCGCTCAAGCCCGTGGTCGAGAAATACCGCTCGGAAGGCAAGCCCTTCAACATGGGCATGGTGTTCCCCGTCTCGACCCACAATTACGAGCTGCGCTACTGGCTGGCCGCCGGCGGGATCGAGCCGGGGTTCTACTCGCCCGAGAACGTCTCGGGGCAGATCGGGGCCGAGGTGCTGCTCTCGGTCACCCCGCCCCCGCAGATGCCCGCCACGATGGAGGCCGGCACCATCTACGGCTACTGCGTGGGCGAGCCGTGGAACCAGGCGGCCGTGTTCAAGGGCATCGGCGTGCCGGTGATCACCGACTACGAGATCTGGAAGAACAACCCCGAGAAGGTGTTCGGCATCGCAGAGGGCTTCGCCGAAGAGAACCCCCAGACCGCCATCGCCGTGACCAAGGCGCTGATCCGCGCGGCCATGTGGCTGGACGAGAACGACAACGCCAACCGCGCCGAGGCGGTCGAGATCCTCAGCCGGCCCGAATACGTGGGCGCCGACGAGGAGGTCATCGCCGCCTCGATGACCGGCACCTTCGAGTATGAGAAGGGCGACGTGCGCGAGGTCCCCGACTTCAACGTCTTCTTCCGCCACAACGCGACCTATCCCTATTATTCGGACGCGGTCTGGTACCTGACCCAGATGCGCCGCTGGGGGCAGATCGCCGAGGCGAAGGCCGACGACTGGTACGCCGACGTCGCCGCGGACGTCTACCGGCCCGACATCTACCTGGAGGCGGCGAAGTCGCTGATCGACGACGGGCTGGCGAGCGAGGCCGACTTCGACTTCGCCACCGACGGCTACAAGGCCCCGCAGTCGGAGTTCATCGACGGCGTGACCTACGACGGCCGGCGGCCCAACGCCTACCTCGAGCAGTTCCCGATCGGCCTGAAGGGCGAGCAGACCGTGGTCGGCGACGCCGTCGAGGGTTGAGCCCCGGGCGTCGAGGCGCCCCCCCGCGCCCTGTCCCGCCCTGCCCCGCGCCCGGAGGCCGACAGCCGTCGGCTCGCCCGCCCCCAGACATCCGGCGCGACGCGCCCCCTGATCTCGAAAGGCCCTTCAGGATGACCGCGATCCCCGACGCAGAGGTCGACCGCGACGCCGCCCGCGCCGAGCGCAAGGCCCGCCTGTTCACCCGCATCAACAAGGCCTCGGCCTGGTTCAACATCCTCGGCCTCGGCTTTCTGACGCCGCTCGCCCGGATCGCGGCCGGCGACGATCCCCGCGCGCAGAGCCGCGAGCTGTGGCGCCTGCTGGGGGTGCCGCTGGCCGCGATCGGCCTGTTCCTGCTGGCCTGGGCGTGGCTGGCGCCGCAGGTCGAGACCTCGCTCGGCGCGGTGCCGGGGCCGGCGCAGGTGTGGACCGAGGCGGTGGAGCTGAATGCCGACGCCGCCCGCAAGGCGGCCTCGGCGGCCGAGTTCTATGAGCGTCAGGAGGCGCGCAACGCCAAGCTCGAGGCCGCGGGCCACGCCGACCGGATCAAGTGGCGCGACCACACCGGGGCGCCGAGCTATTACGACCAGATCTGGACCTCGATCCAGACGGTGTTCTTCGGCTTCCTGATCGGGACGGCCATCGCCGTGCCGCTGGGCATCGTGATGGGGCTCTCGCCCTATGCCGCGGCCGGGCTCAACCCGCTGATCCAGATCTTCAAGCCGGTCTCGCCGCTGGCCTGGCTGCCGATCGTGACGATGATCGTCTCGGCGGTCTACGTGACCAACGACGGGCTGTTCTCGAAGTCGTTCCTGAACTCGGCGATCACGGTGACGCTGTGCTCGCTGTGGCCGACGCTGATCAACACCTCGCTGGGGGTGGCCTCGGTCGACAAGGATCTGGTGAACGTGGGCCGGGTGCTGAAGCTGTCGACCTGGACCAAGGTCACCAAGCTGATCCTGCCCTCGGCCCTGCCGCTGATCTTCACCGGGCTGCGGCTGAGCCTGGGCGTGGGCTGGATGGTGCTGATCGCGGCCGAGATGCTGGCCCAGAACCCCGGCCTGGGGAAGTTCGTGTGGGACGAGTTCCAGAACGGATCCTCGAGCTCGCTCGCCAAGATCATGGTGGCGGTGTTCACCATCGGGATCATCGGCTTCCTGCTGGACCGGCTGATGTACGCCATCCAGTCGATGTTCACCTTCTCGACCCACCGCTGAGGAGGCGAAGATGACCCCCATCCTCGAGTTCAAGGGCGTGTCCAAGGGCTATGGCGAGGGCCTGAGCCGGGACGAGGTCCTGAAATCCATCAACCTCTCGGTGCGCGACGGGGAGTTCCTGGCGATCCTGGGCTTCTCGGGGACCGGCAAGACCACGCTGATCAACCTGATGGCGGGGCTCGCCGCGCCCGACCGCGGCGAGGTGCTGTTCGCGGGCCGTCCGGTGACCGGGCCGGGGCCCGAGCGGGGGCTGGTGTTCCAGTCCTACAGCCTGATGCCCTGGCTCACGGTGCGCGGCAACGTCAGCCTGGCGGTGGACGCGGTCCACAAGGGCAAGAGCCGCGCCCAGCGCCGGGACCTGGTCGAGAAATACGTGCGCATGGTCGGCCTCGGGCACGCCTTCGACCGGCGGCCGGCGGAGCTGTCGGGGGGGATGCGCCAGCGGGTTGCGGTCGCCCGCGCGCTGGCGATGCAGCCGCAGGTGCTGCTGCTCGACGAGCCGCTCTCGGCGCTGGACGCGCTGACGCGGGCCAATCTCGCCGACGAGATCGAGCAGATCAGCCAGGTCGAGAAGAAGACCGTGGTGCTGATCACCAACGATGTGGACGAGGCGATCATCCTCGCCGACCGGATCGTGTGCCTGAACCCCGACGGGACGCTGGGCGCGCAGTACGAGGTCGCCCTGCCCCGTCCGCGGGAGCGCGCGGCGATGAACCATGACGCGGGCTTCAAGGCGCTGCGCGCGCGGGTGACCCAGCATTTGATGGACGTGGGCGTGAACGCGAAATCCGAGGAGACCCGGATCCTGCCCAAGGTGACGCCCCTGCACGCCCTGCCCCCGGCCTACGCGAGGGCCGCGGCCGAGACGACGCCCGACGAGCGCTATCTGCAGTATTCGCAGCTCCACAAGATCTACCCCACGCCAAAGGGGCCGCTGACGGTGGTCGAGGATTTCGAGCTGACCCTGAAGAAGGGGGAGTTCGTCAGCCTGATCGGCCACTCGGGCTGCGGCAAGTCCACGGTGCTGACGATGACCGCGGGGCTCAACGACATCAGCCAGGGGGCCATCGTGCTCGACGGTCGCCATGTCGAGGGCGCGGACCCCGAGCGGGCGGTGGTGTTCCAGAGCCCGAGCCTGTTCCCCTGGCTGACCGCCAGGCAGAACGTCGCGGTGGGCGTGGACCGGGTCTATCCCAGGGCCTCCCAGGCCGAGCGCCAGGATGTGGTGGAATATTACCTCGAGCGGGTGGGCCTGGGCGAGGCGATGGACAAGGCCGCGGCCGAGATGTCGAACGGCATGCGCCAGCGGGTGGGCATCGCGCGGGCCTTCGCGCTGAGCCCCAAGCTGCTGCTACTGGACGAGCCGTTCGGGATGCTCGACTCGCTCACGCGCTGGGAGCTGCAGGAAGTGCTGATGGAGGTGTGGTCGCGCACCCAGGTGACCGCCGTCTGCGTCACCCATGACGTGGACGAGGCGATCCTGCTGGCCGACCGCGTGGTGATGATGACCAACGGCCCCCGGGCGACCATCGGCAAGATCATGGAGGTGGACCTGCCGCGCCCGCGCTCGCGCAAGGCGCTGCTGGAGCACCCCGATTACTACCTCTACCGCGAGCAGGTGCTGACCTTCCTCGAGGACTGCGAGACCGGGGCGCACGGCAGGTCCGCCGCGCCGGCGACGCCGAAACGCGCGACCCGGGAGGAAGCGGCATGATGGACGCGGCGATCGACACGCCCGTGCGGACCTTCGTTCAGGTCTCGGAGGTCTGGGTCCCCGGGGACGGCGTCCTGAGGCTGGCGCAGGGCGACTACGGGGGGCTGGACGCGTTCGCCTCGATCTCGGGGCGCGAGAGCTTCGCGATGGGCGAGGGCCTGCCCGGCAAGGCCTGGGCCGAGGGGCGCCCGGTGGTGCTGAAGACCTTCGAGGGCTCGTATTTCAAGCGGACCGAGGCGGCGGCCGCCGCGGGCCTCACCGCCGCCGTCGCCGTGCCGGTGTTCGCGGGCAAGGCGCTGAAGGCGGTGCTGGTGGTGCTGTGCGGGGACGACGAGGCCCGCGTCGGCGCGCTGGAGGTCTGGGCCGAGCGCGACGGGCTGCTGATGCTCGACGACGGCTACTACGGCGCCGCGCGGCATTTCGAATGGGTGTCCCAGCACACGCATTTCCCCAGGGGCCAGGGCCTGCCGGGGGCGGTGTGGGCGGCGCGCACGCCGATCCTGCTGCGCGATCTGGGCTCGGGCTACCGCTTCGTGCGGGCCGACAGCGCCGGCCAGGCGGGGCTGACCACGGGGCTGGGCCTGCCGGTGCCGGGACCCGACGGGAACGTCCGCGTGCTGACCCTGCTGTCGGCGCTCGGCACGCCGATCGCGCGGCGGTTCGAGATCTGGGACGCCCGCGCCGCCCGCGTGGGGCGCGCGGGGGGCGCGGTGCTGATCGACGGGATCTGCGCGCGCGAAGGCGCCCTGTGGACCGGCGAGGCCGAGCCCGAGCGTCGCCTGAGCGCCTGGGAGGGGCCCGTGGGCCGGGCGCTCGGCGCCGGCGTGCCGGTGATCCAGAGCGGGCCCGCGGGGCTGCCGGCCGGCTACGCCTCGATGATCGCCCTGCCCATCCATCTCGACGGCGGGCTCAGCCACGTCGTCGCCTGGTATCTGTAAGAGGAGGTCCGCAATGCCCAGACTTGTGGTCATCGGGGCCGGCATGGCCTCTGGCCGGGCGCTCGAGGAGCTGTTCGCCCTCGCCCCAGACGCGTGGCAGGTGACGCTGTTCGGCGCCGAGCCGCGCGGCAACTACAACCGCCTGATGCTCTCGCCCGTGCTGTCGGGGGAGAAGACCTTTGAGGAGATCGTCACCCACGACGCCGACTGGTACGCGGCCCATGGCGTGACCTGCCGCTTCGGCGAGCCGGTGACCGCCATCGACCGCGCCCGCAAGGTGGTGGTCAGCGCAGGCGGCGAGACGCCCTATGACAAGCTGATCCTGGCCACCGGCTCGCAGCCCTTCGTCATCCCGGTGCCGGGCAAGGACCTGCCCGGGGTGCTGAGCTTCCGCGACCTCGACGACGTCGAGGCGATGCGCGCGGCCGCCGGCGCCCCCGGCGCGCGGGCGGTGGTGATCGGCGGCGGTCTGCTGGGGCTCGAGGCCGCGGCCGGCCTGCGGATGCAGGGCATGGCGGTCACCGTCGTGCATCTTGCGCCCCATCTGATGGAGCGTCAGCTCGACCCCGCCGCGGCCTACCTGCTGCAGAAGGAACTGGAATCCCGCGGCATCGAGGTGCGCTGCAACGCCAACACCCGCGCGATCCTCGGCGGGGAGCGGGTCGAGGCGGTGGCCCTCGAGGACGGGACCCAGATCCCCGCCGAGGTGGTGGTGATGGCCGTGGGCATCCGCCCCGACGCGGCGCTGGCCCGCGAGGCGGGGCTCGCGGTCGGGCGCGGCGTGCATGTCGACGACCAGATGCTGACCTCGGACGCGGACGTGCTGGCGGTGGGCGAGTGCGTCGAGCATGGCGGCGTGTGCTACGGCCTCGTCGCGCCGCTCTACGATCAGGGCAAGGTGCTGGCCCGCACGCTGCTCGCGCAGGAGGCGGCGTTCAAGCCGATGGCGCTGTCGACCAAGCTGAAGGTGACGGGGGTGGACCTGTTCTCGGCCGGCGATTTCGCCGACGGGCCGGACCGGGACGAGATCGTGTTCCGCGACCCCGCCCGCGGCGTCTACAAGCGCCTGGTTCTGAAGGAGGACCGGATCGTGGGCGCGGTGATGTACGGCGACACCGCCGACGGCGCCTGGTATTTCGGCCTGATCAAGGAGGCCGCCGACGTCTCGGCGATGCGCGACACGCTGGTCTTTGGCGCCGCCTACCAGGGAGGGTCCGCCCTCGACCCTATGGCGGCCGTTGCAGCCTTGCCGGATGATGCGGAGATCTGCGGCTGCAACGGCGTGTGCAAGGGACAGATCGTCCGGGCGATCATGGAAAAGGGGCTCTCGAGCCTCGACGAGGTGAAGGCGCAGACCAAGGCCAGCTCGTCGTGCGGGACCTGCGCGGGGCTGGTCGAGCAGGTGATGCAGCTGACGCTGGGCGAGGACTTCAGGGCCCCCGCCGTCAAGCCGATGTGCCCCTGCACCGAGCTGACCCACATGGACGTCCGCCGCCTGATCCGGAGCCAGCGGCTGAAGTCGATCCCCGCGGTGATGCAGGAGCTGGGGTGGAAGACCTCGTGCGGCTGCGCCGCGTGCCGGCCGGCGCTGAACTACTACCTGCTGTGCGACTGGCCGGGGGAGTATGAGGACGACTACCGCTCGCGCTTCATCAACGAGCGGGTGCACGCCAACATCCAGAAGGACGGCACGTTCAGCGTGGTGCCGCGGATGTGGGGCGGGATCACCAACGCGGCCGAGCTGCGCGCGATCGCGGACGCCGCCGACAAGTACCAGGTGCCCACGGTGAAGGTCACCGGCGGCCAGCGCATCGACCTGCTGGGGGTGAAGAAGGACGACCTGCCGCGGATCTGGAAGGACCTGAACGCGGCGGGGCTGGTCTCGGGCCAGGCCTACGCCAAGGGGCTGCGCACGGTGAAGACCTGCGTGGGGACCGACCATTGCCGCTTCGGGACGCAGGATTCGACCGGCCTGGGGATCGAGCTGGAAAAGAAGCTCTGGGGCGCGTGGACGCCTCACAAGATCAAGATGGCGGTCACCGGCTGCCCGCGGAACTGCGCCGAGGCGACGTGCAAGGACCTGGGCGTGGTGTGCGTGGACTCAGGCTTCGAGCTGCACATCGGCGGCGCGGCGGGCCTGCACGTGAAGGCGACCGAGCTGCTGTGCAAGCTGACCGAGGGCGCCGACGTGGTCGAGCACTGCGCGGCCGCCATCCAGCTCTACCGCGAAGAAGCCCAGTACCTGCACCGCATGTACAAGTGGATCGACGTGGTGGGCCTCGACCACGTCAGGGAGCGGGTGGTCGAGGACGCCGAGAGCCGCCGGGCGCTGGCGGCGCGGTTCTTCCACGCCCAGCGGTTCATGCAGCAGGACCCCTGGGCCGAGCGCGCAAGCGCGGGCAAGGACGCCCACGAGTTCGCCCCCATCGCCGAGATCGCCTGAGGAGGCCGCACCATGACCCGGACAGAATGGGTGGACATCGGCGCGCTGGAGGACATTCCCCTTCGCGGGGCGCGCAAGCTCAGGACCCCGATCGGCTGCGTGGGCGTGTTCCGCACCGGCGCCGACGAGGTCTTCGCGCTGGTCGACCGCTGCCCCCACAAGGGCGGGCCTTTGACCGAGGGGATCGTGCACGGCCGCGCCGTCACCTGCCCGCTGCACAACTGGGTGATCGCGCTCGACACCGGCCTCGCGCAGGGGGCCGACGAGGGGGCCGTGCCCGTCGT
>TARA_R110000751_G_scaffold8281_2_pt1 | contig 14500 bp, 19 predicted proteins | sample TARA_R110000751 | Tara Oceans TARA_R110000751 (sample SAMEA4398001) | marine metagenome | biome: Polar Biome; feature: [MES] marine water layer (ENVO:01000295) within the mesopelagic zone...; material: water (ENVO:00002006), including particulate matter (ENVO:01000060) such as...... | reverse complement strand
AGTTCCTACACCAGAATTAGTTCGTTCTGCAATTAACTGTCTATCAGCTTCTTTAGAGAAATCATTAATTAATGATTCTGTAAGTCCTTGTGCAATCTCTTCTTGAGTTGCAGAAGCATCTGATTCATAGATACCATGCTTCACATATAGTCCACCAATGTTAGAAGTAACTGATTGATGAAGGTTTATACGGATGTGATATAAAGTATCATTAATTGCTTGAAAAGCTCCTGATGTACCGTTATATCCTACATAGTCCACTTGCTCAACTGTATCTGACCAAAATGTTCTTGTGCAGTTAGCGTCAACAAGTGTAGTTTTGTCAATTGAACTTGACATTATAACTGGTTCTGATAGATCAGCTGATCTATTACTTACCATGATAAAGCGAGGTTCTGTTGCTGAATTAGTTGTATTCAGTCTTGATCCTGCGGGTGTAAATAGTCCAATCTCTCCTACATTTAAAGTATCAATGCCTGTATCTGCAGTAGCTGCAGCGCCAGTACCTCCAATGAAGAGTTCTTGTACGTCTCTTTGATTAAATGTTGCCATTTTCTTTTTTTATTAATATTAGTTACCTGATTGTTGCTCTATTGTTTTTATCTTATACATTTCTGGATCAGTAATGCCTGCTGCAATTCTAACTGCATATAGCACTATTCTTCTATGTGTTGTATCCTTAAGTATGCAATCTTGAGGACCATCTACTCCATCTACCGTTATACCACCTGCTGTGATAATTGGTGTTGGTTTAGCTAGGTATCTCATTGTATACTTAGAAATAGTATAATCACCGTCTGTGATTAACTCAAATCTCTCACCACTATTAGTAAGTCTCCATGTTACTTCGTTAACCTCTGGTTTCTTGAAAGGATTGTCTTTGTTAATACTATACTCATCATGAGTAATTGGTTTAACTTTTACAATATTTCCATCAAAGCAATCATCTGAACTTACTGTTACTAACTCTAAAAGAGTTAGCCAGTGGTCAGAAGGCAAGTCATAAAACTCACCATTTGTTAATACTCCAGTTTGACTTATAGAAGCAGTTAAATCATCTTCTGATACAAGCTCCTGTAAATCTGCAGTAGTAAGTTCTGTTTCTTCTAATCCTTCATGATGTTTATTACCTAAAGGACTATATGTATGAAACACTAACTGTTCTTGAGCTGCTGAGAGTATTTCACTAATCTCTTTATCAGTATAGCCTGGAGCGTCAAAGTTTGTTACTCTGTCATATTCAATCAGGAATAACTCCTGCATCTCCGTGGCTGTCATCTATGAGTCTTTAGCGTTTTCTACTCTTGCTGTAATCATATCCAAAATATCTCCATTAGCTGGTGACTTAAGATACTCAATTACTACACTTAGTGTTGATACATCACCAGTTCCACATAGTGGATCTCCACCAGGTAGGAAATATTTCCGTCCTGTTTTAGTGATTGCACTACATTCAAGTGCTAACTCTAATAGTAACTTAATTTCATAGTTATCCTTATCTTCTATAATAGTAAGGAAACCTTCCATATCAGTTTCTACAATTTCATCTATTTGGCCAACTAAGAAGTCTATTTTAGAAGCTGGTGATACTTTCTTGCCATATACTCTCAAGAAGTCAATCATTGCTTCACGTCCTTCAGCTTCAAGTCTTGCTGCACCTTTATATGCAGTTTTCTTACTTCCAGCCTTTACAGCACGTTCCTTGATCTTATATCCTTCCTTTACCATTGCATAACGGTAAGTAGCCTTATCTTTCATTGTTGCTGCTGTAGGTGCAACAAACATTGGATTAGCTCTTAGTACAAGATAGTCAACATAGTCTTTTGGATTCTCAAGATGTAGTTTTCTAGGTGTCTTACCTAGTCTTACCTTGTGACTCTTCCAAAAATTATCAACCTTCTTATGGATATTGAGATCAGTATCTAGTTCAATCTCAAGCCATAACTGCTCTTCCTTACTTTTAAAAGGATTATGAATATTCCCTTGTCTATCTAAAGGTACAGAATATTCAATTTTTGCAGTATGAAACAAAAAGTATGCTTCATGCTCAGGATCATCTACTAGAGGATTCCTAGCTCTCATTATTGGTTCAACTACCACCACCTCTTTTGGTGGGGCAAAAGTCTTTGCTTCCGTTTTACTCATCTCTTCTCTCTTTTTAAAATAAGGGGAGTAAGTTAGTTCTCACTCCCCTATGTTATCTTCTTACTAGGTTACTAAGCTACAAAGCTTGAGTATCCTGCTTGCGTATTCTTAATGAAACTAGCAGTTCTAGATGGGTCACGTACAATTGCCGCACCACAGTAGAATTTATGCTCTTCCCATGCATCCTCAGCAGTTCCAATAGCACTAAATGAGCTATCTGGATCAAATGGGTTACGTAGACCAGGGATGTACTTATGTACAATTGGCTGATCAGTAACACCACAACGCTGGATGTTAGGTTGTCCTTCAGTAGTTCCAATGTCAAAGATATCATATCTATATGACTCAGTTACACCACCTTTGGCATCTTCAAGCTTGTTTCTGTTTCTATCATCATACATAGAATCTACAGAAAGGTTAACTTTGATGTTGTTAGGTCCCAAGTACTCAATAAATTGACCACCATAACCTAATCCCATCTGGAATCCTTCTTGATCCTTCTTATACATTCTATCTTGATTGTAAAGAGGTGTAAATAGTTGAGAATAAGCCTCTAGAGACTTGTGGAACTCATAAGCACCACGCTCACCAGTACGGAGTACAAACTCACGCTGGTCAGTATTCAACTTACCCTCTGACAAGTCAAGGAGTCTAGTTGACAATTCCTCAATAGAGAAATCATTGTAATATGATGTGTTAGCAGTTTCCATTTGCTGACGGATACCAGCTCCTTCAGTAATCTTGTAACCTGACTTACCATCAATCTTATACTTACCATCCGCAGAACGGTTAGAAGTACCAAACATCATTAGTTTGTTAATGTCCTCACGGAATGCATTATCAAACATAAATGACTCATACTGTTGCCAAAACTTAACTGCGTTTCCAGCAGCATCCTTAAAGTATCCACCCATTTTCTTTTTAGATAGGTTACCAGGAGTTTTCTTTTGGATACGGATCTGAGAGAATGCTTGACGCATTGTAATCAAACCTTTGTATTTCAATTCACGTCCTTTACGTGACATTGTTCTTTCTACAGGTGCGAACTCTGCAGAGAATCTTTTACCAGCTACTGCCTCTTCATAAGGTAGGAACAAGTTAGGATCTCCTGAATCCATTCTACATCTGTATACCCAGTTAACACCTTCTTTAAAAGGTTCCTCAATAACAAGGACTGGATAAATTTCATTTAGTTCACCTACAATACGTTCAGTATCTGAAAACCAGTTTTTACCGAAAACAAGTTCAAACTCTGTAAAGTTCTTACCTGGGGCATCAACTGATGTAATTGCAGTACCGTCAATACGACACTCAACCAACTCTACGTTGTCAAGTCCCTGTGATTGTAGATCCCATGTGAAATCTCTGTCATCCTCAAATTCTAAGGTTGGAAATTGAGCCAATACTGAGTCAATGTTATTCCCAAAGTAATTCTGTTGGATAGTCATAATCATGTCAGACACTTTCTGCGGAGACTGCTGCCAGATAGCACCTAGGTGGTTCTCTGTAGTCAAGCCTTTCCAAGCTGAAGCATCTGTCATCTGGAGTGGTGATAATCTTCCGTTTGCCATTTTAGCTTTTGTTTATTTAAATTTCTATTTTCTTCCGAAGCTACTTGGGAGGGACGCTGCAATATCTCTTGCAGATCTTCCATCCATAGCTTCATTTTGTGATGCACCTGTTCTGGTGCTTGATCCGCTTTTTAACTTTTGCTCTAGTTCATCTATAGCATTAGACTTAGCAGTATTTTTAAATTTAGTAAAATCCGTAAGACCCTTAGTTACTTGATACATTGCATGAAGCTTGTATCTAAAGTCTGGGTCTTCTTGGTACTTTACCATTAGCTCATTGAGCTGTTGTCCGTTTTCATCCTCTTTAACACCGTTAGTCATTGCGTCAAAGATTTTGTTCTTGGTCTGAGTATTCACCTTAATTCCAGGAAGAATTTCATCTGCCTGTTGAATCTTAGCTTTAAGATTAAGTAGACCTTCTTTCTCTGCTTCAATTGCTTCCAATCTAGAAGAGCGTTTTTCATCTATCTTACCTTTGAGGATATTCTCCTCATACTGAACTAATGTTTGCTTGGCCAAAATAGCTTTAGCTCCACCATCTGCTTTAGAGCTTTGTAGCTGAGACATCTCAGTTGCTGTAGCATTATCAATACCTTTGATAATTAAACTACGTCTAATTAGTTCTTTTGTCAAGTCTCTATTCCCAATAATTTGATCATCTGATATTGCTCTATATTGAGCAGTAGCAGTTGCATGGTCATGAAACTGTTTCTCAGGGATCCCTTCGCTTAGGGCTTCCAAGTAATTCTTTTGATCTTCTGTTAGGTCAGCGTACCTATTCTCTTCTGTTTGCTTTCTTACAGCATTCACAAGATCTTCAGCACTCTTAATTTCACCCACTTCTTCCTCTGAAAGGGAAGAAAAGACTCCTACATCCGCAAGGGCAGAGGCCAAGGAAGTTGTAGCATCTGATTTTTGAGAAGAGGGAGATTGTTTACCCTTGTTATCCGTAGGAGTCTGAGAAGATGTCTTGCTATCATCTTCCTCTTCTTCATTTGCTACTGACCCTTGATTGGCCAGTTCTGTAATGTCAATTGCATCTGGGTCGTCTACCTCAGTGCTAGTTTCTTCTTTTGCGCTAGTCGCTGGTGCCTCTTCTGCATTCTTTGCATTCTGAGTATCACCTTCTTGGCTCATACCTGAAGCTTTTGGATCCACTACTGTTTCTCCTCCAGCTAATTCTTCTAGGCTAATGCCATCAAAAATATCTCCCATGTCTATCCTCTCTTAATAGTTATACAAAAATAGGGTTTAATATCAATATGTTCCACCAAAAAATACATGATGTAATTTTTAATCGTGAACTTTAATATCCCTAATTGTTTATTTGCCCTTTGTAGGCGTTAGTTTATTTGCTTGTTTTCTCTTAATCTCAATTTCTTTTTCTTTCTGCTGTTCAGCAATCATATTACTTCTCTCAGTTTCTGTTAACTGCTGTTTCTTCAGTTCATTAGCAGATGTCATCTTCTGTGCTTCTAGTTGGAGCTTAGCAATAGTTTGCTGATCCCCTCTACCCTCATCATTAGCATCATCAATCTTTATGAGGTCTGTATCCTGCTTCATACCAGCAATGACAAGTTTAGTATCATTGTCTTCAGTATTACGTGCATCTTGTCTAGTCCAAAGGTCTCTATCATGCTGTAAAGCAGCTTCTTGAAGTTGCATAGCAGCCTCTTGTTGCTTTGTTTGCATTTCTTGCATTTGTTTCTGCTCCTCTGTCTTACGTTGTTGCATTTCTTGCTCAGATCTCTGGATCTTTCTACGTATGCTAGATACAGAGTCTGTAGTATAGATATCCATTAGCTGAGAGAAGTTGATCATCTGGTTCTGAATACCAGCCTGTGCAAGTTGCTTAAGGTTATTAATAAGTTCAAAGCTTCTAGAACCGTTAGTTACTTGGATGCCATACTCTGACTCCATAAACTCATCATCAATGTCAAAGAGCACTGTAGAACCATCATCTAGTACATGTTGTACTTTCTTATTCTGTGTATTCTTCCAAGCAATCTTAGCTGTATCCAGTAACATTTCTAGACACCTTACCTTAGTATACTCATGCTCTGAGAACCAATACTCTGTAATATGTGAACTCTGAGTAATCTCACGTTCTGTATTACTTACTGCTTCTCTAGTTTCAATTTGTCCTTGCCTTGCATTAGATACACCAGCAATCTCACCCATCTCTTGCTTAATGAATGCCATCATATTCATATACAGTTGGATAGTATTACCCATCTCCATATCAATGACAGGAGCTTGTGCGTTCATTCCACCAGCTAGTCTTCCTTGTGCAGCACCTTTATTACCTTCTTTAAAGGAATCATAAACGGCTATATTCATACCCTGTGAGAAACTCATCCACTTATCTATCTGCCATCCTTCTGGGATAGAAGCTAGGTCTAAGCGCATAATCTTTCCATAGTTCTTTGAAACTGCTAACTCAGTATTATATGCAAGGATATTATATAGATACTGGTAAGGCTTCATTCTATCCATGAGACTTACACCAATATTATCATTAGTGTTGTAGATAGTTCCTACAATACCAGGATGACATTTAGAAGGATTCTCCATCTTACGGAACTGTACTGGCCTTGGTTGCATTTTTACATAGATAACACTATCACTTGAATCTGCCTCATATCCTCTATTACCACCAATCTTATGGCCTTCCCACCATTCAGAGACATATATAGGAGTAGCTTCTTCACCTGCGTCTTTATCTATCTTATGTGTTTCATCATATAGCTCATACTGCATATCTCCGTCTTCATCATAAAACTTAACCTTAAGCATTTTTCTGATGGACTTCCAATATACTTTTGAAACTAATATGTTTCCATTATTATCAAAAGGAGAACCAAATTCTAGGTTATTTTCAAGAACTGCTACATCTATGGCATCATCTATATTAATAGCAAGATCAGGTTTTCTTCCAATATCAATTCCAGATGCAGCGGATGTGTTCTGTGAAAATCCAGACTCAATGCAAGCTATATCTTTATCAGTAAGGTAATCATGATATTCATCAAGTACCTGCCCTGGACTAAGATAGCCTCTAATCAAAATAATATCCGCATCTTCTACATATGGACTTTCTCCTGATCTAACAATATGTACATTAAGTGGATTTAACCTATTGAATACTGGTTCTCCTCCTACAATGTCTGTTTGGTATATTTCTTCAGCGCAAATCAATGCGTCTTTGAATCCCTTAGCAAACTTGTAACTCATCTTTTGGTATTCATAAAGATAAGTAAGAATATGAGTAGCTCTACGCTCTTTCATATCCTGAAATTCATAGGTGACGTAGTTATGGAATGCTCTTAGCTGTTCCGTTTCTTCTTCTTCACCAAATTCATTTTTTAAATGGCTATCTAGTAATCCAGCAAACTGTTGTTTCAAGCTCTGCTCCTTACTTGAGATAGCCTCATCATTTGTAACTCTAACTTTCCAGTCAAATTTACGTTTAGTACTTTCTCCTACTAATAGATCTATCTTAGGATTACAGATAGGGTAGTTCTGCATCTTAGCTGGTGAATTAAGTCCTATGACTCCCAACGGGTTACAAGTACGCTCTACATCTGATTGGTCTAATATGTCAGAGTAAAGGTTATAATTAATCCTCTTTGTAAAATAGTTTTTACGAAGCCCTTCATTTCTCCACAACGCTAGCCCTTCACCAGCATCAATGCATTTCTGTCTCCAGGCATCATTCTTCTTAGAGAATGGTATCTTCTGGGCTGGGAATAAAAGATCCCTTGAATTGTAGTCTAGTGTGCTCATTTAGTAGTTAAAGTACAAAAGTAATAATTTTATTTTGATTTATGACCCAAATTTAAAAATATGTTTGTCATCTTTAAAGATACCAAGGTTTTTTGCTACTCCAACGCTATCAAAATTACGTGAGAAAAAGTCATCATCAGATAACTGTGTAACTCTCTTTTCTTGTCTATCTGCTAAGTTTCTTGTTTTCTCTTCCTTAAGGATCATTACCATAATAAGTGCTGACACTCTATCATAGTTACCTACTGAAGGATTAAAGGATATTAATTCATCTACAATTCCTACACTCCACAAGGAAGTATGTAGATTTAGTTTCTCTGATCCTTCTGGTTCATTATAACCTAGTTCTAATAACCAATCTAAAATAAGACGTAGTCCATATGCATTAATTTGTTTAGATGCGTTAGTTCCTTTGGCTTGATTACCTACTTTACTTATAGTTATGTCTGCAACATCTTTAAGTGATGCTGGAGTATCACATAATAAGTGAGTAGATTTCTTTATATCATAATAAGTATACAGTCCTTTCTTATTCTTCTCGTAGTTATGATCTGTATTATAAAAGATATTCAGTTTTCTTGTGATCTCATAGAATTCCTTAGCTCCTCTACGTCCTGTATACTCAGCTACTATCCTATTAGTATATAAATCAAAGACAATTGTAGATCCCAGAGATGTAGTTACAGACTCATCATCATCATATGTATCTGTTCCTTGAATGTATCTATTACGTACTGTCTTACCATCTCTATCTCTACGTGGCATTTCTCTAATCTCTATTAACCCAGGTTTTCCTTTATTATCTTTTATTGGCCATTCCCTTACTACAGCATTAGAATTATTAGCCTGTTGCCATACAAGCTCTCCCTGAACGTCCCATACTAGTTCTCCATAGTAGTTAGCCTTTTCATAACGGTGAGGATTGTTAATGATAGTAGCCTTCATCTCCTTTAGTTCCACTTGAGGGAACATTGCTCCATGAGCATTAAGGAACATCTCTGTAGGCTTAATAGGATAGTTCATCATCTCTAGTGCTAGAGCTGAATCATCCTTTGCTTTACGTTTCTCTTCTCTCCTGTCATTAATGAACTCTAATGCAGCATCTATATCTGTATTACCGTTCTTATCTTTAAAGACATTCATACCGTAGTATGCAGGCGTGAACCATCCTATCTTCCCAGACCCTTCCCAAGTATCTTCAAATGCTAAGGCTTCAAATCCTGTTGGATTACGGAACATTATCTCACCTTCTTGAATTTTTTCTACATTACCACCAGTACCAATCCATATGGATGATCCAAACTTCCAAGGAAAATCCATCAGGGTTGCAGTATTAGAACCGTGAACTCTAAGTGAGTTACCTAATAGTCCCCACTCCTCTACTACTGCTACAGAATAACGTCCACCAGCCGCAGCCTCAGGATTCTCTGTGGTATATATACCGTGGCGCACGTTAGAGCCAGTACCATACTTTTTCCAAGAGCCACCTATCTTCTTCTCATACTCATGTCTCCAAGGATTCTTAATATTGTTTGGACCAAGAGATCCAGACATTTGTTTAGCTAGTGGCGAAGGTATAAACTCTGCTGTACCAACTCCCCATTCTCCAGGTAGAGTATTACTAGCATCTTCTGCTTTCTTTAGTAGGTCTGAAGACTTAGAGGATAGTGCAGCGCCTACAAAGATCTCTACCTTAGCAGGATCCTTTATAGATTCTTCATTGTATTCCTTAGCGCCATCAAATAACAACTCATATAGTACAACACCCACAGCTACAGAGAAAGACTTGCCTACACCCCTGCAAGCCAGCCAGAATAAGTCCTGAGCCATATTCTCATATAGAGGAATGCCTAGTGGCTTATCATGTAGTCTTCTTAGGTATGCTCTAGCTGGTAGATAGTCTTTTAGTTCACCATTAGGTTGAAAGCATGTCTTATCATGTTCCCCTTTAAACTTAGGATCAATAAGTTCTCTATTACAAGAGTATTCATCATCTCCACTAAAGCCAGAGAATCCTCTAGCCTCTAACCAGTTATAGAATAACTCCCAGTCTACATCTCTAAGGTGAGGTCTTATTCTCTTCTTAGGCGATGATTTAGGAGATCCTTCAGGTCTGTGAAGTATCACACCAAAGTTTACGTAGAAGTATAAGTTACCTGGGATAAAGCGGTAGTTACCATCAGCTACCTTATCTGGGAAGTCTTCATCTACATTTATCTTTACACTAGCATCATCTTTAGACCAGAATCCTTCAATACAACGTTTCTTATGTCTCTTCCAGTACTTTACGTACTTAACTGACTGTGGGTGATAGTCAGGTACCTTAGAGATAAGGAAATTGTTTCTATTATTGATTCTGATGTAATCCATTATATCAGCCCTTGTTCTGATGCAGATTCTATAGCTCCACCTTTACCGTGACCTTCTATAGATTCTTTGTCTAACATTTCTTTAACTTGTTCTAGCTGTTGGTAGATCTTAACGGTGTTCACCATCATCTTATCTAGTTGGTCTGCTGTACCCTTCTCCACCTTACCTGACTCATCATTGTAAGTATCCATAGAATAGCTAGTGTTATCTAGGAACTTAGCTCTATCTGCAATCTTTGTTTCAATCTGCAATAGTGCACGTTCCGCTACTGTTATAGAGAATTCTTTGTATGTGTCAATCAATAACTGGATGTCAGGATCTTCCCAAGGAAACTCAGGATCATTTAAATAGTCCTCAGCAATGAGTTTCATCCTATCTAGAGGATTAGTATTCTTCCAGGGGTTCTGCTCATTAGGATCTATATAAAGAGCTATAGCCCACATCATAGTTGAAGACTTCTTCTTACCCTTAGATTTATCCCTCTTATTGAGATCACTAAAGGCTTTAATAGTCTTCATCTGTGGATGCAGGCTCCAATAGTTCTCATCAGTATTCCAGTTCTTACTGAGGCTGGTCATATTGCTTCTTCATTAATTCTCTATTCTCTCTAGTATCCTTAATTACTACTGGCGCAACATCTTGCTCTACTATAGTAAAGGCTGTCATTATTGTGACAAACTGATCAATGTTTAATCCCTCTGGAAGGTTGGCTACGTCTACTTCAATGACTGCACCTTCTTTCTTCAAAAATTCTGTTAGTGTCATTATTCTACAATTATAAAGTTCATTAATACTCCGACTGGACCTAGCATATTATGTACTAAGATGTCCTCTGTTCCTTCTTTGAATGTTGTTGATTCTAATGTTAGCATTCCTGGAACATCTATCATATCTTTATGTAATGCTTTAAACTCTTCTATATTACCATAGATGTTCCACTCAGTCTCATCTTCTCCTATGGCTCTTCCTACAGATAAGTCCAACATTGAATTAACAAATAAATCAATATCCGTATACTCATGGGCAAAGTGATGCTTTTCCCAAATATCATATATAATCATTTTCTTTGTACTTTACGTGTAGCTACATCCATATCTATCTCAATAGGCGCAGCCTTCTTTTTATTAATCTCTTCCATTGTACCTTCTCTAGATCCTCTACCGCCAGTATTAGATACTGGATTAAAGTCTGGAGAACCGCCTTCCTTGGACTTCCATCTCTTATAGTAGTTAGGATTAGACCTGCTAGTAGGTGTAATCACCATAGGCGCATCAATCTCTAGTGCTTTCTGTTCCCAGTACTCTATGTCTTTCATAGGTGCTTCAAAACAAGCCTTCTCATGTCTTTGGCACTTACACTCATCACAAGCATTCATCTCAGAAGAGAACTTACGTCTTTCTAGTACTGCATCTTCTGATACAGAATACATTAAAGACATTCTATCTAAGTGAGAACCTCTGATATCATCTCCGTGAACAGTTACATCAATCCTATGCAAATTGCAGTGAGGATTAATGCAATACTCTACAAACTCATGAGGGATAGCTCTTATCTCCTCAGTCTTGTATAACTGTCTTTTCTCTGGTACGTCAGACATTAGTATACAAATTGTACATCACTTGATCTAACAATAATGATTGCTTCCTCATCAATCACTTCTCTAATTGCACTCATTAGTCTCATAGGATCTACATATACTTCTTCTCCTATCTTTAGATCTGTTACCTGTTCTCCTATGTGAAGGATAGGTAATCTAACCAATGTTGCCAAACTCTCCTCCATCATAGATTGTTTAGCTTGTTCTGTTAATTCAATTTTTGATTCTCTGTACGCTAGGTTCTTAAGAATCACTACACTTCCTCTTGCTCTCATTTTATTTTCTTATGAATGTATAACTTGTTGTTGCTGAATCTGTTCTTATTTGCTCCCATCTAAATGAGTTAAGATCAAATCCTAAATAATTACCATTATATTCCTCATCTCCATTGGTTCTATGTAACCATGCAAATTGATATTCTGAATCTTCTCCTACATATTCATACCAAGTATTACCTTCTCCAAATGAATCATATATATTATGATCTGAGAATGGTGGATACTCTGGTTGTTCTATTCCAAATCCTGATATAAGTATTAATAGATCTTCTGTATCTACTGTAGTATCTCCATTGAGGTTCCAAGGACTAGGAATTGCTATTTTTTCAGGTGCATCATATACAGGAAGAAAGTTCATAAATGTTTCCATGTCCGTACATACGAATACATCTTCGTATGCTAACCATCCGATTCTTATACATGAGTAGTCCGATATGGTAATGCTGTCAGTAAACGCCTTAGTAGGTACTTCCCTCCTAGCGCCCTCTATATCCTCTAAGGACAGATTCAATAAATCTTTATGAGATGAATTATTCTGTATGGTATTATATATCTCCTCAGCTATTGAAACTTTAGGCGCAAGAATATCTTTTTTAATGCAACCTGTAACTATAAGTATTGTTCCAATTATGAATATTACTATCCCTAGTAATATATTAGTTGTTTTATTCTCCCTCTCCGTCATCTTCTCCCTTAATTAGTTTTCTACCTCTTTTTTTAGAAGCTTTTTTAAATGCATTAAGTAATTTCTTACGCATCTTGTGCTCCTCTTCAGTCTCTCCATCATCTTCTAACTGCCATCTATCAAAGCATTCCCTAATTACAAGTTCTTTGCCTGTAATAGGACTGATCATCATAGTAGACTCATACTTCTTTGTGAATACCTTATTAATAGCCTCTTTAACTTCATCAGTTAAATCTTGACCACTTGTTTTCATTTCTTTCATGCTTCCTAAATTGTCTCATTATTCTAGTGAACTTCTTAAATGGTATCTCTACAAACTTAGTTTCATATGGCAATACAACTGCTGTTATATTCTCGTTAGGGGCATCTTCATGCCACTGAGGATCACATTGTTCCCAATCTACTACATTCCTTAGTGGTAATGCAGTTGGGATAGTATTCAAGTTTAAGATTTCAGGTATTTCTTCATCTACTGTAATATAATACCTCTTAGCTACTAGTTCGTGCTTTATCTCTTGTTCTTCTTGCATTATGTATAGCCATTATTTTACTAGGTTTTGCAAATACCAACCCTAGATGTTTGAATCTTATATTCTTAAAAGTACTAGGTTCACCTTGAGTTCCTTTCTTAGCCTCTGCTCTAGCACACTCAAACTGTGAGTTAACTGCAGCAAGTACTACCTTCACAGGTATATTATATTTCAAGGAAATTTTCTTGATCAAAGGTGTCACTTTCTTCTGCATTTATCAGCGTATCTTTAAATTCGTCTGCAAGATCTTGTAAGGCTGCTTTGAGTGCTTCTTCTTCTTTTGGGTCCATAGTAATAAATAATTAATCAAAGTTAATCATTTTGGATTAAAAACCTAAAAGTAAGATTCACTTCTTTTTCAAGATCCATTAAATAATGCTTTGGTATAGTATTATTGATTATAAGTTTCTTTTTTCTCAATGAGGATAATGTGTTCCTGAATACTGCAGAAGATATGTCAAGCTCTGTTTGTATTTTCTCCCTTGTATCATAATCAAATACTAGCTTGAACATATCTTTCATTTCTGCCATACCTCTTCTTAAATAACATTGGTATAGTAATTCAGCAAATACTTCTCCTTCTCTATTTCTTACCTTAATGAATGGTTGGAGTATCTCCACGAAAGCTCTAAAGAACTCTCTTTTGTTCACAGGTATAGTTAATGTCCTCTCCATATTGCAAATATATAACAAAAGTTATTACACTTCCAAACTTTTTCTGTTACAATTAATTATTGTGCAAAAAAAAAGTCACTAGACTAACTTCATTGTTATTGACTTAGTAGTACTAAGAACTAAATGCAATATTATTGACCCTATAATCCAATTATCTATTATTGCTACTGATATGGATAGGCTCAATAATTGGTAAGAAATGAATTGCGTTAGATGCCATCCATCAGTAAGAAATACAAACCATCTAGAAGATCCCCAGAACTTCTCCTTTCCAACTACTGGATTATCAATCATATGTTGGATATGATCATTATGGGATACATTCATTCTCTTGGTTGCCCATTTATTAGTCCAAGACATCCTCTTATCCCAAAATATAGGCTTACCCTTAATCCATTTGATTTTAATATCATCAAAATGGTGAGCTAACTCATCCATTAGACCAAATCCTATAAAAGCTAATACTGCTAGTATTACACTAATCATCTCTTCTTATTTATAGGTCTCTTAGTAGGATACTTCTTTTTCTTCTTTGCTGATTTCTTCTTATCAGTAGTTTTCTTCTTAGCTACTTTTTTCTTAGTTGCTCTTTTCTTTGTACTCCTCTTGCGTTTTTCAACTACAGCTATTTCTTCAGTCTTACTAAAGAGCGCTACTAATCTATTATAAATTCTCTTAATCATCTTAAATTGTTTTTCCTGTATAATTTCTATAACTCATTATCCAATACACTACCAATATAGGTAATGGTATAAGTCCGAGATACCAGGGTCCTCCTTCTGCAATTGATGCTCCTCCCCATAAAAGGGCAAATCCATGAGTGATTGCACCGAGTCTTCTTTTCTGTTTGTTTCCTTTAATGT